>Ga0074195_1005016_pt1 | contig 10339 bp, 11 predicted proteins | sample EPASupsiteHSE623_FD_64525 | JGI IMG/M metagenome (GOLD analysis project Ga0074195, IMG submission 64525) | Bioremediated contaminated groundwater from EPA Superfund site, New Mexico - Sample HSE6-23 | ecosystem: Environmental > Aquatic > Deep subsurface > Groundwater > Contaminated ... | reverse complement strand
TTCGGAGGCAGCAAGCGTCCCGGTGGTGGCAATCCCGTGGTTGATCATACCTGTCCGGGCCGGCGATACCTTTACCGGAACTTCAGAGACTGTCTGCGAAGCTATTGCGGTATCAGCAATGGTTTTTTCCCTGTTCGAATTCAGACGGTAGGCTGCAAGCGCGACCAGGATCAGGATGAAGAAGGGGATAATGATGTTTTTTGTTCGTTTCATGATTTATCAAATTAGACACAAGACGCAAGTATCAAGACACAAGATTTGGATGAAACTGCCGTTGCCTGATCGTTGAGCGTCTCGTTTATTTATTTTATCAGTTCTCAACTATTAGTGTTTTTAGTTTACCGGTCGATTTGAGAAGATCGATCCCTGCAAGCTTATATTTCAGAAGCTGCTCATTGAAAAGGTTCTCCGCTTCCAGCAGTGATGATTCCACGTTCAACAAGTCGGTCAGGGAAGCCATTCCTTCATCAAACTGGAGCTTGACCTGTCCGTAAACTTCATTGGCCAGCGCCTTGTTTTCCCGCTGGTCCTGAAGCCCTGCCCAGGCCGAATGCAGCGTATTCACGGCGTTCTGATAGCCGGTTTCAAGTTGTTTGCCTGCCAGTTCGAAATCCTCCTGTGTTTGTTTAAGCTTTAATTGTGATTGCATCACCTGATTTTTCCGCATGCCCGAACTGAAGATCGGGATAGTGGCCTTGAAACCGATGGTGTTCATCCCTGAACGGTTATCAAAGCCGAATTTGGTCGCGTAGCTGGAATAGTTGAATTGTCCGTAAGCTGCCAGGTTTGGGTAAAATGCAGCCTTATTTGATCTCACCTGCAGCATGGCGAGCTCATTCTGCTTTACCAAAGCCTGATAATCGGGCAGAAGTTCGGGAACATAGACAGATGCGACGGGTTGAGCGTAACTCATCTTTCCCATCCCGGCAGTATCCAGGCGCATCACTGTTTCAGAGCTGATCCCGGCCAGGATCTTTAACATGCGTTCCTGGATCAGGATACCGTTTTGAAGTGTTTCCCGCTGCGTTTTCAGGTTGGTCACTGTTATTTTCAACCGGTTTACATCGGTCTGCCTGACAAAGTCATTTTCATACTGAAGCTTCAGGATTTGGTGCAACTTTTCGAGGTTCTGAATATTCCGGTTCAGGATTGACAGGTTGGAATAATTCGTCAGGATCTGATAATAATAAGAAGAAACCTCCCGGATCACATCGTCTTCCGTTTTTTCAAGGAGGATTTTATAAAGGTCCTCCGCCTTTTTCGCCTGCTTGACCCCTGTGAGATACGACTGGCTGTACAGCAATTGGCTTACTGTTACTCCTGCCGCACCCGTGTGCAGCGCTTTGATGTCGGATAACCCGCTCAGGAGCGGAGAAATTTCGTCGGGAAGCGCTTCGAGCATCTCTTCCGAAATGTTGATTTCCGGCAAACCCATCCGCGAATAACTCAAACTGCCTTCGACTTGCGGCAGGCCGTTGGCAATTGTTTCCTTTGTTTTTGAATTGCTCTCCTGCTGCCGGAAAGCTGCCTTTTTTACGGCATGGCTGTTTTCAACGGCATGCTTCAGCAGACTGCTCAAATTGCAGGTTTCCTGGCCATTCCCCTTTGAGGGCATCAACAGCAGCACAGATAACACGATGACCAATAATTGCTTCATACGATATCAAATTTGTTTCCGGGTAAAGCGCCCCTCTCTGCATGGTGTCGGCGGAACAGAAGCGGCACTGACCCATTTTTTATTGTTTTGTAAATTATAGTTTGTTCGGAATTAAAAGAACTGAATAGACAAAAATTAAAGCCTGTTGAGTTTTTCAAATCAGGCTGCACCATCAGGCTTTATTCCGGTATTCTTCTTTTAAATCATTTAACCGTTTTGTAAAGAAATCCATCCCTACGGAGACATGTCTTAAGAAGCGCGAATTCCGGGAATCCGGATCTTTTTTAAGTTTAATGATTTGCTGGATAGTTTCCTGGCTTTTCCTGAGCTTGACCTGTGTTTCCGAAATGATCGAGTCAATATCTCTCGAGATGAACCGGAAATAACGTTTGCGATCACCAGGATAGGTAACGTACTCGATCACGCCACGTAGCTCCAGATTCTTCAGAGCAGTGCTGACCGAGCTTTTGCTCATTCGTATTTCTTCCACGATCTCTTCGAAAGTATATTCCTCCTTGTCCATGACCATCAGTAGTCCCAGTATACGTGCTGCCGCTGGCTGATAGCCTTCCCGCTCGCTTTGTATCCCGATCTGTTCGATCAGTTCCTTTTGCTTTTGTATACGTTCTGATTCTTCCATTTGAATTTTTTGGTCAAAGATAATTGTTTTTTTAGTTCAGAATATTAAGAACTGAACGAATTAATTAAAAAATATTACAATTTCTTTACATCAGCAATAGTTGTAACGAATTGATTTTTTCGACGTCTATTTAAATGTTTGATCAATTTAGTAATTTAGCAATCAGTTACGAACATGGGACGTTCAAAATGATCCGGACTTTTATCAAAATAAGCTTGGTTTTGCTGGTTATTGTTTCGCTGCCAATTGGCTTTTATCTGGTGAGGGAGTATTCTGCCCTGAGCAAGAATGAGCAAATGGTTGAGCGGGTTTTTTCGACTCAGCTTGAATCCATTCTTTTTGCAGTGAACCAGTATTCGGAGAATGTATTGAAGCAGTGGAGCCAGACGCTGGATCAGCCGGTTGAAACCGACGGTGAGCTGATGCACTCCTTTATTATCAGCCTTTTTCAAAATAATCAGGCGTTGCGGGGGGTTCGCTTTCTGGATCTTACGAATAAGGAGGTAATCACTGAGCTGATCCGGGAGGGTGATTTGGTAAGGTTTGCCGGTTGGCCTGAGCCCGGGATGGTACGGGACATGCAGAAGTTATTGAAGGATAAGTATCAGAAGCTGCATGCGGAATCCTCTGACGGTAACGTTATCTATTGTTTTCTTCCCTTTAACGGCAGGGGGGATGTTTGCTGTCAGTTCATCGTCAATTTGAAAGCGTTTATTGACCAGAATCTTCGTCCGCAGATCCAGCAGATCTCCCAGGAAATTTTTTATATCCGGATATATAATGTGCGTGCCTGTCAAACGGTTTATGCAACTGATGCCATCGCGGAGGCGGATTCGACCCTAAAAAAAGCCGCGATGTGGTATCTTCCCGATCATGAGGCAGGCATCCGGCTGAAGTCAAAGACGACGTATGAGCTGGCGACAGAGCGTAGCCAACGGGATAATTATTTGCTTGCCGGTATGGGATTACTGGTGCTTTTTGGATTTTTATTTGTCATTGTGAATATTCGCAAGCAAATCAGGCTGGCCGAGATGAAATCAGAATTTGTCTCAAACGTTTCGCACGAGATCAGGACGCCGCTTGCCCTGATCAGCATGTATGCAGAGACGCTCTTGCTGAAACGGCTGAAGACAGAAGAAAAGCAACAGGAGTATCTCAAATCGATCTACCGGGAGAGTATGCGGTTGGGGGAGATTGTCAACCATATTCTTGATTTTTCGAGGATGGAGAGAAACAAGAGGATCTATCGTTTTGAGGAGGTGAACCTCAATGAATTTATCCCTTATATTATACGTTCGATGGGGACCCACCTGGAGAACAGTCATGTGAACTGCCGGTTTGTTCCCGGGAAGGATGATTTGACGATCATGGCCGATCCTGATGCCTTTAAGGATGTGATGGTCAACCTGATTGATAATGCAATTAAATACACTGACGCAGCTGAGCGTAAAATTGAGATCCGTTTATTTCAAAAGCAAGAGCGGATCGTCGTGGAGGTTGAGGATAATGGGATCGGGATATCGGCCCGGCATCAGAAGTATATTTTTGACCAATTCTACAGGGTCACTGAGGGTGACCTGGCGCTTAAGGCCAAAGGATCCGGATTGGGGTTAAATCTGGTAAAAAGAATCATGAAGGAACACGGCGGTACGGTATCTGTTCGCAGTAAACCAGGTGAAGGCAGTACATTTATTTTGAAATTTCCTGTAAAATCATTGTATCATGTTTAGAGTATTGATCGTTGAAGATGAACAGCCCATGTTAACCGGCTTGCGTGACAATCTGGAATTTGAAGGTTATGAAGTGGAAACGGTTTCGCGGGGTGACGACGGACTGAAATGCCTTCAGACGAAAAAGTATGATCTGGTTTTGCTTGATGTGATGCTTCCGGGCATGTCGGGTTTTGATGTATGCAGGAAATCCAGGGCGATGAATATTGACACACCCATTATTTTGCTTACGGCGCGGGGTGACGAGATGGATAAAGTACTGGGCCTGGAACTTGGGGCCGATGATTATGTGACCAAACCCTTCAGTCTGCGTGAGCTGCTGGCCCGGATCAAGGTCATTCTTCGCCGCACGGCGGCCAGGAGTCAGGGTATACAAAACAGCCTGGTCACGATCGGTAATCTGGACGTGTCGTTCGAAGCTTACGAGGCATTCAATAACGGGAAGGCCGTAAAAATGTCTCACCGGGAATTCGAAATTCTTCACCTTCTGTACCGGCATGCCGGAAAGATCGTTGGCAGGGATGACTTTCTGGATCAGGTATGGGGTATGGATTACCAGCCTTCGACCCGTACGGTCGATAACTTCATTGTGAGTCTCCGCCAAAAAATCGATGCTCCCGGAAAGTCCCAGCATATCATTACGGTTCATGGGGTAGGATATAAGCTGGTATTATAGCCGCAGAGATGAAACCTCATCTTTTCTTCTGACAATTTCTGACAATTCATGACATCATGTGACCGGCCTCTGACAAGCGGATTACATCTGCGCTTTAGCTTTGCAGTGTACAATCAATGAAACAGAAACAAAAACAGAAAACACACAGAGTCATGAAAACAATTTTAATTTCTTTTTTGATGATCGTCCTGACAGGGGGCGTGTATGCGGGAGCAACTGACACGGAAATGGAGGCCCGGCAGGAATTGACAAAAACTGTAAAAAGGGTCATCTCGGATGAAATGAACCAGTACAAAAACTATTTTTATGATCGTGATATTACGACCATGAAAGAAAAAGTTGAAATTACCTGCCTGGTAAATGAAAATAGCAAGGTGGAACTGGTAAGAGTAAAATGTCCCAATTACGATGCGACCGATTTTGTCAAATACATTTTTAAAGAAAACGCCATTAAAGCAAACCGGCTTTTGGCCGGCAAGGTTTTCCGCTTCAATGTTGAATTACGTTACAAGGCGTGGTGAAATCAGAGAAGATTGAGTAAATTAGTACAGTCTTTAAACCGGGGAGCATGCGTTTTTTTATCATAACCGTTAGAGTTTTAATTGTAATGATGTCCGGTCTGCTTGCTTTTGGTTTTCCGAAACTAAAAGCGGCAGACTGGTTCTCCGTTGCCGACTTGCGGGGCTCCTGGGCATTTACGGTGGGTGACGACCCGCGTTGGGCCGATCCCGATGTATCGACTGCCGACTGGGACTGGTTGACGGTGCCGGGAAGGTGGGAAAACAAGTACCCTGATTATAACGGTTACGCGTGGTATCGGAGAACTTTCAATTTGAACACCATTCCTCAGCAAACAAATCTGGTTCTCTTTCTGGGGTATATCGATGATGTGGATGAGGTGTTCATAAACGGGCAAAAGGTGGGACAATCGGGAAGTTTTTTCCCTGAATTCAAGACCGCATTTGATAAGGAAAGACGCTACGTAGTTCCGGCATCGGCTTTGAGAAAAACAGAAAATGTGATCGCGGTGCGGGTTTATGATGATTACAAAGAAGGCGGGATTGTCAGCGCCGGGAATTTTGGATTATATTATGACCGGGAGCTGGACTTGTTGAGTATTGATCTTAGTGGCGTATGGAAATTCAGCACGAAACGGCTGGGAAATATGCATTCGCTCAACCTTGAAGACGGTTCGTGGAAAGAAGTTTTTGTCCCTATGAGCTGGGAAGACCAGGGATATCCTGATTATGACGGAATCGCTTATTACCGGAAGCGTTTTATCGCGCCTGCGTCTCTTCAGGGAAAAGAATTATATCTGGTATTGGGAAAGATCGACGATTTCGATCGGGTGTATTTGAACGGCGAGTTAATAGGGCGGGTAGAAGAACTTGAGCAATATTCCCGTTTCAGGCGTGACCGGGCATATCGTTTGCTGCGGATTTACAGAATACCCCATGGAGTGCTGAGAAGTAAAAATCTGGTTTCGGTAGAGGTTAATGATACCTACGGAGCGGGCGGTATTTACGAGGGACCGGTAGGCGTTGTGACGAGTGAGGCCGCACTTAAAATAGGTAATAAACATAGAGAAAACAATTTCAGCGACTGGAACTTTTCCATCTGGGATCTGATTGATCTGTTCGATTAATTACAATGATTGAAAAAAACCAATATATCAAAATCAAATCGGGAAGGTTATGGCTGGTGATGACCCTCCTGATGGGAAGCATTCTCTCCGCAACAGGGATTGAAGCGATCCTTATCCCTGAAGAAATTAGCATGAAAGGGTATTGGAGATTCCGGATTGGTGACAACGAGCAATGGTCGGCAGTAAAATTTGACGATTCGGACTGGACTCAGATCAAGGTTCCTGCACGTTGGGAAGATGAAGGTTTTCAAGGATATGATGGTTTTGCCTGGTACCGCACTTCTGTAGTTATCCCGCTTGAATTGAAAAATTATTCATTAGCGCTCAGGTTAGGCTATATTGACGATGCTGATGAGGTGTTTATGAACGGGAAAAGGATTGGAAAATCAGGTACCTTTCCCCCGCATCATGTGACCGCATTTAACGCTTTGAGGACCTATCCGATTCCAGGAGACCTCCTTAATTTTGGCGGACAAAATGTGATTGCGGTCCGGGTTTATGATTCTCATTTGGAAGGTGGGATTGTTTCAGGCGATGTGAAGATTTTTACGGATGGCAGCATTCCTCCTTTTGATATCAATCTTGCAGGAGAATGGATGTTTAATCAGGGTCTTCAATATGATCCTGGAAATACGAAAAGTATCCAGGTCCCGGGGGCATGGGAAAATCAGGGTTATTCCGGTTATGACGGTTACGCCGTCTATACAAGAAAAGTGAAAGTACCTGCATCATTGGCAAACCAACGGCTTGTCCTTGTCGCAGGCCGGATCGATGATGTGGACCAGTTGTATATCAATGGCCGGTTTGCGGGACAAACAGGAGATTTTAAAGCGCATTATCCTGAAACAAGATACCGGGAATTGCGGAATTATGTTATTCCTCCCGGTTTATTTAAGGCCGGAGAAGAAAATGTCATCGAGATCCGTGTTCGCGATACCGGTGTTGACGGGGGTATCATCGAAGGACCTGTGGGCATTATCACACAGGATAAATTCAGATTATACTGGAAAATGAAGGGCAAATAAAACATCCAACTGGTTGCCTTATGTTTAAAATAAAGGATAGGGTCTCCAGTCCGGACCGTGTGTTTTATAATTTATTAAAATTTGCTGCGATTTTACAGCATTCAGAAATGAAGAGTGGCTTTAAGACGTTAAAATGTTTACTTTTGCTCTTAAAGATTCATTCCTGCAATGGTAGAAGAGGACAAACGATATGTGTCGGCATTAAAGAACGGAGATTATGAGGCGTTTGATGTTTTGTTCAGAAAATATACGGAGCGGATCTATGCTTTTACCCTCGGAATAACCCGCCAAAAATTTGCTTCAGAAGAAATCACTCAAATTGTTTTTCTGAAAGTGTGGGAAAATCGCCGGCGGATCGATGAGCATTTTTCATTCAAATCTTTTTTATTTTCAGTGGCTTATCACGAGATTATCTCCTGGATAAGAAAGGAAAAATCGGAAAGACGTAAGATCGATCATTTTGCATCCTCATTCAATGACTCCAGTGAAGAAACTGAAGTAAAAATTGAATTCAGCAACCTGGAGGATTACACCAATCTGATGATCGAAAGTTTTCCTGAAAAACGCCGGCAGATTTTCAAACTTAGCCGGGAGCACGGACTCTCGAACAAGGAAATCGCACAACAACTGAACATTTCCGTCAAAACCGTGGAAGGGCATATCACAGTGGCGTTGAAAGTGCTGCGGGAGAAACTGGGAAACAAGGCCCTGGCCGGATGTCTGTTCATTTCTGTCTTTCTTGCTGAAGATCAGTTTTTTTCTGTGCCTCCAAAAAAATAAATTAAATTTTTCGTTTTACCACCAAGGGTTAAAGAGGCTCGTTTTCGTAGTACATTAAAACAGAAACATCAAAATGACTCTTCCTGATCTTATTAAATATTTTTCCGGAAAGATTTCTGTCGCAGAATCGAAGGAGATTGCTGACTGGATGAAAGATCCGAGAAACGAACCGGAGGTCCGGGGTACACTTGGGAAAATATGGACACATGCCAATATCGGGTTGAAAGGAGAAAAGCCTGATTTTGAGTTCCTGCTTAAGGAGATCCACAAAAAAATGAGAAACGGTGCCGATGGCGGGCTGCCAGTCCATCCAATTAAAAGATTTTATGAGTCTTTTTCCCGTATAGCCGCTATCTTGATTCTTCCGTTGCTCTTTGTTACCGTTTATTTATATCTGAAGAATAACGACCATGTGAATCAGGAAACTTCCGCCATGATTCAGCAGGAAATTTATACCAAGCCCGGCACCCGGTCAAAGATCACCTTGTCGGACGGTACGCTTGTATGGCTGCACGATGGTACGACTCTACGGTATCCGGAACGGTTTGAAAAGGACCAGCGCAGGGTTTTTGTTGACGGCGAAGCTTACTTTGAAGTGGTAAGCGATCCTGATCGTCCGTTCATTGTCCAAAATCCGATGATGGAGACCGTGGTAACAGGGACGAAATTTAATCTGAACGCGTACTCGTCTGATCAGTATTTCGAAGCGACGCTGATCGAAGGAAAAATAGAATTAAGGAAAGGGCAGGATTATTACCAGTTGGAACCGCGACAGCAAGTCCGCTATAATGATCAGACGGGCAGAATCTCAGAATTCGGTGTAAATCCGTATTTATCTACCGCCTGGATACAGGGAAAACTGATCATGCAGGACGAACCGTTAAGTATGGCGGTAAAGAAGATCGGCCGGTGGTATAACGTGAAGATTATTCTTCAGGATTGCGAACTGCACAGCTACTTTCTGACTGCCACGATCGAAAATGAGAAACCGGAGCAAACCATGAGACTGATTTCAATGGCCCTTCCGGTCGATTTTACTGTAACCGATAGAAAAACAGAAACCGGAACGGAACGGATTTTTTATCTAAACAAACGATAAAGTTAATGAAGTAACCTTAACACGTATGAAACGAGCCATGAACGCCGCAGTTTACGCCCAAGATGATGTTTATCGGCGAGTTCCATATCGTTGGTGTTCTTTAAAAAAATGATGCAGCTTAGTACGAAAGTTATGCACAGTCAAATTGAAAAAATAAACATATGAAACGGGAAATATAAAACCGGCGTGAATCTGGTCCATTCACAGCCGGTCTTAATAAGTAGTTTAACAACGTAAACAGCGTAAATCTATGAAAAAAAAGTGGAATTTCATTATTCTCCGGGAATTGTTGCCGGGGATTCAAAAAACCATTGTGCGCATGAAACTAACATGTATGATCCTCCTGCTGGCTATCTGTCAGTCTTTTGCCGGGGTATCCTATTCCCAGACAGCCAGCTTGTCACTGAAACTGAATAACAGTTCAGTGAAAAATGTATTATTGACGATCGAAGAACAAACTGAGTTTTACTTCCTTTACAGCAGCAAGATGATCGATACGAACCGCAAGGTTAATATTGATATGCAGAGAGCGAAAGTAGGTGAAATCCTTGACGTGCTATTTAAGGGGACTGATGTAAACTATACCATCGAGGGACGGCAAATCGTTCTGTCTTCTCATGGTGAGACAGAAGGTTCTTCCAGCGTTCAGCAGCAGCGGGTAACCGGCACGGTAACTGATCAATCGGACACGCCGCTCCCGGGAGTGACCGTGATGCTACAGGGGACGGGTACCGGGGCGATTACCGATGCAAACGGAGATTATGTGATATCGGTTCCTCCCGGAAACCAAACACTTGTTTTCACTTTCGTGGGGATGAGAATGCAGCAAATCCCGGTGAGCGGAAGGACTGTCATTAACGTGAAAATGGAGGAAGATATTGTCGGTATTGACGAAGTGGTCGCCATTGCTTACGGTACTGCAAAAAAGAAAGACCTGACAGGGTCTATTTCGACGATTGACACGGAAAAAATTACGGCACAATCCAACTCATCTGTAAGCCAGGCTTTGGAAGGTGCTGTAGCAGGATTGCAGGTATCGGCCCAGGAAGGACAGCCGGGTGTAGACATGAAGATCCGCATCCGCGGG
>Ga0074195_1005015_pt1 | contig 10339 bp, 8 predicted proteins | sample EPASupsiteHSE623_FD_64525 | JGI IMG/M metagenome (GOLD analysis project Ga0074195, IMG submission 64525) | Bioremediated contaminated groundwater from EPA Superfund site, New Mexico - Sample HSE6-23 | ecosystem: Environmental > Aquatic > Deep subsurface > Groundwater > Contaminated ... | reverse complement strand
CGCAAGGAGCGCGGCGGTGAGAAACTGGTCACCCCCTCCGGCGAAGAGATACTGCTCGACGACGATCCGCTGTCGCTCCTCCTCAAACGGCTTCGTGACGAAGCGCACCGCTTCTCCATAACGGCCAACCGCGCGGCGCGACGCAAGGACATCGGACCGCTCTTCGGCAACATCCCCGGCATCGGACCGGCGCGCGAAAAGGCGTTACTGGAACAATTCGGGACGGTGGAACGGGTACGGATGGCGACCCGTGAAGAACTATCGGCGGTGCCCGGACTCACCGAGAAGGCGGCCGGGGCGCTCTGGGATAACCTGCATGAGCCTTCGCGTAAAGCTTCGGCCCACAAGTAGAAAAAAAGGCTGATCAGCCTTTCCGGAGACCCTTGACGAAGAATTCGAAGACTACCTCGGCCTCTTTGCCGATATCGGCCCCTTTGATCTTCTGACTCTTATAGTAGCGGAGCGATCCCATCATCAGCGATATCAACAGGTAGGTCGCCTTGAGCGAGTCGAACTGGATCTTCTCGCTTTGCAGGAACGCCTTCACCTGTTCCTCAAGTAAGCCGCGGAACTTCTTTATTTTCTCCGTCACCTTGATCTCGCCCGACCCCCAGTAACCGATACCGCTGTCGCTGAAGATCAGCGAGAAGGAATCGATATTCTTATAGAGGTAGGTCATCAAGGTCACGATATGCATCTTCAGGCGCATTTCGGCATTCATGCTCGCCGGGAAGGGCTTCTCAAAGGTCTCGAGCAATTCATCGGCGATAAGCTCTATGGAGAGATGGATGATCTCCTCTTTCCCCTTGAAATAATGGTACAGCGTCGGGGCGGTGATATCCATCCTTTTTGCGATGAGCTGCATGGTGATATGGCGCAGATCTTTTCCCTCATTGAGCAGACTCTTTGCCGTCTTGACGATCTCCAGTTTCAAACGATCTTTCACGGGCGCCTCCTTGCAGAAGTTTCTCGAAACGCTCTCGAATTGTATACGGAAGAAACATAAAAAAGGCAACTTTTATTTTTGCCAAGGCTCTCTCGGCATACCATTCGGGAAAAGGGTCCTGAAAAAAAGGTTGACAAAGAGAAGGGCACCGATATTATTGCCAGCGCGTTTTTTTACAAGCGAGTGGGCCGGTAGCTCAGTAGGTAGAGCATCTGACTTTTAATTAGGTGGTCCTGGGTTCGAATCCCCGCCGGCTCACCACTTATTAGGGCGACCCCATCGTCTAGCGGTTAGGACGCCGGCCTTTCACGTCGGTAGCACCGGTTCAAATCCGGTTGGGGTCGCCACTTTTTTATTTATCAAGCAAAATCATTTAGTTGTCTCTTTTTCGGTGAAATTTGACACCGTCGCCGCCCGTTGGTAGTATCCACCCGTGTGTTCGAACAGTTCATACGGGAGAAAGCCATGCGCATCATCGTTCTTATGCTCCTCTGTACTATAACCGTGCCGCTACTGGCCGAGGCAGGCAACGAAGCGCCGCCCTCTCCGGCGCAGCTCGCCGCCTATAACGAGAAAAAGTGCACCGGCGGCGATGTCGACGCCTGCATGTTTCTCGCCGAGAACTATTACTACGGCAAAGAGCTGCCGAAGAATCACGGCAAGGCGCGCATCTTCTACCGCCACGCCTGCACCAAAGGGAACGCCGACGCCTGCTCCAATCTCGGCGCGATGTTCGAGAACGGCGAAGGGGGCGGCCGCGACTGGAACAGTGCCGAAACGAACTACAAGAAGTCGTGCAACGGCGCATCGGGGCTCGGGTGCAACAACCTCGCGGTCCTCTACGAACGGCGCGCGCTCAAGGAACCGAAGTTCCTTTCTCAAGCGCTCGACGCCTACAATTCGGCCTGCGCGATGCAGTACGGCGACACCTGCGCCCGCGCCGAAAAACTCCAGAAATATGCCGAGACCGACCCGAAGAAAAAGATGGCCAACTGGGAGATCGCCTGTAGCGGCAGTGACGACTTCGAGTCGTGCCACAAGGCGGGAAGCGCCTACTACCTCGGCGACGGGATAGCGCGGAGCCTCCCCAAGGCGATCGAACATTTCAAGCGTGCCTGCGACGGCGGCTTCGCGGCGAGCTGCTACAACATCGCCATCATGATGGAACAGGGTGAATTGCCGCGCGACGCCAAACAGATACTGGTGACCTACGATAAGGCCTGCGACAAAGGCGACGCCCGCGCCTGCTCCAACGCCGGGTTCATGTACATCAACGGCGACGGCGCACCGCTCGATCAGGAGATGGGACGGGTGCTGTTCGAGAAATCGTGCACCCTCAAACACGGCGAAGGCTGCTACAACCTCGGTAATGTCTATGAAAGCGGCGCCGGGATCGAGAAGGACCCCGCCAAGGCGGTCGAATACTACACTCTCGCCTGTACCTACGAACACAAAAAAGCGTGTGACGCCCTCAAGGCGGCCAAGAAAGGCGGCAAAAAGAAATGATGCCGACAACCCCGCCGTGTGATATCTACGCGGTCACGGGGCGACCGGTCCTTCACAGCAGAAGTCCCTTTCTTTTCCAGCCGCTGTTCGGCGAACTTCCCGATACCTGCTATCTGCGACTTGCGGCCCGTACCGCGCCGGAGGCATTCGCCGCAGCGAAACACATCGGCATCAAAGGACTCAATGTTACCGCACCGTTCAAGGAAGAGATGCTGCGGCTCTCCGATCATGCCGACCCGGCGGCGCGCACCATCGGGGCGGCCAACGCCCTGATCTTTTCGCCCGACGGCGTCACCGCGTGGAACACCGACCACCACGGTGTTGCCGGTTCGCTCGCGGCGGCGGGATGCGACCCGGCGGGAAAACGTGCCGTCGTCCTCGGGGTGGGCGGCGCGGCGCGGGCGGCGGCCTACGGTATCATTCAGGCGGGCGGGACGGTCACCATCGTCAACCGCACCTTCGACAAGGGACGCCAGCTCGCCGAACTCTTCTGCTGTCAGGCGCGGCCGATCGAAAAACTGGCGGAACTCCTTGCCGATGCCGATATCCTCGTCGCGGCGATACCCGATCCGGCGACGGTCATCACCCGCAATCACCTTCACGCCGGACTCACGGTGCTCGACGCCGACTACAAAGGGACCGCGCTCATGCGGCTCTGCGAAAAAAGCGGCGCACGATATGTGCCGGGGCTTGAATGGCTGTTCCATCAGGCACTTCCCTCCTACGAACTTTTTTCCGGCCGGACACCCGATGCGGCGCTCATGCGGCGCGGACTTGCCACACCGCCGCTGTCGGCCAAACGGCCCGTCGCCCTCATCGGCTTCATGGGGAGCGGCAAAACGTCTGTCGGCCGGAAGCTCGCCGAACTGCTCGGCCGCGAACTCATCGACACCGACGAAACCATAGAGCGGGAAAGCGGCATGACCGTCGCCGACATCTTCAAGAAGAACGGCGAACCCTTCTTCCGTGAACGGGAAAAAACGACGCTCCTCTCTGCGCTTGATGTTCCGCGACGCATCGTTTCGTGCGGCGGCGGGATGATCGTCGACGAAAAGAATCGGGAACTCCTGCGCAAGAAAGCCATTGTCGTGTGGCTCTTCACCGACGCCGCGACGGCGCTCGCGCGCATCGCCGATGATCCGCACCGGCGGCCGCTCCTCGATGTGCCGCGTGTCGCCCAGCGGACCGAAGAACTGCTCCTGATGCGGCGGCCGCTTTACGCATCGGTCACCGATCTGGTCATCGACGCGACCGCCTACACCCCCGATGAGATCGCCGATCTGCTCGCCAACGAACTGCGGAGGCTCCCATGACCACAAAGTTGTATTTCAAGGAGGTGACGATATTCGACGGCGCGGAGTTCTTCCGTGGGTCGCTGACGACCGACGGCGCGACCGTCACCCGCATCGTGCGCAGCGGCGAGATACCGGAGTGCGGCACACCAACGGCCACGGGCGAAGCGGTGCTCGTCATGCCCGGCATGGTGAACCTCCACACCCATGTCCCGATGACGCTCTTCAAAGGGGTCGCCGAGGACCTGCCGCTGAAAGATTGGCTGGAGAAACGGATATTCCCGCTCGAGGCGAAATTCATCTCACGCGAGATGTGCCGCATCGCCGGTCAGTGGGGCATGGCCGAGATGCTGCGAAACGGCGTCACCGCCTTTGCCGACATGTACTTCTTTGAGGAGGAGGTCGCGGCGGCGGCCCGTGAGATCGGCATCAAGGCGGCCATCGGCGAAGGGGTCATCAACTTCCCGGCGCCCAACGGCAAAAGCCCCGATGAGACCATCGCCTACACCGCCGAGTTGGCCGAGAAATACAAGGATGACCCGTGGATATTCCCCTGCTGCGCCCCCCATTCGCCCTATCTGACCGACGAGAAATATCTGCTCGCGCTCGCCGACATAGCGCGGAAATACCGCATCCCGTTCCACATCCACATGGCCGAAACGCGCCACGAACAGGATGCCTATCTGAAGCAGCACGGCAAGCGAGAATTCGTCCGGTTCGACGAACTGGGCCTGCTGTCCGACCGCTTCATCGCCGCCCACAGCGTCTGGGTCGACGAACAGGAGATGGCTATCATGGCAACTCGCGGCGTGACGGTCGCCCACTGCCCGTCGAGCAATCTGAAACTCGGCAGCGGCATCGCCCCGGTGGCCGAGATGCTGCGGCGCGGGGTGCCGGTCGCGGTAGCCACCGACGGCTCGGCGAGCAACAACAACCTCGATGTGCTGAAAGAGGCACAGCTCGCGGCGAAGGTACAGAAAGGGGTCACGCACGACCCCACCGTCCTCCCGGCGGGAGCGGTCCTGCAGATGGTGACGGGCATCCCCGGCCGGGCGCTCGGCCGTTCGTTCGGCAGACTGACCGAAGGAGGCAGCGCCGATATCGTGCAGATACATTTCGATTCCTGCGGCATCGCGCCGGTCCATCATCCCGCCGCGGCGCTCCTGTACGCCGCCACCCACGCCGACATCACGGCGGTCTGGGTGAACGGCCGCAAAACGGTTGAAGAAGGAAGAATTCTGACGGTCGATATGACCGCCCTTAAAAAAGAGATCGACCGCCTCTCCGCCGCGGTACGGAGGGCACTGTGACTAAACGATCCCCGATCCCCATCCTGACCCATTACCGCGATCTGCCCTACACCCGCCTGCTCGTCTGGTTCCCCGGCGGCAGTTCGCGCGAAGCGGCCTCCGAGCTCGGCTGGGCGCACCTCATCGAACATCTGCTGTTCAAACTCCGGCATGACGGCGCGACGCTCGCCGAATTCGTCGAAGGGCTCGGCGGTCACAGCAACGCCTTCACCTCGCACGACACCGTCGTGGTCGAGGTGTCGGTCCGCACCGACGATGTCGACCGTGTGCTGAACTACCTTTCGGCGACCCTGTCGCTCCCGCTTACCACCATCGGTGAGCGCGACTTCGAAGAGGAACGCGGCGTGGTGATCGAGGAGTTGCGGATGTACCGCGACGAACCGAGCGAGAATCTCTTCACCACCGCGATGAAGAACCTCTTCCCCGGCCATCCCTACGGCCGCGAGATCATCGGCGAAGAGGAAACTTTGCAGGCCGCGACGCTCGCGAAACTCGAACGGTTCCTGCGCGGCAAACTATCGGTGAAACCCTTCGCGGTCCTTGCGGGCGGCTATACCGGGAAGGGGCGGCTCGAACTGCCGCAGAGCGCCGAGATCGCGCCGCTCATCCTTGAACCGTGGGCCACCGAAAAACGGTTCCGCATCGATCACCGGCAGAACAAAGACTACTTCCTCGCCGCGTGGCGGCTTCCCCCCGAAACGGGCGAACGGCTCGCCGCGATGCGGCTCATCCACGCCATCGTCCACGGTATGGACGGCAGCCGCTTCTACAACAGCCTCGTCTATGAATCGGGCACCTTCGACAACATGGCGGTCAGCGTCGTCAACGGTCTGGCCGGGATATCGTTCCTCCAGAGCGTCGCCTGCGATCCGGTCCGCGAAGCGCCCCGCGTAGCGCGCTGGATGAAGGAATGGCGGCAGCTCGACTTCACCCAGAGCGAACTGGCCCGCGCCCGCGAAGTGCTTTACAGCGAAGAATGCTACGCCGCCGAAGGAGTCGGAGGAGTGGCCGACGCGATGGGCCGCAGTTACCTGCAGTGCGGCGATCCGCACCGGCTGGAGCGCGATCAGTTCTGGCACCTATTCCACTTGTCGGCCGCCGACCTGCGCGCCTTCAAGGATAAGTATCTGTCGCTCGACGACGCCGTCATCGGGGCGGCGCTCCCCGAAAAAAGCCGCTTCTCGTTCGCCGCGGCCACGGCCCACAGCGCGCCGGTGCGCCCCGCCGAAGGGGACGGCCTGCGGGTCGAGAAAAAACATGTCCGCTACACCCTCATGCGGCGCGACAGCGCACCGTTCGTTTCTATCTACGCCCTGAAAAAATGCGGCGTCATGGGCGATATCCCCGGCAAGGCAGGCTCGATGCGGCTCATGCTCGAGGTGCTCACCACCTCGGCCGCCGGAATGGACAAAGAATCGACCGAAGAGTTCCTCGACCGGTTCGGCATCACCCTCTCGCCCGTCGCCGGGAACAATACCGGCGGCATCCGCCTGCGGGTCCGCGACAGCTTCCTCAACGAGGCGGTCGACATCCTCGGCCGCATCCTTCATAACCCGCTTCTGCAGGAAGATTTCACGCACGAAAAGGACTACACGCTCAATAATCTGTCGCTGAAACGCGAATCGCCCGAAGCGCTCCTCCGCGAACGGATACCGGCGCTTCTTTTTGCCGGGACCGCCTACGATCATCCGCTTGAGGGGACACTCGACAGCGTCGCCGCCACCACCTTCCGCGATCTTCGCGCGGTCCGCCGCTCCTTCTTCGCGAAGGGTCGCTGGGGACTCGGGGTGAGCGGCGCCGCCGACCCGTCGCTCGCCGACCGGATCGCCGCGCTCCTGCCCCACCACCGCGAAGAACCCTTCACTGAAAAACGGCGCGGCAAGGCGAAACTCGACGACCGCGTCGTGACGGTGCCGGTCCCCGGCAAACAGCAGATACACATCGCGCGGCTCTTCAAGGCGCCCGGCATCCATGCCGCCGACTTCGAGACGATGCGGCTCATCGAACAGCTTCTCGTCGGCCAGCGGTCGCCCTATTTTCAGGCGCTCCGCGAAGAGCAGGGGCTCGTCTACAGTCTGGATGTCTGGGGGATGGGCGGCCTGACCGAAGGCTACATGGCGCTCTACGCCATAACCTCGCCCGCCAATAAAGATGAGGTGATGCGCCGCATGGCCTCGACCGTCAAGCTCCTGTGTACCGGCGGCATCACGCAGGATTACCTCGACGAGGTCAAGAACGGCCTGCGGTTCGAACATGCCCGGTCGCTGGTCCGCAACGAATATCACGCCTTCAACCTCGCTCTTGAAGAGGCGCTCGATATGCCCTACGGCAACTACCGGCGCCTGCCGCAGATGCTCGACACCATCACGCGGGACAAGGTCGTCGACTGCGCGGAGAACTATTTCGGACGCGGCCTCTGGCTCGTGTCGGGAGGAAACACATGAAGAAGAAAAATCCGAATTCTCCCTCTCCGCACTACGGAGAGGGCCGGGGTGAGGTTGTAAAAGGACGGGATGAGGGTCTCAAGCAGTGGTACCAAGCGGTTCTTCCGCTCGACGCGTCGCTCGACCGCTACTACCAGATGCCGGGCTTCCTCGGCAGCGCCGAACAGAACGGGATGCAGGTGCTCTACTTCGAAAAGCGGCCGGAAGTGGCGCGCCTGCTCAAAGATCTCAAACTCGCGGTCCTTTCCGAAGGCGACTGGCAGGAACTGTGGCGCGACTACTTCCAGCCCACCCCCTTCGCCGGGTTCACCGTCGTCCCGCCGTGGCTGAAAACCAAAGGAGACCTCATCATCAACCCCGGCCGCGGCTTCGGCACCGGCCACCACGAAACGACCGCCACCGTCGCCGAACTGATGCGCGGCATCTTGGGCGACCGGACGCTTACAACGCTTCTGGATGTCGGCACCGGATCGGGCATCCTCGCCATCGCCGCCAAAAAGATACGGCCCGACCTTGCCGTCACCGCCATCGACAACGACCCCGACGCCATCGAGAACGCCGTCGAAAATCTCGATCACAACGGACTGGCCGGGAAGATACGGCTTTCGGTGACGCCGCTCGCCCGATTCCGGAGGCCCTACGACATCGTGGTCGCCAACATTATTTCGGGCACACTCGTCCAGTTATCGGAAGAACTTCAGAAAAAATCCTTGAGATATCTTTTGCTATCGGGTATCCTACAGCACGAACAGGATCCCTTCCTCGCGCGTATGGGGCTTGCCGGTTTCCGCCTAGTAAACTCCGGCAGACGCGGCGAGTGGGTAAGTTTCCTGTTCAAGAGGGGACATGGGCGATAACAAGACCGATCGCGAATCATCGACGCAGGTCCTGAAGATCTCGGACAACGTCGAGCTCGACTTCCGTAAGGACCGCTACATCCTGCTGGAGATCTACGGCCGCAACCTCGGCAAACGGCGCGACATCGAGAAAGAGGGTATCGTCATCGGCCGCGCCGACGACGCCGACATCCCGCTTGACGACCAGTCGGTCTCGCGTAAACATGTCCGCATCACCAAACAGAAAAAGGAATTCATCGTCGCCGATCTGGGCAGCACCAACGGCACCTACCTCAACGACGTCAAGATACCCGAACCGACCACTCTCCGCAACGGCGACCGCATCAAGATCGGCACCACCATCTTCAAATTCATCTGTTCCGACGACATGGAGGCCGAGTATTTCGACCAGCTGTATCAGTATTCCATCCGCGACGGCCTGACCGGACTCTACAATAAAAAGAACCTGCTCGAAACGCTCGACAACGAATTCCAGCGCTGCAAACGGTACGACCGGTCGCTCACCGTGATGATGATGGACCTCGACCACTTCAAGAAGGTCAACGACACCTACGGTCACCTCGTCGGCGACCGGGTGCTGGTGCTCGTGGCCGAAGTGCTCAAGAACTATTTCCGCACCGCCGATTTCATCTCCCGCTTCGGCGGCGAAGAATTCTGCGTGATACTGCCCGAAACGGTGCTCGCCTCGGCCCACCTCACCGCCGAAAGGATCCGCATGGCGGTGTCGAACATCAAACTGAGCGACAACGGCCGCGAGATCGCGGTCACCATATCGATCGGACTGGCCACCTTCGATCCGAAGATGAAGAACTTCACCGAACTGGTCGAAGCGGCCGACAAGATGCTCTACAAGGCCAAAGGGGGCGGCCGCAACCGGGTCGAGAGCTGATCCGATGTTCACCCGCCTCTCCCTCCTGTTCTCCCCGCAGTTCATAAAATTCTGCGTCGTGGGCGGACTGGGACTCCTCACCGATCAGTCCATCTTTTTCCTGCTCACCCTCGTCATCGACCATTCCGGCCCCTTCATCAACGTGATCTGGGTGGTCGGCTACGCGGTGGCGGTCCTGCAGAACTACCTCATCAACCACTACTGGACCTTCAAGGCACAGACGCAGGACACCCATGCGTCGAGCCGCGGCTTCATCTCCTTTTTCGCCATCAGCCTCACCGCGCTCATACCGCGCTTCATCACCTACAAAGCGGTCCTGATCGTGCTCGGCGCCTCCCCGCTCACCCTCAACCTTGCCAACCTCTGCGGCATCGGCGCCGGTACGGTGGTGAACTTCTTCGGATCGAAATTCCTCGTCTTCAAGAATAAGAACTGATGCGATTCTACAAATACCACGCGGCCGGCAACGACTTCATCATCACCGACGATCCGACCATCACCCCGGCGCAGGCACCGCATCTGTGCGATCGCCGCACCGGTATCGGCGCCGACGGCATACTCTGGCACCGCCCCACCCCGGACGCCGACGCGCAGATGATCATCATCAACGCCGACGGAAGTGTCGCCGAGATGTGCGGCAACGGCATCCGCTGTTTCTGCCGCTATCTTCACGAACAGCGCGGCCTCAAAAAAGAACGGCTCCTCATCGCCACCGGCAATGGCCCGATCGAATGCCTCATCGACCGTATCGGCGGCGGCTGGAACATCACCGTGGATCTCGGCATCGCCACCGTGGTCGGCCCCTGCGGCCTCGGCGCATGGCGCGTCGACATCGGCAACCCGCACCTCGTGGTGCAGGGACCGGCTGATACGGAAAAAGCGCGTACGGAAGCCATCCGCCTGCAGACGGAACACAACGGCGACATCAACGTCGAAATGATACTGTCGGTCGATACCGACGCCCGCACCGTCGACCTCATCGTCAACGAACGGGGCGCCGGGTTCACCCGCGCCTGCGGCACCGGCGGCGCCGCCGTGGTGACCGCTCTGTACCATAACGGCGTCATCGCGACCGGCGCCGAATGGACGCTCCGC
>Ga0074195_1005014_pt1 | contig 10340 bp, 6 predicted proteins | sample EPASupsiteHSE623_FD_64525 | JGI IMG/M metagenome (GOLD analysis project Ga0074195, IMG submission 64525) | Bioremediated contaminated groundwater from EPA Superfund site, New Mexico - Sample HSE6-23 | ecosystem: Environmental > Aquatic > Deep subsurface > Groundwater > Contaminated ... | reverse complement strand
GGGGGTATTTCAATAATGCCGGCGAGGGGGGTTCGCGTTCGAGTGAAGGTGAAGGAAGCGTTTATAAGGCAGGCTGACGGCGTAAGGGTTCAGGCCCGCGCGGAGCTTCTCTCCGGCGGAAAACCGCTGGCGCGCGGCTCCGGGGAACTGCTTTTTACTAAATACGGGCTTTCCGGCCCGCTGATCCTAGATCTCAGCAGGGCGGCCGTGTTCGCGCGGGGGGCGGTGAAACTCAGGATAGATCTGTTCCCGGAATATACGGAGAAGACGCTGGCGGCGCTGCTGAGCGGCCGGCGGGAAAAGATGGCGGATCGCTTCTGGCGGGATTTTCTTTGCGGACTGGCCGACGAGCGCCTTATGCTGCTTATAAGCGAACGCGCCGGAGCCGGTCAGAATAAACTCGTAAGCGCGGTGCCGGACAAGGTTTTCCGTGAGTTCGCCCGGCTCCTCAAGGCGCTGGAGTTCGAACTGGACGGACCGCTTGGTTTCGAAGATGCTATGGTCTCGGCGGGCGGAGTGAAAACCTCCGAAATAGACCCGGCGACATTCGGGTCGTTCAAGACCAAAGGATTATTCATCACCGGGGAACTGCTGGATATCGACGGGGACTCAGGAGGTTTCAACCTGCACTTCGCCTGGACCTCCGGCCTCCTGGCCGGCCGCGCCGCCGCCATAATCCGGTGACATAATACTTAATTCGCCGAATTAAGTATTATGTCACCGGATTTCCCGGGTTAAAATTCGTCCTTCATATTACTGCAGAAGAAAGAACCGTCGCCCGGGCCGACCAGGCCGCCAAAGTGCGCGTAGCAGCCTGCGGCGTAACATGAACTCGTCCTCTGGATCATGTACTCATTGTACTGCTTATACACATTGTTGAACATCTTTTTGGCCTGCTTTAAGGTCGTGCTGTATTGACGGCAGCAATCCAGATTGCCGCCGCAGCGGCCGAAGGCGAAAAAGCCGGCTTTCTGTGCCTCGAATCTGACCGGCGCCCGCACAACGGCGACCTCGGCGTTAGGTATGGTAATTCCCGCAACGGTTTTTCCGGTATTGGAAGCGGCGAAAACCGCCGTATCTCCCGCGAATACAAGCGCGACCAGCGCCGCAAACAGCATAATTCCTTTCATTATTCCTCCTGACCATCTTCCCGCGGGCCGGCTTCTGCAGCCAGGACATCGTAGCTCTATTTTAACCGGGATAATCGCCATTATGATAGAGGCCAAAGTCCCGGCTTAAGGCGGAATAGGGCCTACCGCCGCATGGGCCTTTTGCCGCTGTGAGCCTTTGAATATCCTGCGTCTTATAGATTATAATTGGGGAAGTGACGGCAACGCGGAGGATTTAAGGAGATCAAAATGAATTTCAAGGATACGCTTTATAAGCGGCTGGCGCGGTATGCGGCGGTGGATACGGCCAGCGCTCCGGGATCGAAGACCTTTCCGTCCTCCAAAAACCAGCTTGTGCTGGGCAGGATGCTGGCGAAGGAATTGAAGACGATAGGGGTTAAGAAAGCAGCCATGGATAAGTTCGGCTATGTAACCGGCGAGATAGCCGCGAACACCAAGGAGCGCCGGCCGGTGCTGGGCTTCCTGGCGCATATGGACACTTCCCCGGACGCGCCCGGCAAAGGCGTCAGACCGCAGATCCACCGGAACTACAGGGGAAGGAACATCGTCATCAGCAAAAAACTGGGCATGATCCTTACACCTAAGGATAATCCGAAACTTCTTCAATGCAAGGGTGAGGATATCGTCACGGCCTCCGGCGGCACCCTGCTGGGCGCGGACAACAAGGCGGGGCTGGCGATAATCATGACCGCCGCCGAGCATCTGATAAAACATCCGGAGATAAAGCACGGAAAAATAAAAATAGGCTTCACGCCCGACGAGGAAATAGGCCGCGGGGTCGATCATTTCAATGTGAAGAAATTCGGCGCCGATTACGCCTACACCTTCGACGGTGATGTGGCCGGCGCGGTGGAATGCGAGACCTTCAACGCCGACGGCGTGAAGATAGAGATAACCGGCAAAAGCGTGCACCCGGGCAGCGCCAAGAACGCCATGGCCAACGCCGTGCGCATAGCCGCGGATATCGCCGCCTCCTGGCCGGAGAACCGCCTGCCGGAGACCACCGAGAACCGGGAAGGCTTTATAATGTTCACGGACCTGAAGGCGGAAATAGAAAAGGCCGAATTGACCGGCATAGCGCGGGAACATGATCTCGGCAAACTTGTCCAGCTTGAAAAGCATCTCGAGGCCATAGTAAGGGAAAAACAGGTCAAATATCCGCTGGCGAAGATAAAACTGGAATTCAAAAAACAGTACCGGAACATGGGCCCGGTCATCGCCAGGCATCCGAAAGTCATGGACAACCTGCTGAAGGCGGTAAAAAAAGCGGGACTGGAGCCGAAAATAAAGCCGGTCCGGGGCGGCACCGACGGGGCGCGGTTATCGTTCATGGGCCTGCCCACGCCGAATGTCTTCACCGGCGGCCACAATTACCACGGCCGTTACGAATGGGTCTCCCTGGACGGCATGCAAAGATCCCTGCGCGTCCTCCTGAACCTGGCCCAGGACTGGGCGTAAACCACAAAAGGCAACACGGTACCTTTTGACCTTTTCGCTTTTGTAACCGGAACAGGCTTACCAGCTGGCGAAACACCTTATAGTGGGTGTTCCGCCGCCCTCGCCGGCGAGACAATGCTTGGCCTGTTTCTGCCAGCGCGGATCTTTGATCGTCTCACCCAGCCCGGCGTTCCTGTACATGGCCTCCAGCATATAGCGGCCGTGGGCTATGTTATAGTTAAGGATATAGTCGGGCAGCGGGGTATCGGGAGAGCCACTCCAGCGCTCGACCGTGATCAGGTATCTGTACAGCGCCCTTACCTCGCGCGTACGCCGGCTTTCCTTGACGGGGGCTGCCGCCGAGGCCTTGGCGGCCGGCAAAGATACTTTCACCGCGGCGACCTCGCCGGCTCCGGCTCCGTCCAGAGTGAAATCACCGGCCGAACAAAACCCCTGAGCCGTTATAACGCACAAAACCGAGAATAAAACACTTTTCATCATCCTTTCCTCCGGACTTAGTTACCCCGCGCCACGAACCTCGATGCTTAGATTCTATCATCGTTCCGAGGGGAGCGGCAGAGTCCTTATACCTATGGGCGACCCGTTTTTCGGAGCGTCGCGACCTGGGACTTTCGGGAACCATCCCCTCCGGTCAATGGCCGGCGGAGACTGGGGGGAGCGAGGGGAGGACGGATTTTAAATAGGCGAGCAGGCGGGGGCCGTAGGTTTCCCGCTGGCCGTAGAAAGCGTCCGTGTGGCCGTAGGGAACGGGCCAGAATTCCTTGGGTTGGGGCGCGGCGTCATAGAGACGGCGGCCTTCGCCGTACGGCACGATCGGATCTTTTTCGGAGTGTATGAATAATTTAGGACAGTTTATTTTCGCTATGGCTTTCAGCGGCGAATGTTCCTCTTTAACCAGAAGCAAGGACAGCCAGGAGAACGGCCAGCTCCACCATTTGCGGCGCATAACAGCCGCGCCAACGCCTTTGTAAGAAGAAAAGGTTCCCTCCAGCACCAGCGCCGCCGGGACGGGCAGCCCGGATTCCGCTATCGCCGCCGACGCCAAGGCTCCGCCAAGGCTCTGGCCGAAAACGATGATGCGGGCGGGGTCCACCGTGGGTATTTTCCGGACCTGCTTCAGAGCGGAAACGGCGTCCCGTACCGCTCCGTCCAGTTCGGCCTTTCCTCCGGAGGCGCCATAGCCGCGGTAGTCGAAAACGAAAACATTGAAACCTTCCCCGGCCAGCCAGGCGGAATACTGATAATGCGAGGTCATATTCTCCGCGTTGCCGTGCATATGCACCACGGTGCCGAGCGGCGGCGTTCCGGAGGGGAAGAACATCCCCGTAAGCTCCACGCCGTCCTCCGACCTGAACTTTATGACCTCGTATTTCATCCCGTCCGCGGCCGGATCCCGGTAGAGTTTCCCCGTCGGGGCAAAATAGAGCCTGGTGATCCCCGAACACCCGCTCAAGCCCAATGCGATCGCCGCGATAAATACCGGCATCAACCCGCAAAGATGGAGCGGGTGATGCCGGCCGGGCTTTTTTGACCCTGCAGCAAAAGATAAAACACTCATATCGGAAAAAGATAGGCCTGGTAAAATACGCCGCCTTCCTTAACATGCCCCCGCCAGGAATACTCCAGCCGCAGCGCGTGATCGCGCGCCAGCCGGCAGGAAACACCCGCCGTCCCGGCCCACAAAGGCCGCGTATCGCCCAGCGCATACCCCAGGTAGCGGACCTCGGCAACCCCGCGCAGCGCCCCCGTTTCCGCCAGCAGCCCGGCTTTCCCGCCCCCGCCGGCGCGCCAGGTCCTATCCAGCGCCGAACCCAGGCCCGCGTCCGCCATAGCCATGAGGTACCATACCTGTCTTATTGGAAGTTTAAGCTCGTAGGCGGCCCCGGAGGCCGCGTTCATGGTCCAGATGGCGGAGGCGCCGCGCCGGCGGCCCAGCTCTTCGGCCTGTTCCACTCCGGCGCTTATCTCCCAGGACTGCCGGCGCACCCAGTCGTCCCAGGGATTCAGGCTCAGAACATGGACGACTTTGGCTTCCTTTACATAGGCCCTGTTGTACTTTCCGTCGTAGCGGACCCGCAGCGCGCCCATTTCCAGCGCGGCGTCCGGCAGATAACCGGCCGGGTCGTCCAGCAGGTCCTGCATGGCGAAACGCCAGCGGAACTCGCCGAGAAGTTCGCCTTTAGACGACACGACGCCCGCTCCCATTCGCATGCTCTCATGTCCGGCCATTATCGACGGCGGGCGGGCGGGGGCTCCGGTGAAGGTGCGTACAGTCCCGAGCGGGGCCCGGGCGGCCAGAAGGGGATCGGTGCGCCTGTCCAGCTCCGCCTTGTTGATGCGGCGGGCGTAAAAACGCCAGCTGAGATAATCAGCCGACGCCTCAAGCACCGCGGCCCGGCGTTCCACCGGCAGTCTCTCAAGACGGGACAAAGCGGCCGGCTGTTCTCCCCGCGCCAGATCAAGAACGGCTCTCTTTTCCAGTTCCGTGAGCTGGGAGCGCTTCCAGTCCACGGTTTTCCAGAGCGAGGGCCGCCAGACGGGTTCCGCGCCGGGAGAAGCCTGGACGGCGGACCGCGCGGTATCGGAGGGGATCACCCAGAAATGGAAGCGGGAGGCCAGGTTGAATTCAGGCTTCACGATATCCAGCAGCGGCATCAATTGCCAGGAGCAGTTGCGCGTGAAGAACATATAAGGGAACGACGCTTTCCCCAGTTCCCAGCAATGGCGGAGCAGCCGGTCTATTTCATCCCCGCCCAGGCTGAGCGGAAATTCCCAGAGATCCCGGTTCTCGATATTATGATATTCCTGTATCTTCAGATAATAAGGAATGGTAGCGAACCGCCCGGGATAAGCCCCTATCAAACCCTTTATGGCGAAGAAAATGCCGTTCTCCACATCGGAAACGGCTGCGTAATTAACGGTGTAGTCCAGCAGGTCGGCGCCATTGGCGCCTTTCTTATGCAGCCGCAGGAAAGTGTGTCCGTAAAGCGTGGAGGGATTATTGAGATAGCCGGCCGCGAAAAGCAGGCTGACCGACTCCGGCTCGAGCACGGCCTTCCAGTCATTAAAGGAAGCGCAGACCGGCTGGGGGAAAGCGGCCGCGGAAACATTCAATTTCCTCCGCAGCCAGTGATAGCGCTCCGGAAAACGGCATTCAGGAGAATCGTCGGGCGCGCCGGAATATGAGAAACCGCGGACCGTCTCCGCCAATTCCTCCCGGGGGTCGTAACGCCCCTCTTCAGAGAGGAAAAAGTCCCGGTTCACGCAGACGCTTTGCCGCCCGCCGGTCAATCGCTTTTCGTAATAAAGGAGTTTGCCCCAGTACGGGTCGTTCCAGAGCTCCAGGGCGAAGGCCGAGTCGAGAAGCGCGGGAACAGCTTCCGCCCCGAAGGAAGGCAGAGCGAGGCAGGAAAGAAGAAATAAAATACGGGCCGGAAGTTTTACCCGTCCGGCCCGTAATATCCTCATTTTCAGCGGCTCAGGCGCTGGTCTGCACCAGTTTGTCTATCACGGCGGCCGCTATGCCGGCGTTATTGGGCGCGAAGATCGCGGAGTGGTTCTTCTGGAGCAGGGAGGCGAACGCGCGGGCGCCTTCCGGCGTATAGCCGTAGAGCCTGGCCAGATTGCTCACGAATTCGCCGGTACCGGCGGCCGCGTCGCGGGAGAGGTCTTTGAAGTTGGCTTCGATGAAGCTTTCCCGGGCCATGGACAGCTTTACCAGACCTTTGTTGTTGCAGCCGGAAGTTCCGAAGGTCATGCCGAAGGTCTGATTGCCGAAGGTGCCGTTGGTGGTGGCGGCCAGGACCTGGGTCATGTCGTTGTTCTTGAACGCCAGGCTTCCCAGGCCGCAGCCTGCCGCGCCGTAATCGGCCGCGAAGGCGGCGGATCCGGAGGCGAGCACTGCGAGCGCCAGCAGTAGTTTTTTCATTTATTACCCCTTATCATTAAGATGGCGCGCCGAAGGGCGCGTTTTTTACGACAGTCAATTCTGCAACTTAAAGCGCCCCGCTGTCAAATAACGCTCCGCGCGGCCTTTACTTACGGCCCGCGGGGCAGGAACGAAGTTCTTTCAGGCGGGCGCGGATGAAGCGCTCGATAAGATCTTCGGCGGACAGGTATTTGAAGAATTCCAGCGGCGCGCGCGACTCCTCTTCGGCCGGGATCAGCAGTTCCGGTTTTTCCTTTCCGGCATAGCGCCAGACCTCGCTGCTATTCTTTCCCTCCCGCTTCTCCCAGGAAAGCCCGGCATAAAGGCGGTTGACGGCGCTTATCTCCCGGCGCAATTCAGCAAGGCCGGAAGGCCCGGGGAGTCCCAGAACGGCGGAGAATTCCGCCAGGGTCTCCCAATTCGCCTTCGGCGACGACGCGGCGCGCCGACCACCGCTTTGGCGCACCAGCCGGTCGAAGGAAGTGAGGGAACCGGTATCGGCGGAGAAAAGAGCCGCCGGGAAAACCACCGATGCGGGATGAGCCGCAGAGGGCGCGGTCCATTCGCCGGAGACGGCGAAAACCCCGGGCATGGAAATCCCGTCCAGTCCCGTATCGCCCCAGGAAAGCAGACCTTTTATCACCCCGCTCCGCGCTCCGTCCACTATGCCGGGAGCGGTCATTCCTTCCCAGTCCGGCAATTTTACGCCCCACGCCTTTTCGAGCCGCGCGCGGGCCGCGGGGTCCATAACAGGTTCCTGGCCGGGCAGACGCCGGCCGTCCAGGCCCTGGTCTATGGCGCCCTGCGCGTTGGAAGCGGAGCGCAGCAGAAGCAGGCCGGCGCCGGGCCTGCCTATGGCGCCTTTCAGCAGCAGTATATCCATTAACGCGGCCAGTTCCGCCGGATGTACAAAGAGCGGGTCCAGTATCACCAGAGGCCTTTCGGCTTTGAGGAATATTCTCCCAAAACTCTCCGCCTCTTCCGGAAGCGCCGGTCCGCCGTGAGCCGCTTTCGCCAGAGACGCCTTCAATGCCGCGGTCCCGCCGAGACCGGCATGATCGTTCTTCAGAAGTTCCGCCAGCCAGGCGGCGTACAACCGGTATGTTCCCGGATAACCCAGGCGGAGAACCTCCGCCCTGCGGTCCAGCGAGGTGGGCGCGGGGGATTGCGCCAGCAGGCGCGCGCCGGAAGAAACCGCGCGCCGCACCAGCGAGGCTATGCCGGAATGGCCGTCCTCCAGGTCCAGTCCCGCCGTCAGAATGCAGTCACTCTTGGCTATATCCTCGCGGGACGCGGTGGAAACATCCAGGCCGGCGGAGCGGGCTATCATCTCGGAAGCGCCGACGCCGGGACCGCCGATATGGTTGGTGCCGAGGGCGGCGCGGCCCAGCTTCTGCAGCAGATAAAGCGCCTCGTTGGAAAGGCGGGGGGAACCCAGCGCGGCCATGGCTTTCGGCCCGGCCTTTGCCTTCACGGCTTTAAGTCCGTCCGCGGCGGCCTTCAGCGCCTGTTCCCAGCCGGCTTTTTTCCAAACGCCCTTTTCCTTTATCATAGGCTCCGTCAGGCGATCGGCTCTCTCCTCTATATCGAAACCGGAGAAGCCTCTGGCGCAGCTTATGCAGTCGGCGGCGGCGCTTTCCTCCCGGGAGGTTATTTTCCCGTTCACGCGCTGTATCTTCCCGTCGGCTATCGTCAAAGTCAGTTCGCAGCCGGCGCCGCAATACGGGCAGACGGCTTTCGCTTCCTCGGCCCGCCAGGCCGGAACGCGTTCGTCTTTAAGCTTCGCCGACAAAGCTCCCGCCGGACAGGTGGCAATGCATTGCCCGCATGTCGTGCAGCCGGCCTCCTCCAGAGCCCCCGACCAGGCCGGCTCTATCCGAGCGGCGAAACCGCGGCCCACAAGGCCTATGGCCCCGGAACCCTGAAGCTCGGCGCAGACGCGCACGCAGCGGCCGCACATGATGCACTTGTTCATGTCGCGCGCTATATGCGGATGGTCCGGAATAGCGCCCGGGGCGGTTTTCTCGCCCTTGAATTCGCCGCCCTTGGCGCCGTATTGCGCCGCGTAGCGGCGCAGCAGGCAGGCGGAAGCCTCGCGGCAGCCGCACAGCAGGCAGCGCGCCGCCTCGTCCGCGGCCGCGCTTTCTGGAAGCGTCGCGGAGACTTCGTCGTAAACGCGGGCGCGGGTTTCGGCCGGCAGCAGCGGGACCCTCGCCCGCTCCTTCCGCGGATGATTGTCGTAATCGCGGGGGTCCAGGTCGGCCAGTTTTCCCTTGCTGACATTGAACGGATGGGGGGAGAGCGGTTCTTTCGCTCCGCTGAGCCTGTTATGGGCCGACAGCGCGGCTATGCGTCCGCCCGCTATAGCCTCTATGGCCGTGGCCGGGCCGGTGAAGCAGTCGCCGCAGACATATACATCCTGCTGGTCCTTCGCCAGGAGCGTCGCGGGGTCCGCGTCCGGCGTACCCCATTTGGTGAGCTTCAATCCGTCGCCGTCGAAGCCGTCCCAGCGCACCTTCTGGCCTATCGCGGCTATCACCGAATCGGCCGGGATGTCCGTCTCGGAACCGGGAACGGGCACCGGCCTGCGTCTGCCGGAGGCGTCCGGTTCGCCGAGCGCCATCTTCACGCAGCGCATGGAAGTCACCGGCCCTGTTCCGGGAAAACTTACGGGGGCCGTGAGGAAATGGAATTTAACGCCTTCGTCCTTAGCCTCTTCTATCTCCTCGGGATTGGCCGGCATTTCTTTAAGACCGCGCCGGTAGACCACGGAAACCTCTTCCGCGCCCAGGCGCAGGGCCGTGCGGGCGCAGTCCATGGCGGTATTGCCGCCTCCGACCACAATGACCCTTTTGCCGAGAGCCGGTTTCTCGCCCTTATTGGCTTTTTCCAGCATGGCTATGCCGGACCAGATGCCGGGCCTGTCCTCGCCCGCCACACCCAGCTCCATGCCGGACCACGCGCCCACCGCCACGATGATGGCGGAGAATCCCTCTTCGCGCAGATCGGCCAGATGAAAATCGCGCCCCCAGGCCTTGCCTGTGCGCAGTTCCACGCCCAGTTCCAGTATGCGGGCGATCTCGGAGTCCAGCACGGCCGGAGGGAGGCGGTAATCCGGCACGCCGTAACGCAGCATTCCGCCGGCTTTCGGCATAGCCTCGAAGATGACCGCGCCGTAGCCCAGTTGCGCCAGATAGAAAGCGGCGCTCAGACCGCCGGGGCCGCCGCCTATGACCGCCGCTTTCTTCCCGTTGGAGGGCTTCAACTCCGGCTTCCAGGGCTTCTCCGAAGCCCGGTCCCTGTCCGAAATATATCTTTTCACCTGGTTTATGGAAACGGCCGTGTCCACCAGCCGTCTGCGGCACTGATCTTCGCAGGGATGCGGGCAGATGCGTCCGCAAACCGAAGGCAGCGGGTTGCGCTCCTTGATGATGCGCAGCGCCGCGTCGTGGTTGCCGCGCGCGGCTTCGGCCAGATAGGAGCGGATATCTATGCCGGCCGGGCACGCCATATTGCAGGGTGCCACGCAATCGCCGTGATGATTGGACAGAAGCAGCTCGAGCCCGAGTTTCCGCAGTTTGCGGAGATTGTCGGTATTGGTGCGCACCACCATGCCTTCTTCCGCTTTGGTGGCGCAGGCGGGGACCGTTCCGCGCCGGCCGTCCACTTCAACTATGCAGATAAAGCAGGAGGTATACGGAGGCAGGCGGGGATCATAGCAGAGGGCCGGGATACCCAGGCCGGCCCGCCGGGCCGCGGTAAGGATGGTCTCTCCGGAGCTCACTCCGACCTTGCGGCCGTCCAGGGTTATCTCGAAGTTTTTC
>Ga0074195_1005013_pt1 | contig 10342 bp, 13 predicted proteins | sample EPASupsiteHSE623_FD_64525 | JGI IMG/M metagenome (GOLD analysis project Ga0074195, IMG submission 64525) | Bioremediated contaminated groundwater from EPA Superfund site, New Mexico - Sample HSE6-23 | ecosystem: Environmental > Aquatic > Deep subsurface > Groundwater > Contaminated ... | reverse complement strand
AACATTTGTAATGCCGCCACAACCTGAAGTTTTAAGCAACTATCTACATGTCAATTTTCCTAAGGCTACTTACTATTCAGCTTATGAAGCGGGTTTTAGCGGCTTATGGGCACATTACAGACTACAAGAGCTGGGTATCAATAATATAGTTGTTAATGCTGCTGATATTCCGGGTACGCAAAAAGATAAATTGCAAAAAGAAGATAAAAGGGATAGCCGTAAAATCGCCCGTTGCCTACGCAACGGAGAATTGACTCCCATTTATACGCCAACCATGGAAACGCTTAATGACCGTAAGCATTCGGTAAAGTCCGTCTTGTTTTTAGGGGGAAAGTATCCTACTATAAAAGTTTCTCTAAAATATTCAGAGAACTTTGACAGGCTTAAGAGACGGTGCTGTTACAATTCTGGTTTCGCAGCTTGAAGTTGTGTGGAAGCAGTTCGGCCAGATCTTTACTGTAATCGTCTTCATATTTATGGATGTTATCCAGGAAGAAGATTAACCAGTCCCGGAAGTTCACTCCGCTGGCTTTGCAACAACCCAGCATGGAATACATAATGGCTGCATTTTCGGCCGCCTCATCATTGCCGCAGAATAACCAATTCTTCCTTCCCAGATTATGGAAAGCTTTCCATAATCTGGGAAGACGCAACTACATGTTTGCCGGCTCTCACAAAGCAGCCCAACGGGCAGCCATGATGTATTCTTTTTTCGGAATCTGCAAACTGCACGGAGTAAATCCCCAGCAGCGGCTGACCGATGTATTGAATCGTTTGCCCGATCACAGCGTTCTCAAACTGGACGAGTTGTTGCCAAACAACTGGAAACCCCGGCAACAATAAAAACCGGGCAAGGTAATCTTCTAAGGTCAAATTTTCAACAGGGGTTTGTTCGTAGGCTTACAGACGTAGAAGTAAATCTTTATTAACTTTATCACTTTAGCTTCGGGGATTATAGTGAAAGATGTTTTGTGGTTATTACATCTAAAACGTTGATTTCTAAGCATAATTTAAACCGTCTATTGTTATTTATTCACGTCGCGCTGTTGATAACTGCCTCGGATTCTTTTCTTTCTTATTCAATTCTTGATTCGCATTAGTAAGTAATGTCACATCTTATATTCTTTATATCCATGAGTTTCGTAGAACTTAAAAAACCAAGGATAATATCGTTCCCTTCTGCCTCGAAAATTTTTAGACTCGGATTTGTAGAATTATTGATCGTAATAGTTTTTGTTTCCCACTCGTCCGTACTTTGTATGTTGTTTGCAATTAAATGGCATATATAAGGTGAATAACAATTTACACAGTCAAATATCCCTTGGTTGTCTTCGCTGTATGCACAATTTTTGTTTAGGGATACTACTTGAACTTTTGGATATGGGGTTGTTGTTCCTGAACTTATTTGAACATCAAACATGATTACAATATTTGTCACTTGAGAATTTTTAAAATTTGGATGAGAAAACTTAGCTCTTACTACATATGTTGTTTCTGTAAAACATGATGAAGAACCTGTACTAGTAAATCCGATCTTGTAGGGAGTGTCGGTCTGAGAATAAAAGTTTTGACTTCGACAAGATTTTCCCCACTTATAGACACGATATACCCCCGTTAATGTGGCAACAAATGATTCAGTTGTAGACAAGACATTTCCATATTCTGTCTCTGTGGGTTCCGGCAAAGAAAACACATTTTCGTTTCCCTCAGTTTCAATCTGAGTAATTTCTGGTAGGTCAGTTGTACCTACGTTATTGCAAGCGATAAAACCTATAAACAATGAAATAATAAAAACAGAAAAATTTTTCATGATAATATAATTTAAAGGTTGTTATACACAAAAGTATGAAACATGATTAACAAAACAAAAATTTCAGCTAACATTTCGACTCTGAAAAGATACGTTCTTTGAAATTTTTATTCATCGAGGGTACAACAGCACTCCCTGCAATGCATGTCTGCGGGAGTTCTTAAAGAATAGTTCCAAACAGACTAAATAGGATCTACCATTATTACTCGAAAGACCATTTGGGAAACATGAGGATGGTAGTAAGTTACAGCGGCTCAACGCCCACCGTGGAATACTATTACCCGTTTGGGAGTGTGTTCTCAGATGATAATGTTGATAAAAACAAGTACCTTTACAATGGTAAAGAGTTAAACAAGGAGTTCTTTGAGAATTACGATTACGGTGCAAGGTTCTATGACCCCAATTGGGAAGGTGGCACTCTGTTGACTCCAAAGCTGAAGATTACAAATCTTATTCTCCTTATCACTTTTCAGGAAACAATCCCATGAGGTTCATAGACTTGAACGGGAGGAATTTTAATGATTATAAGTTGAATCAAGATGGTTCTATAGAGCTTATCAAGATTACCAATAGTAAAACAGATGAATTGTACGCAACAAATAATGATGGCTCAGTCAATAAGGATAAATCAATCTCAGTAAAAAAAGGAACCTTCATTAATACGGTGAGAAGCAATACGAATACAGATGTAAAAGGATTTAAAACCAATAATATTGATGATGCTAAAAACGTGTTCAAATTTTCTGCAGATAATTCAACACAAGAAAGTGGGTAGTCCAAAGGAGTTTGGAATAATAAATTCTGAGAATAAAGGGGTGTCTGAAGCAACTGTAATCACCAATGGGGAAGGATCACAAGTAAGCGCTACAAAGATTGCAAGAGAGATTGCACTAGAAGGAGCTGAAAATCATGCATAATCATCCTCGCGGACACAACCTTCAGGCTATACTCGCAATGGAGCTCCTGATGGGAGAAATAGAGGAGATTTTAGAAATGCTGGATTAGTAAATAGAAATGGTAGTCGAATTATTCAAGGTGTTTACTCATCGCAACACAAGTTAATTTTTATTTATGACAAAACAGGATTTACAGCTACTCCTTCTGTCTTTTATTTTGGCAACTAATATACAAGCTCAAGGAAAGGTAGTAATACAAAAAGAGTTAAACTTAACAAAGCTAAGTAGAGAAATAATATGCGATTTTATTAAAGATGAGATGAATAAGGAAAGAATTGATTCTTTATCAAGTTCACTTGTTTTAAGCTTTGGAGACTCAATTGATCTTAATATCGATCTGTGGTTATACGATGATGAATTATTATATTCTTGTTTAAATCACAAATACATTGAAAGTTACATGGGATATTGCATATTTTATCAAGGAGCTATAAATGATAAATATATTGATTTAGAAACACATAAGTATAAAAATAGTAACTGCAAAGCTTGTGATTCTATACTATCTCACATAAGTGATAAATCGTCAATCATATTTAAAGAATATGATGGTTCGGTATACAAGGTTTATAAATCCTCTAAGGGAGAGAAAGTGAAGATTATTAAAATGCCAGGAAGTTAATCCGTCTGGCGCAAGTCTTTGACTCGTGAGCTAAGAGCTAAAAGTTAAGACTGAGTTTTTTCCGTCAACAAATTGTTTATTTTTTTATGGTGTTCGGGATTTCCGCCTCGCTCCAATTCCTGTTCCCGTTGGGGTTACCGTTTCATTTTGTCGGGATCTTGCCTGGAGTCAAAAAAATCTCTGATATAAATATGTTCTCCGGCAATCCTGTAGATGATTTTCTAATGGCTTACAACTAAACGGCGACGACCTAAATTTAAATGTTCTAAGAATGGTTCCCTTTGACCCTGTAATGGCTGCAAAAGAAGGGTATCTACAGCGTCTAAAATTTCATCCCGGGTTTCAATTAATTTCTCATAGGTTACTTTGAGGGCAATAAAATTTAAAGCTTATTCAAGGCTAAAAGGGCCTGCTCTGTACAAATAAGTTTCATTAGCGGCCTAAATTTGCAGTCCTTTGCTCAATCTCTGCCCTTGAAAAAACCTTTCCTGCCTGGATATCACTTTCAGATTTTTGAGCCCTGCTCTCCAATTTCGCTTTTAAGACTTCCTCTTTCCGGAGCTTCTCGTAAAATTCATTAATAGTGTTTTCATTTGCCCGGTGCAAATGACTGTATATAAAGTCTCTTTTTTCAATTACATTCATGATTGCCATTGTTTTATCTCTTACAAATTTAACGATTGATACGCATTTTTAGTTCTATTGAGTGGATGATATCTCTCCAGCTTGCTTTATAGCTTAAACAGGTAGTTTGTCTGGTACCGTTCAGTTCGACGGAACGCTACAGGCAAAACAGCATCGATGACCTGCAAAAGGAGGTTAATAAATACCATCCTTTGGGATAAACTTGATGTCACAAATTGTGATATCCAATTGACTGATTCTTATTTTTGTATAACGATATAACCGTAGCATCATGCCCAAAGAAAAAGAAGATAACCTCATATTGCCGGATGGAGTAGTCATTCAGTTACCTGGATGAGTTGATTGAGAAGCAGGAAAACCCCAAACCCCGCAAGCAGATCGGATTTAAAAGAAATAGTGAAGAATAACCCCACGAAAGCAGAGCAGTCTGCACCTTTTGTTCAGGGCGGTAAAACGGGGTAGCCCGGAGAAAATATTGAAATGTAAAAAAGAACCGCCTTTGCGTACAAGGGCGGTCCGGATATATTGGGTAAACTGCCGATCCGTAAATACGGTACTGCAGCTTACTGAAGCGCACCGGCTTGCGGCCGGCACGACTGTCTTATAGTAGTGAGTCACAAGTAACGAGTAGCGAGTTTTGAACTCATAGCTCGCTACTCAAGACTCATTTAATTTCTGATCCGTTTTTTACAAGGCCGACCGGTGAAACGAATTTCAGGGAACCATCGGTATCTTCGGCCATCAGGATCATTCCCTTCGACTCGATGCCTTTCAGCACCCGTGGTTCCAGATTGACCAATACAGCCACCTGTTTGCCGATCACTTCTTCAGGTTTGTAATATTCGGCAATGCCGGAAACAATGATCCGTTTGTCGATACCGGTATCGATCTTCAGCTTCATCAGCTTTTTTGTTTTGGGCACCACTTCAGCTTCGAGGATCGTTGCCGTGCGGATGTCCATTTTCATGAATTCATCGTAGCTGCAATTTTCTTTTGCCGGCTTTGCCTTAATCTCAGCAGCTTCGTTGGCCAGTTTGGTATCGTGCAGTTTTTTGATCTGGGCTTCAATGACATCATCTTCAATCTTTTCAAACAACAGTTCCGGGGTGTTGATTTGATGTCCCGCAGGTAACAGGTCGGTTTGCCCGATCGCATCCCAGTCAAATTTTTCCAGATTGATGAAACCTCTCAGTTTTTCCATGCTGAACGGCAGGAAAGGTTCCAGCAGGATGGTCAGGTTAGCCGTAATCTGGAGGGAGACATTCATGATCGTTTTTACCCGTTCAGGATCAGTTTTCACGACTTTCCAGGGTTCTTCGTCGGCCAGGTACTTATTTCCGAGACGGGCCAGATCCATGGCCAGTTTCAGTGCTTCGCGGAAGCGGTAACTGTCGAGGCTCTTTTCAACGTCGTTCCGGATATTGGTGATCTCTTTCAATGTTTGCTGATCGACCGCATTCAATACCCCTGCAGCCGGAACTTTACCGTCGTAATACTTTTGGGTCAGCACCAGCGCGCGGTTGACAAAATTGCCGAGAATGGCGACCAGTTCGCTGTTATTGCGTGTCTGGAAATCTTTCCAGGTAAAATCGTTGTCTTTTGTTTCTGGAGCGTTGGCCGTCAGCGTGTATTTCAGGACATCTTCCTTTCCCGGGAATTCCTGAAGGTATTCATGCAGCCAGACCGCCCAGTTTCTTGAAGTGGAAATTTTGTCTCCTTCCAGGTTCAGGAATTCATTTGCCGGCACATTGTCGGGAAGGATATAGCTTCCTTCAGCTTTTAGCATGGCGGGGAAAATGATGCAATGGAAAACAATGTTGTCTTTTCCGATAAAATGGACCATCCGGCATGCCGGATCTTTCCAGTATTTTTCCCAATCGGGAGTCAGTTCCCTGGTGGCGGAAATATAACCGATCGGAGCATCAAACCAGACATACAGCACTTTTCCCTCAGCCCCCTCAATGGGGACCGGAACGCCCCAGTCCAGGTCGCGGGTAACGGCGCGAGGCTGTAAACCACTGTCGAGCCAGCTTTTACACTGCCCGTAAACATTGGTCTTCCATTCCTTGTGATTCTCCAGGATCCAGGTTTTGAGCCAGGGCTCATACTGGTCGAGCGGCAGGTACCAGTGTTTGGTTGGTTTCAGCACCGGCGTGTTTCCGCTGATCATTGATTTGGGTTCGATCAGTTCGGTCGGACTGAGCGAGGAGCCACACCGTTCGCATTGATCGCCATAAGCCTTTTCAAAGCCACATTTTGGACAGGTCCCCACAATGTACCGGTCGGCCAAAAACTGTTTGTTTTCTTCGTCGTAATACTGTTCGCTGGTTTTTTCAATGAATTTGCCTTCATCATAGAGCTTCCGGAAAAACCCGGAAGCAGTTTCATGGTGGATCTTTGCACTGGTCCGGGAATACACGTCGAACGAGATCCCGAAACGGGAAAAAGAATCCTTGATCATGGTATGGTACTTGTCGACCACATCCTGCGGGGAAATTCCTTCATTCTTCGCTTTCAGGGTGATGGGCACGCCATGTTCATCCGATCCGCCGATAAACAAAACGTCTTCCTTTTTCAGGCGAAGGTAACGCGCATAGATGTCGGCCGGCACGTAGACCCCGGCCAGGTGCCCGATATGAACAGGGCCGTTGGCATAGGGCAGGGCAGAGGTGATCAGGGTTCTTTTATACTGGGTCATTTTATCTGTTTTTATAATCCTTGTAACCAATCTGTTTAAGGGCAACAAAGATAATCGATTTTTTTAACGTTTCGGACGATCCTATCCTTGAAAATCGCAGTTACCGAATGCTTGCGCGCAGTTTTTTCCGACCAGCCTCTAAGGAGCGGAGGCGTCGGCTTTGGTAAGGCTTAGCCTGCTGTTTTGCAACGCTGTTTTGGGTTGGCGCCCGGAGATTAGGCGCTGAGGAGAATTTTGCGTTTGCTCATGTCAGGGGTGTTTTCTACTTTTGTACCGTTTCGGTGGCTGATTATCTTTTCGGATAATGCCTTAATATGGGAATCCGGTGAAATACCGGAGCAGTCCCCGCTGCTGTAAACCCGCAAAATTCTTCGGAACTTGTGCCACTGTAAGGCCCCGGCCTTATGGGAAGGCCCGGAGTTGGGTGAGCCAGAAGACCTGCCGGAACAGTTAGTTGTTTAACCTGATCTTCGGGGAAAGAGATCGTTGGAAAGTGAAATCCCTTCCAATCTGTTTCCGCTGAGGCTAAATGCCGAAAAAATGATTAGAAAGTTTATCGTGGCCGCTTTATTCCTGGTCCTGCTTATATTCCAGGTCAGGGCTCAATATCCAAAGCGGATTATTTCGCTGGCCCCGTCCCTGACCAAAAGCCTGTATTGGCTGCAGGCAGGAGACTTGCTGGCCGGGTGCACCAGTTTTTGTATTCTTCAGCACCCGGACGATGCGGAAGTGGTAGCGACAGCCGTGCAGGTGAATATTGAAAAGGCAGTTATGCTAAAGCCGGATCTGGTCATCGCTTCTTCGTTGACCAACCCCGAGACAATCCGTACTTTTGAAAAGCTGGGCATCCCTGTTTTAAGTTTTTCTTATCCCCGTTCATTTGATGATATTTGCAAGCACGTTCAGGTACTGGGTGAAAAGATCGGGAAGAAGCAACTGGCGGACCAGTTGATCGCGGATACCCGGAAAAAACTGGAAGCAGTGAAGGCAAAGGTACCCAAAGTGAAAGAAAAGCCCGGTGTTTTTTTCCAGATCGGAGCTAATCCGTTGTTCACGGCGGTTCCGAACACCTTTATGCAGGATTTTATTAATTTTTCGGGCTGTGTGAATATTGCTTCCGATCTGAAAATCGGAAGCATCACCCGTGAGACCGTGCTGGTTCGCGATCCTGATGTGATCATGGTGATGCTGATGGGGTCGGTGAGCAGGGAGGAAAAGGATAAATGGGAAGTTTATAAAAACCTGAAAGCAGTAAAAAACAATAAAGTTTTTGTCGTCGACGATGAAAAAACATGCAGCCCGACACCGGAGTTGTTTGTTGAGGCACTCGATGAGATTATCGGGTTGATCTATGGGAATTAGGAAGAACGGAAACGGGAGAATGGACACCGGAGTGTCGAAGTCGTATTGGTGTTTTCCGGTCTCCCGTCTCCGTTTTCCGGTCTTCGTTTAACAATTTAACAATTTAGCAATTTTGACAGTTTTATCCGGTAAATATTTCAAATGGCTTGTGGTCGTGCTGGGATTGACAGCATTGCTTATCATTTCGGTGCTTATTTCGCTGACTTCGGGCGAAATGAAGATTGGCTTGTGGAAAGCGCTAAAACTGGTGTTTTCTCAGGGTGATGAGCAATCGCTGGAGTATATGCTGGTGAGTCAGGTGCGTATGCCGCGGATCCTGTTGGGCATAGCTGTTGGCGGGGCCTTAAGCCTTGCAGGAGTCATTCTCCAGGGAATTTACCGAAATCCTTTGGTTGAACCATTTACGCTTGGAATTTCAGGAGGAGCGTCTCTCGGGGTAGCCCTGACGATCGTGTTGGGCCTTCATGTGACCATTGGGGGAGTTATGCTTCCAATCGCGGGATTTATCGGTGCATTTCTGATGGTTTTCATGGTTTATGTGATTGGTTCGGGGCAGGGAAAAGTCAATGTGCACAACATGCTGCTGATCGGGGTCATGATCAGCTTTGTGGCATCATCGGCGATGATGTTCCTGATGTCGGTGAGCAGTCCCGACAGTCTGCACAGCATCATTTTCTGGACGATGGGTTCACTTGATGAACCCAATTCCGGGCTGATCTGGCTGACTTTTATCGTTACCCTTATGGTCCTGGTGATCTCCTATTTCTTTGTTCAACCGCTGAATGCTCTGCGATTGGGTGAAGAAAAAGCCTATCATTTAGGCATCAATACCAATGTTGCGGTGAGGGTATTGTTTATCCTTGCATCGGTGTTGGCAGGAGTGAGCGTTTCGGTAGCGGGGGTCATCGGTTTTGTGGGTTTAATCATCCCTCATTTGCTGCGTTTGTTTCTGGGTACCGATTACCGGATCCTGCTGGTCAGTTCGTTTTTGCTGGGCGGCTCTTTTTTAGTTTTATCGGACGTGATGGCGCGGACCATCATATCGCCCAACGAATTGCCAATTGGTGTGATCACAGGAATTATTGGAGGTATTGTGTTTATTTTAATGATGAGCGGGAAGAAACAATAGGAGAACGGAAACCGGAGAAGGGAGACTGGAAACTCACTACTCGCTACTCACTATTTTCTGGGTCTTGTGTCTCGATACTTGATACTTGTGTCTGATTTATGGAGCAATTTTTCAATATACAGAACTTTTCATGCGGATATCCTTCGTTCAGGTTATCGGGGATCAGCTTTTCGGTTGAGAAGGGAACATTTGCCGGAATTATCGGACCAAATGGTTCCGGTAAAACCACATTATTTCGTGGCATTACCGGTATCCTTCCGGCTTTTAACGGAGATATAAAACTGGAGGGAAAATTACTGAAGTCATTGTCTCTTCAGGAAAGAGCCCGGCAGATTGCCATTGTCACCCAAACCTCGGATGCTGACCGGATCACCGTGGAAGATTATGTCCTCATGGGACGAATGCCCTATTATAAACGCTTTCAGTTCTTCGAGTCGCATAAAGACGTGGAAATTGCTCAGCGATACATGAAATTAACCGATATATTTCAGTATCGGGATAAACTGATGACTGAATTAAGCGGGGGAGAACAGCAACGGGCAGCCATTGCCCGGGCGCTGACCCAGGAACCTGAACTGTTGTTGCTCGACGAACCCACCTCTCATCTGGATATTACGCACCAGGTGAAAATACTGAACCTGTTGCAGCAATTGAACGCTGAAATGGGACTGACCGTGCTGATGGTCATTCACGACTTAAACCTCGCCTCCGAGTATTGTGATCAACTGATCCTTTTTAATCAGGGTGAGATTTTTACCCAGGGGAAACCCGTTGACGTCATCACCTGGGAAACCATTGAGCAGGTTTACCAGACGCCCGTCATTACCAGGATTAATCCTTATTCAGGTAAACCGGTGATCTTTTTAGTGAGTGAGAAAATGATGAAAAGTCGTGAGTAGCGAGTCGTGAGTCCTTTTTTTTCTTCTCGTCTTTGTGTCTTTGTGTTTGAAAATATTTCTACATTTGTCACGGAATTTGGTTCTCCGGATATTTTTTGTCCGGAGTGAAAAGGGAATCCGGTTTGAATCCGGAGCTGTACCCGCAGCTGTAAGCCTTTATAAAAATTTTCCGAAACCCTCGCCACTGTCAGGTCAGTCTGATGGGAAGGCATCGGAAAACA
>Ga0074195_1005012_pt1 | contig 10345 bp, 6 predicted proteins | sample EPASupsiteHSE623_FD_64525 | JGI IMG/M metagenome (GOLD analysis project Ga0074195, IMG submission 64525) | Bioremediated contaminated groundwater from EPA Superfund site, New Mexico - Sample HSE6-23 | ecosystem: Environmental > Aquatic > Deep subsurface > Groundwater > Contaminated ... | reverse complement strand
CAGGAATCCCGTGTTTGATAAAGCGGCGTTTTTTGATATGATGGTATATGGAATGCTGTCATCGACGGTCCAGCCGTCCGGGATCATCACTCCGAAAAGGCCGATGTTTCTTAATACGTTCGCCCAGTCATCTTCGGTCAGGCCGGGATCTTCGTCACGTTCTGCAACAATGGGAACATCAAAAAAACTATTGGTATATCCTGTACCTGGCTGGTTGATCGACCTGAATTGGTAACAACCAATAAGCAGGACGGAAATCAGGAATAAAAGTCCCGCAAGGGTCAGTACGGTTGTCTTTTTGTTTTGAGCCATGGGGCTGATGGTAAATTTTCTTTTCATGTCGGATGGGTTTAAGGATTACTTTGTACGAATGTTCAGACATACTATTGTCCAATGCAAAAATAATATAAAATGAATCCGAATATTCATTCTTTGTAAATATTTCAATCTATTGTTATTTAGATTAATTAGGTTGCAAAAACGGCAGTCCCCCCCCCTACCACATTGCAACAGCAAAAAAGTTCCTATTTAGTGATTCCAGCCCTATAGCGACTCCGGAAAAAAAATATAGTAACCATCCCTGCGATAATCAGGAACCCTGAGATAATTTCTGCCTGCGAGAATTGCATTCCGAGCACTTGGTATTTATTATTTATCCTGATATGTTCGATGAGCATCCGAGCTGATCCAAAAAGCACCAGGAATAGTCCGAAAAGAACTACTGGCGATTTGATCCGTCTCCGGGATAACCAAAGAATACAAAACGAAAACAGGGATAATACTGATTCATACAACGACGTGGGAAACACTGGTTCAGCCAGCATCCTGCAGTGGGGACCTCCGCATCCGGGGATAGGAATCCCGGAGTTAATCGCATTGTGCGGATAGGTGCAAGCCCAGAGCCAGTCGGGCAACCAGGCAAGCCATTCCGGTTGTGGGTACGAATTGATCACTCCCCAGCAGCCGTCGCCCGATAAATGACAACCCAACCGTCCAATGGCATACCCGAGAAGTATTACAGGTGCCGTACAATCAATTACTTGTTTCCAGTCCAACCTGAGAACACGCATGTACAGCACCAATATAAATACCGTTGCAATCAAACCACCGTAGAAAGCAAACCCGTCAAATGAGGTCAGGCTGAGCACCGGATTTTTCAGGAAACTGCCAAAGTTGTCAAAAACATCAAACAGTTTTGAACCCACCAGTGCAGATACGAGGGCAACAATTAGGATACTCCACGTGTGCTGATATGGGTGAACAATTTCATCCTTAATGCCTTCAGGCAGGTTTTTTGAAACAATATACCGGTACAACGATACCGCCAAATAGATTATTCCTGCAACAACAAGGGCAGGTATGCTTCCCTCTGCAGAAAATACGAACTTTTGCGGATTGGATGCAAAGCGCTGATAATGAATAATGACCCCGGCAATTTTCCAAATTATGACCAGGACAATGATTCCCTGAAGTAGATTTTTGAACCAGAATCCATTTCGGAATGATTCAGTCTGGCGAATCCTGGCAGCCAATAGTCCCTCTCGTTCTTTTCGTTTTAACTCGCTGCGCAGCACCAATCCTCCCGACAAAAATCCGAGTGTCAGCATAAAACCATAAGTCTGGAATGGCAGATTGAGATGAATGTCAAAAAGAAAATTGAGAAGGTCTGAAATCTTTGGAAACATGATTTATAAAATGTTGTCCACAAATGTACATGGATTCAGACAAAAACAGACATCATTTCAGATTATCAACCTTATGGCTACCAATAAAAAGAGAAAGCCCCGAAACGTTAGTGATCCGGGGCTTTTCAGTGCAAGTGAGTGAAGTAAGACTTGAGCGGTAAATGGGGATCGAACCCACGACCCTCAGCTTGGGAAGCTGATGCTCTACCATCTGAGCTACTACCGCATGTGCTGATGAATGGTTTTTGGTTTGAACGCCATTTCAGTCTGCAAATATAAACTTTTTAAGGCCGTCAGCTCTTCTTGTCCTGCTTTTTCTTTAATGGAATCCTGAAATCCAGTTTAACTCCTGCCCGCCAGCCGTTCCATTCGGCCACAGCATCTTTGCCGTTGGGCAATTTCAGGAAAGCCTTGCTGTTTCCCGGAAGGTGGAGTCCTTCTGAAAAGCTAAACAGGTAACCTCCGTACAAACCGATTCTGAAAAACAATAAATTAAAGCCGGCCAGAATTCCCGGTTCCAGGCCAGCCCCTCCGGAAGTGAACCGGTATTCCTCCCTCGACGCCTGGTCGTTGATCCTGAGAAAATCAAGGGTCATTATTTCCGTAAGGAGATAGCTGAATTTCGCGCACCCGGATAATGCAAAAAACTTATAACGAACCATGTCCTGCTCAAGTCCGAGGCCAATTTGCCGGCAATTGGCAACCAAGTCAAGCTTAAGCTCCCCTGAATAATCCTTGGAGCTAACCCTGGCACCGGTGGAGGAAAACTGGTAAAACAATACCAGCCGCGACGGAAACTTAGGGAAGCACAACCCGAATTCCACGCCACCATTCAAGTGTACAGGAAAATTTTCAGTAACCTGGGCAGGGAGCCCTGCGTATTCCATGCGAAAATCCTGCAACTCCCTGAGTGTGTTCATAGTATAGCTACCCATCCCAACATTGAGACCTGCCGTCAGCGATTGCGAACAAACCCTGATGACAGTAAACATTAAAAACAACGCTATCATCCATCCGAAACGCCTTCTCATGGTCAGTGAATTTTAATTTTCATCCCGGCACCCGAAAAAATCGTAGAATCCTGTATCGCAAAGGAACTGCTTCCTGTGTTCATGGAAACCATCTCAAACACTTTCTGCCCCGTGAGATAATTGTACACTTTCAGCTTACATTGATCAATGTATCCCGACCAGGTGGTAAACAACATCAACGGGTGGAAGGGGTCGGTATCCTGGTATTGGTCATTTTGACCAATAAAAAACGAATTCACCACCTGGGAACTGCTTATATCTCTCAATTCAACCTGGTAGCTGCTATTGATCAGCACTACCTTGTTTGAATTGAGCGCGAAATCAACGGGCCTGGCATTGGCGATCCACACCGGCTCAAAATCGTTGTTCGTGATTTTATAACAATGAGCCAAAGAACTATAGTAGGAAAATCCTGTAATGACGTAATTCCCGTCAGGAGAAATCTTTCCGCAGGTCAGGTCGGTGGTTGTCTTGGTGAACACCTCCCTCTTGTTAAAAAAATCATAAATCTTATACCCGGTCTGCGGCATCTCAAAACGTACCATCCCGATTCCGGTGCCAGAAAGTGTAGTCTCCATGCAAGGCGCATTGGTAACAGGCATGTTTATATTCGCCGGACTAAAGAAATTTGCAGGATCGATGCGAACATACCCTGAAAATGAAGTCGTCGGAGGTGCGATGATGAGGTTGTCCTGAGGGGAAACAGCACACCAGGAAGTTCCGTAGCCAAGCGACAAGGTTCCGAAACTCTGTCCGGTTATCGCGTTAATTTTGGTCAGTTTATAATCATCCGTAAGCAGATAGACTATATTGTTGATCTGGTTGTTGTTGAACGATTTAAATACCGGGAAGGATTGACCGACATTTACTTTGGCCGTAGAATTGTTGTTGTCATTGTAAATATAATTATCTGTTTTCGCTTCAAGGCTGATTTTAAACTTATTGGCACCGCCAAAAACGCCGCCATCATATATAAAGGAGGATATGCCGATGGTGTCGGTCGAATAGACCACATCTCCTCCAAAAGTCTCATCCGTTATGGTATATTGCTTGAAATTACGATAAAAAATGCATGGGGTCCAGCTGACTTTGATTTTATTTCCGCTGATCCAGGTTGCCTGCAGGTTGCTTTTGTTGGTTTCATGCACATAGGTTCCGCTGTTGGCATAGCCGCCGGAATTTCTTACCCTGACTTTGTAGTATACAAGCCCGCCAACGTGAGTGGAGTCATACACCGAAGTGACATTCTGGTCTGTGATTGTTTGTATGACATGTTCGTCCCATATATTCCCTTTTAAATCGGAGGCCTTGAGCAGTGCATATTCCTTAAAAGCAACACCGTCGTATTTCGTCCAGCTTATCTTTACCGTCCCTGCGGTGTCCTTGATCCCTGTGAGCTCGCAAGGCAGCGGAGGATTGGCATGGGCATAAATGATCATCCAACTCTTCGTAAACAAAAACCCTTCTGCATGCAACAGGTCGGCCAGACTTCCGGAATTGGATCCAGTTGTGACAACCAGGGTTAGCGTATGCTCGCCAGGCGAATTTGCATCAAATGAGAAATAAAGGGTTCCTGTGGTATCTGTACTTTCACTAACCTTTTCCTGGTCCATAAAAAATACAGCGGAATAGACTGGCAGGCCAAAAGTTCTGAGGTCATAACTAAGCGAGGAAGATTCATAAAAAGTATAGATGGAATCGGATGGCGTCAGTTCCATACCTATGTAGGCACTGTCAGGCATTTTGATATTCCGGTTGAATACAAGACTGGGCTGGAATTCACAGCGGGCAAACAGCAGCACCATGCATCCCAGGAAAACAAAGTGCCTGACAAATGATCGTGACATTGAATGATTTTTTCAGTTATTTTGATTCTTGCTTTTTCAACCCGCACAATTCATCAATTTCGTTGATGGTAAGATGTGTATCACAGCAAAAGGCATCGCCCCGCTGATGTTCACTGCAAAAATTGATCTTACGATAAGCAATCCGCTGTATGTTGAGCAGGTGTCGCACAGAAATATTATCGGTTGTGAAATTCTTCCCGCCCGATCCACATGCCAGCGTCATCGACGGGGTGAGCGAATTATACAAACCTCCCAGCGCACCCTGCGATGATGGGGTGTTCACCACGATGCGACCCGCATTCAACTCATGCGCAAAATAGCGGATCTTAACATCATCATTCGAAAAAATGCTTACCGTGTGCCCCAATCCGCCGTGTTCATTGATCCTTCTGCACATGGCAATACCTTCATCAAAACCGGGAACCTCATAAAAGGCAAGGATCGGGGCTAATATCTCTAGTGATAACGGCCATTTGATCCCTACCTGGTGCTGCTCCATCTCGGCTATCAGCAGGTTGGTTTCCAGGGGTACTGAAATGCAGGCAAGCCGGGCGATTTCGATAGCAGACTTTCCGATTACTTCCGGATTCATCGTATAATGAACCGAATTTATCGCCACCCGGCCAACCTTTTCCATCTCATCCTGCGATAAGAAAAAGGATCCCTGCCGGATGAATTCATCACGAACCTGCCGGGCATTGTAACGAGAAACAACCACGGCCTGCTCGCTGGCGCAGATGGTGCCGTTATCAAAAAGTTTCGAAAGCAAGATCTGGTTGACAGCAAATTCTACATCCGCGCTTTTACCAATATATACCGGAACATTCCCGGGACCAACCCCGATGGCCGGGTTACCGGAATGATAGGCAGCCCTAACCAGGCTCACCGACCCGGTAGCCAATACCAGAGCAATACGCTTATGGCTCATGAAGGCAAGCACCTGTTCGCGCGTGGCACGGGGAATCCATTGAATACAGTACTCAGGTGCTCCTGCCTTGCGTGCAGCCTCATAACATATCCTTGCAGCTTCGACAGTTGACTTGCGAGCAGCGCCATGCGGAAAAATGATGATTGGATTCCGCGATTTCATTGCGATCAGAATCTTGAAAAGAGCCGTTGATGTTGGATTCGTAACCGGGGTAACTGCAAATATCGGCCCCATTGGCTTGGCAATTTCAACGATCTGGTTTTCCGGATCCTCAGATATGACCCCCACCGTCGGAATATTCCGGATATCGCGGTAAACAAAACGGGTGGCTATGATATTCTTGATCACTTTGTCGCGAAGAATTCCGATGCCGGTCTCATTATAGGCCATCTCCGCCAGATTCCAGCGGTTGTTGAAAGCTTCACGGTAAACTGAGTGCACAATGCGATCCGTTTCATCCTGGCTCAGCTTTCCAAATTCATTTGCCGCTACCAGCGACTGCTGCACAGTTTCCTCGACCAAAAAATCACGGCTATTTAATTCCATTCAGAAACCCGCTTTTTGTCCACCAAATATACAAAATGTTATTGCACATCCCTGTCACTGAGTTCCATCCAGCGATCAGTTTTCAATTCAATTTCCGGAAGAATGGCGGCCCATCGCTGTGAGCGCTGTGTAAGCGCTTCGGGATCAAGCATGCCCGACTGAAGATCAACCTCTATTTCCGACTTTTCCTGCTCCAGCATGGCAATCTCCTTCTCCAGGGTTTCCAATTCACGTCTTTCCCTAAAGGATAATTTGTTGCTTACCGGCACAACAGGCCTTTCCGCCTCTATTTTTCTGACAGCAACCCGTTTTTGTAACTGCTCCTGCTTCTTCCGGTCATCGAGCCAGTTTTTGTACTGGGTGTAATTCCCCGGAAAATCCTTGATGACGGCATCACCATCAAATACAAACAGATGATCAACGATTTTATCCAGAAAATACCGATCGTGCGTAACAACTACCACACATCCGTTAAAAGAGGCAAGGTACTCCTCCAGGACGTTCAGCGTCAGAATATCAAGGTCGTTGGTGGGTTCATCCAGGATCAAAAAATTCGGACTGCGCATAAGCACCGTCACAAGATACAGTCGGCGTTTCTCCCCGCCACTCAGTTTGTAAACCGGTTGAAAATGGGAAGGATACGGAAACATGAAATAATTAAGGAATGCCGCGGCCGAAATGGTATCCCCATTGCTGAGTCTTACCACTTCTGCAATCTCCCGCACAACATCGATCACCTTCGTTTGTTCATCAAAAACCAACCCCTGCTGTTTGTAATAACCGTACTGAATAGTCTCTCCTTTTTGGATATGTCCCTTCTGCGGCCTGATTTTACCCGTGATAATATCCAGAAAGGTTGATTTTCCCGATCCGTTTTTCCCGACAATGCCTACCTTTTCATTTCGCTTGAATGTGTAGGTAAATCCCTTTAAAATCTGCAACTCGCCCCATTTAAAGGATACATCATTGATCTCTAGTATCTTATTGCCCATGCGAGAACCCTCGATGTTCAAGGTAAACCGTTCCTCATAAACCTTTCCGGAGGCCTTGTCCTGGAGATCGAAAAAACTGTCGATGCGGGCCTTGGCCTTCGTCGTGCGGGCCTTGGGCATGCGGCGCATCCATTCCTGTTCGGTTCTCAGCAGGTTTTGCGCCCGTTCGACCTCCTTATTTTGATTATCAAGCCGCTCAGCCTGCTTTTCAAGAAAGTATGAATAATTTCCCCGGTACTTGTAAACGGCTGCATTTTCCATCTCCAGCACTTCGTCACATACGCGGTCGAGAAAATAACGGTCATGGGTCACCATCAGCAGGGTGATGCTTGTTTTTGAAAGATATTCTTCCAGCCATTCGATCATTTCCACATCAAGGTGGTTCGTTGGCTCATCCAGGATCAGAAAGTCAGGCTCTGTTATAAGCACCTTTGCCAGTGCGACCCGTTTCCGCTGTCCCCCGCTCAGCGTGCCTATTCGCTGGTCGAGATCGGGAAGCTTCAACTGTGTCAGAATTTGTCTTACCCTGGTTTCATATTCCCAGCCCTGCATGGCATCCATTTGCCCGATGGCATGCTGAATCTCCTCCTTGCTGGTACCCTTGATAACATGTTCGTAATTCAGTATGGCACGTTGTATTTCATTGGAATGCGAGTAAACCTCTTCAAATACTGTTCGTTCAGGATCAAGTTCAGGTTCCTGTTTCAGGTATTCGAACGATTCGCGGTTGAACATGGTGACAGTGCCTGCATCGCAGGGTTCCAGTCCGGCGATAATGTTCAACAGGCTCGTTTTGCCCGCTCCATTGCGTGCAATCAAGGCAACTTTCTGAGACTGGCTAAGAACGAATGAAATATTTTCAAACAAGTTCTTTTCGCCATAGGAACGTGCAAGATTTTCAACCAGTAAGACCGAAGACATAGGGTATCGAAGTGAAAGGCAAAGGTATGGATTTTAAATTTCCGGAGACAGGTTTCATGGCCTGTACCGATAGAATGGTCACAAATAGCATATCACCCCTCGGAAATCTTTTTCACAATGTTGTTTTTTACTAAATTTACCAAAAAAAAATCATGCCCATCCACAGCTTCGTTGTTTTGCTTGCATTTACCGTCAGTGGAATGGTTTTGCTGGTAAGGGCAATCCGTTTAAGGCAAAGCGGCGCTGATTTATTGGGAGTTCCAACCATCGAAGCATTCGATTTCTACTCCGGGAAAATTGCCATTTTCACATCTTGGGGGTTATTTATTTTAAAGGCGATTTTTCCAAACCTCGGATACGTTTTTGTTCCTGACTTCTTGTCCTGGATTGCCACAGGAATGCTTTGGGCAGGCACCCTCTCCATTTCAATGGCATTCCTTGATCTTGGACGATCACTCAAGGTCGGTTTACCAACAGAAGAAACCAATTTGATGACAGGTGGTGTTTATCGCATAAGCCGAAATCCGATTTATACCAGTGTTCATTTGATCGCGATTGCTTCCTGTCTCTATTTTCCTGACCTGATCAATATCTCGTTCACCCTGTATGGCATAGTAATCCATCATAAAATTATCAGATCCGAAGAGTTGTTTCTTGCAAAACGCTTTGGAAAAGAATGGGAAACTTACCGTGAACGGGTACGACGATACATATAAACTGCTTGTTTTAATTTACCTATGATGAATTATCAATCTGAACCACTAGAGAAACTTAGAAAAATCTTTGATGCAATTCCATTCGGCATCATGATCATGGACCAGGATAAAAAGATTCGCATGATCAATTCCGCCGGACTGGAGATCATGGGATTCAGTAATGAAAAAGAACTCCTGCTTTCCCCTTGCCGTGACCGGATAGTTCATTGTGACGAGAATAGATGCCCGATCCTTGAATTGGGAAAAATCGCTGATCGTGCTGAATATACACTTATCAAGAAAGCAGGCAATGAGATACCGATATTAAAATCGGCTGCATCTTTTCAGATAGAAAAAGAGACCTTTATCCTTGAAACCTTCATGGATCTTTCGGAGAGGAAAAAGAAAATGGAGGCGATATACGATACCACAAGGCAGTTTAACACCCTGCTTGGCAATCTGCCGGGTATGGTTTATCGTTGCCGTAACGATCAGTACTGGACGATGGAGTTTATCAGTGATGGTTTCATCGATATGACAGGTTACCAGCCTGAAGATATTATTGAAAACAAAAAGATTTCATACAGCGAGCTCATTGTTAAGGATGACCAGGAAAGAATATGGAACGAGGTGCAGGAAAGACTGAACCTTACTATGCCATATACGCTTGAATACCGGATCAGATGTGCCGATGGAAAAATTAAATGGGTCTGGGAGCGGGCTAAAGGAATTTACAATAAATCCGGGCAATTGCTTCATATTGAAGGTTTCATTTCTGATATCACCGAGCAAAAGAACGCTGAGCTCATCCAATCCGTGTTATTCGAGATTTCAAAGACATCTTATACATCCGGGAGCGTGGATGAAGTTTTTCAATCGATCCATGCAAACCTGAGCAAGATCATTGATGTCGAGAATTTTTATGTCGCAATGTACGATAAGGTCCGTGATACGATATCGCTGCCATTCCAGATCGACTCCAAAGATAAGTTTGCCAGCTTTCCTGCAGGAAAAACGATGACAGGGTATGTAATAAGAACCCGGACGCCACTCCTGGCAACAAAGCAGATCATCGAAGAACTGGCACGTACCGGGCAGATTGAGATCATCGGTACTCCTTCAAAAGTATGGATGGGTGTTCCATTGATTGTCGACCATGAAGTTATTGGAGTAATTGCCGTTCAAAGTTATACCGATCCCGAAAGATATACCAATCGCGAATTTGAATTGCTTAAATTCGTGGCCGACCAGATTGCCATAGTTATTTCACGAAAAGGCGTTGAAGACTCGTTCCAGAAGGAAAAAGCCTACCTCGATCAGCTCTTTGAGGGGAGCACGGAGGCGATCATCATGATTGACAATGGTGGCAGGATTTTAAAATCAAACTCAGAATTCACGCGACTCTATGGATTTTCATCTGGTGAAATACTGAATAAAAATATCGACGACCTTATCTCCGATCCTGATAATACTGCTGAAGCAGTGAAGATTACCCAGGATGCTTCAGAGGGAATTGTCACGGAATATGAAACAAAGCGCAGGCACAAGGATGGCCACCTCATTGATGTCTCGATCCTAGTCACCCCCATCTCCATCAATGGAAAAATCTGCGGGGCTTATGGCATTTATCGCGATATTACAGACCGGAAGCGAATTGAAAAAAATCTCATTGCCGCCAAGGAAAAAGCCGAAGAGTCAGA
>Ga0074195_1005011_pt1 | contig 10351 bp, 14 predicted proteins | sample EPASupsiteHSE623_FD_64525 | JGI IMG/M metagenome (GOLD analysis project Ga0074195, IMG submission 64525) | Bioremediated contaminated groundwater from EPA Superfund site, New Mexico - Sample HSE6-23 | ecosystem: Environmental > Aquatic > Deep subsurface > Groundwater > Contaminated ... | reverse complement strand
AGCGCTCTTATTTTATCTATTATCAATTTCCGGCAATTGATGCCAAATTAACTAGATGTTTGCAGGAATTTCTTGTCTACCGTCGAATTAAGAAAAAGCCACAGGCCCTTTAAAAGGAGGGGTATACTAAAATGACGGACAGCTATATTTTTGCCCTTGATATAGGTACGCGTTCGGTTGTCGGAGTGTTAATGCAGGAGACTCCGAAGGGCCTGGAAATAGCAGCGGCCGAGCACCTCGAACACCAGAACCGGGCTATGGTAGACGGACAGATTCATGACATTGAGCAGGTTTCCAAAGCCATTGTTACGGTTAAGGAAAGATTGGAGATCAGAGTGGGGCAAACCCTCAAATCAGCAGCTGTGGCTGCAGCCGGCCGGGCTTTGAGAACTGTAAGGGTGAAGGTTGGCGCCGACGTTGTAGATTTTAAAGAAATCCGCCGGGATGATATCCTCAGGCTGGAGCTGGAAGCAGTCCAGGAAGCCCAGAACCTCCTGGCTGATTCCTTCCAAAACGAAAGTGATCAATCCCTGAATTATCACTGTGTCGGTTACAGTGTAGTCACTTACGAATTGGACAGTTATAAAATAGGCAACCTTTACGGCCAGAAAGGTAAAAATATGGGCGTGGAGGTAATAGCCACTTTTTTGCCCAGGGTGGTTGTCGATTCTCTGTTTTCTGCCCTTAACCGGGCCGGATTGGAAATGACCAGCCTGACACTGGAGCCAATAGCAGCCAGTGCCGTGGTGGTTCCGCCAAGCATGAGGCAGCTAAATATAGCCCTTGTTGATGTAGGCGCCGGGACTTCCGATATTGCAGTTACCAGCGACGGGTCCATTATCGGTTATGGCATGGTTCCGGTGGCCGGAGACGAAATCACCGAAAAAATTTCACATGTTTATCTGGTGGATTTTAACCAGGCCGAGCTTGTTAAGCGTTCCATCGCCAGTAATGAAGAAATAAGTTTTACCGATGTTCTCGGGATCCAGCATTTCGTAACAAGGCAGGAAATACTTGATAATATATCAGAGGCGGTTCAGCACCTGGCCAAACAAATCGGTGAAAAAATAGCGGAGGTTAACGGCAGGACTCCCCAGGCAGTAATCTGTATCGGCGGTGGCAGCTTAACCCCGCTGCTGAAGGAGATGTTGGCCGACAACCTGGGACTCTCCAGACAGCGGGTGGCTGTAAGAGGGCGGGAGGCCATCTCGGAGGTATTCGGAGCACAGGAAATGGTAGGCCCCGAAGCTGTAACACCTATTGGCATTGCCGTTACTTCGTATGAACGTAAAGGCCTCGGGTTTGCCCGGGTATCCGTTAATAATCAACCGATCAGACTTTTTGAGATTAACCGGGGTACAGTGGCCGATGCCCTGCTGGCAGCCGGAGTGAATATGCGTAAAACCCAGCCCCGCCTTGGTATGGCCCTCATCGTGACGGTAAACAGCGAACTCAAAATAATCAAGGGAGGCAGGGGAAAACCTGCCATAATCAAACTGAACGGCCATGACGTAACTATAGATGCTCCCGTCAAACATAACGATATCATAGAGTTTGTAGAGGCTGTTGACGGAGAAAACGCCAGGGGCCGCATCCATGACGTGGTTCCACATATTCTCCCGTTCAACATCAGCATGAATGACGATTCCTTTGTTATTGACCCCGTTATTATTATGAACGACCAGCCGGTTAACTACCATGCAGAACTGGAGGATAATGCCAGAATAACCTATTATCTGCCGCAGACTCTGGCGGAAGTCCTTGAAATTGCAGGTTTCGGAGACTCAGAAAGCAAGTATCACGTTTATGTTAATGAACGTCTGGTCGACCCGATGACGGAACTCGCGGACGGAGACGAAATTACCTTGGAAAAAGTAGAAACTGCACCTGACGAAGAAGCCGCCCGTATCGAAGAAGCCGCCCGTATCGAAGAAGCTGCAGGTATCGAAGAAGCCGCATTGCCCGGAATTACAGTGGTTAGAGTCAACGGGGAAAGAGTAGTGGTCCCCAGAAATCATATAATTCTTACCGACATTTTAACCAGGGTCAGTTTTCCGTTGAGACCGCCGGCAATGGGAAAGAAACTGGAAATGTATGTTAACGGAATGCCGGCAGAGTTTACAACTCCCCTAAAAAGCGGGGACAAAGTAAAACTCGCATGGAAATAAAAAATATTTCGATTACGACGGTATTCGACATTTTCTCCGAAGGAAAATTTGATGTATTGCTAGAAGATTAGCGAAAATCAAGAAAATTCGAGAAACCTCGCTTAAAATTTTGGCGGGAGGGAGAAGAATGTGGAATACAAGACGGGATTATAAAAAGATGATCAAAGAAAAACAGCGAGAAATGTATCACCTGGTTAAGCAGAAGGGGATACTGGACCCTGACGTATATAACAAAAGCTGTGAACTGGACAACCTGATTGTAGAATATATGAAGAGATATAATAACACAGTCAGCCTGACACTATTTGGGAAACTCCTTTAAAATAAAAGCCATCTGTTATTCCGGCAGGAATCAGATGGTTTTTCCGTTGCCCTGCCAGGCAAAAAAATTCCCCTGTGTTTACCTTTGGTCCCGGTTGGGTATTCTTATTTGAGGAGGCAAAATGAAGACCGTTGTAGTTACCGCAGCAATAATTAAAAATGGCGACAGGTACCTGATTGCCCAGAGGAAAGTGGGGTCTCACCAGGAATTAAAATGGGAGTTTCCCGGTGGGAAGGTGGAGGTCGGGGAACATCCCGAGTCCTGCCTGCAAAGGGAAATAGCAGAAGAGCTTAATATTATAGTTGAAGTGGAAGATATTTTTCAGGTAGTATCCTATAATTATGAACATGCACATGTGATTCTGCTCTGCTATAACTGCAGCATTACCCAAGGGAAGCCCAGGGCAGATGACTGCCAGGATTTCCGGTGGGTTACGATAAATGAGATGAAACAATACCGGTTTGCTCCTGCAGACATACCCGTGATTAACAGAATAATTGAAACTGCGGGCGCAAACAAAGAGGAGGGAATTTAGTGGCTCTGCTTCTGCTGACAATAGCTTTTCCTTTTATTCTTTTTATTGGTGGATCATACATTCTCCATTATCCGGTAACGCTTGGAGCCCTATATGGTTTTAATATGGCCATGATTTACCTTGTTGGGCTCGGGGTATCTAACCAGATGATAAAGGTTTTCACTCAAAAGCTGGAGATTGCCGGGGATAACCTGATATTGGCCCGCAAGCAGATATTCGGTTCTTTTCCTATTATCCGGGAGCTTAATCTCGAGGTCCCCCTTGATCATATTGCCGGTCTTACACTACAGCCCACCAGGGTAGGTTACCTGATGAAGGTTAATTTTCAACAGGATGGAAAACGGATGGGGGCTGACCTTGATATTAATCCCCTGGAAAATAAAAACCGCTCGATTATTAATGAACTCTTTTCCCGGTACCCCAAGATTGAAACAGACGAAACAACAAGGGGAATACTCAGTGATTACGATAATAAGATCCTGTCATGGAGGGGGACATATATGTTCTCCCTGGCGGTTATTGGCATTGCCCTGGCAGTATTTTTTATGATCAGCCTCTACATATGGCAGCCCCCGGAATACCGGATCTAAAGAGACCTTTACAGGTCTCTTTTTCAGGAGGTGTCCCCTGAGTGGAAATAAACAGGCAGATGGTCATTGAACAGATCGAAAAAATGCTGGCAGGGACTGTCAGCTGTGAAGATACCGGATGGTGGGCCTTTGACCTCCTAATGGCAGACAACCTGCTTTTTGAACCGGGATATCAAAAACTTCTGGAGGATGTGATAAAGGCTCTCTATCATTTTCACGATATTGAGCCCCTGATGTGCCGGTTTTACCCCGAAACTGAAGAAATTTTGTATTTTCTCCGATGTTTAAAAGGGGAAGAGGTATATCATCGTTCCAGGGTTGTTCACTGGCGCGTATAAGGGGTGTTTGACATGAAGGCGGCAGAAATAGGGCAGGTACTAATAAACATGATGAAAGATCTGCCGGCCGGGGAGAGGTTAAGGTGCCCGGTAGAAGGAGAAAGGGACGGCAAGATTATATTACGCGTTCTTGACAGAAACGGGGAAAGCGGGATCAATGAAGCGGCCGGGAAGATTTTAAAGAGCCTGGGGCTTGTTGATGATGACTTTAATCGCCAGCTTGTATTTGAGATGGTCAGACAGGAGATGCCCCTTGTCCCGGAGGCATTCAAAAAAATATCGGCATTTATGAGCAGCCTGAAAATCCCCCAGGAACTGCATGAAGCACTGCAAAAATTAGAGCAGCAGACGGTCCAATTGAACCGGCGCGTACCGCCGGATAATGAGCTGTACGTGTTAACAGAGCGTCTGAACCGGGTTATCAAAAGTTTTATCATTACCGGTAATGACCATAGTTACGTGGTCAGTTCGAAATTAAAAGAAGTATTTTCGGCACAAGATGATCTGTTAAGTTTGGTCAAAAAACTGGAGACCCTGCTGGCGGAAAACGAAAAACCCGCATACAGGGAACTGCTTAACGCAGCCAGGAATACAGTTGTTAAGCTGGAAACACTGCATAACTTCAATAGGGCCGAACCTGCCCGGGATAACATGGTGATTATCTATTCAGCAGTTCGCTTTGAAGAGAGGGCAGAACCTCTGAGACTTTTTATAAAGTACAACCGGGAAAGCAATAACAAAAACCCTGACTTTTCAAGCTGCCGGGTGGAGGTTAAGCTGAACACCCCCGTGCTGGGTCTTGTCAGGTGCGAGGTTCATTTTAACGGCAGATATCTAACTCTGCAGTTTATTACTGAAAACCGGAAAGCCTGCGGAATCCTTGACGAAGCCGGGAGTAAACTGGTCCGCCGTCTCGGGGAAATGAAGTATCAGGTAAACATGCTGAATTCCCGGACTGCACCTGAAAGCGAACAGCGTTCACCGTTCAGCGGGAAAGAGGAAATTACGGGGTTGTTTCAGATCAACCTGAGGGTTTGATACTGGGAAGGGGAAAGACATGACTGATATAAAATCAAACAAACCCAAAAAAGCTGCTGTGGCCCTGGGATATGACGAAAAAAAAATGAACGCCCCGCAGGTTATAGCCTCCGGCAGAGGCCATGTAGCGGAGCGTATTTTACAGATTGCCGGGGATTATGGTATCCACGTTGAAGAAGACCCTGTACTGGCCCAGGCTTTAGGCCAGTTGGACCTGGGCCAGGAAATCCCACCTGAATTATACCGGGTTGTGGCCGAAATTCTTGTGTTCATCATGGAGACAGACCGCAAGTCCATCGGCATTTAGGGATAATTAGACATAAATTTGGGGCTGTTTTTATGGTTGTTTTCCCGAATCCTGTTCGATGGACTTGATCTGGTCCTCCAGGTCTCTGGTGGCGACGGATATCAGCAGTTCTTTGATTTTATTCTCTTTTTGGGCCATTTCAACCGCTTTTTTGGTGACCTTCTTGTTTTCGGCCATGATTATTGTGCCGTCAGCGCCGGTTACCGTTTTACCGGCCTTTAATCCTACTAACGATGTCAAATCTTCCTTGGAAAGGGGTTTTTCCGGAACTGTCTTAAGCTGCTGCAGGCGGTTCATCCACGATTCATAGGATTTTTTCAGCTGCTCTCCCTTTTCATTTAATATTTCGCCTGTTTTGCTTAAGATCTCCTTACCCTTACCTTTGCTGCTTTTAGCCGCCTCCTTCAGATTGTCGCCAACTGTTTTGGATAAGTCCAGGGCTTTGGTCCTGGTTTTTTCCCAGATTGTTTCGAAATCATCCTTCCAGTCTTCCAGGCCAGTTTTCCACTGGTCGATATCTTCTTTAAGGTTATCAATATTTTCCTCCAGGCCGCCGGATTCCTTCTGCATAGTATCTTCCACGTTAACGGCAGCAATAATCACATCTTTCCCTATTTTTTCGATGCTTTCTGCGGGAATACTGGCCCGGCCTTTGTACAGGTTTTTAATGATACCCCCTGATAAGAGGTATCTCTTAATCATACCTGTTCCCGGGTCGAAGTAAAAATCATCAATGGTACCCACCAGCCGGCCATCGGGTGTAATTATCCGCATATTGTACATGTTGCATTCCTGGGCTATTTTTTCTATGGCAGGAAGACTGTTTATTGCTACAACCTGGCTGTCCCGCTGGACAGTAACTGCATAATCTCCAAAAGAATGAACAGAGGCAAACTCCATTCCCTTTTCGCCCTTGAACCAGCCCTTGACGTTCACTGTAAAGCCTACAACCTTGACTTCGACCGGGTCAACGAGCACCCGGGCAATAGTGCCCAACTCTTCCCCCTGTAACGAGATTACCGGTTTGCCGATAAAGTCCTGGGTTTTCAGAAGCTCCACATTCATCAGGTCAGTCATATCCGTACCCCCTTTTTATAAATTAACTTAATAATAATATTTGGCATTTTTTGATATTATCCTGCTTTATAAGATATTTACATAAAAATATCATTAAAATAATAAAAGGCTGCCTCAATATTTTGAGACAGCCTGATGATTTAGTGGGTTTCGACGTCCTGGGCGCCGTTTCGGCGCAGGATATCAGCCGCTATATCGATTTTATCATCACTGCTTTTCACGGCAGCCACTATATTGCCTTCCTTGACTTTCCCCTCATAGAATCTGCTGCGGGATTCGGGGATACCCCAGTCTGCGAGTCCTCCGGCCAGTCCTCCGGCTGCGGCGCCTGAGAGTAGTCCGGCTATAGGACCGGCGGCGATAATGGGACCGATGCCCGGAATTGCCAACGCCCCTGCGCCTAAAGCGAGTCCGGCAATGCCACCCAGTACTCCGCCGGTAGTGGCGCCGTCTGCTGCTGAGTCTCCACCACCAAACATAACACTATTTTCATCTCTGTTTGGGGTTGCCTTATCTTCTTTGGCCAGGATGGAAATCTCGTTGTCAAACCCTTTTCCCCGAAGTTCGGCAACGGCTTTTTCAGCCTGGTCGCGGGAACTGAATACTCCAATAACGGTTTTAGACAAAACGGTTACCTCCTCAAATGTTTTAATTAAGAACATTCTTATGTTTCCACATCCGGCGAAAAAAAATAATTTATTTTTATAGAAATTTTGTTATAATATTCATGTTGTTATTTTTAGATAAGTTATTTGGGAGGAATGGGGATGCTGCCAACGCCGAAAAAGTATTTCCTTACAGCTGCTGCAGCTGAAGGGAAAAGCAAACTTACGGCATTTGATAATGCACTGCTGAAGGCCCGCATCGGGAATGTCAACCTGATCCGCGTAAGCAGTATACTTCCGCCGGAGGCGGAACTTGACGAAACGCTCAAAATACCGCCCGGATCCCTGGTACCTACTGCATACGGTTCCATTATCAGCGACGTGCCCGGTGAGGTTATTTCCGCCGCCGTTGCGGTGGGACTTTCCGCAGACAGCTTTGGGGTAATCATGGAGTTTTCGGGTAAGTGCACCAGGGAAGAAGCTGTCAAGATTATAGAAGAAATGGTCCGGGAGGCTTTTGAGACCCGGCATAAACCCTTAATGGAAATCAAGGTGGCGGCTGTGGAGCATAGGGTTGAAAAACTCGGCTGCGCATTGGCCGCGGTGCCTTTGTGGTATTAGGAGGCTCTTAAATGGAACTTTGGTATACGGAAAAACAGACCGAGAATATCGGTATAACCTGCAAAACAACCAAAACCCTGCATGTTGAAAAAACTGAGTTTCAGGACCTGGCAGTCATCGATACCCTGCAGTTTGGCAGGATGCTGGTGCTGGACGGCATGGTGCAGACCACCGTTCAGGACGAGTTTGTCTATCACGAAATGATTACTCATGTCCCTCTCAACACTCACTCTAATCCCAAAAACGTGCTGGTTATCGGCGGCGGAGACGGTGGGGCCATCAGGGAAATCGTGAAGCATCCTGCCGTGGAACGCGCCACCCTGGTGGAAATCGACCGCCGCGTGGTGGAGGTTTCCAGGGAGCACCTGCCCGAGATCAGCGCTGCCCTGGATGACCCCAAAGTTACTGTTATCTATGACGACGGCATCAAGCATGTCAGGGACAACCCCGGTAAATATGATGTTATCATAGTTGATTCCACCGAACCGGTAGGGCCTGCAGTGGAACTCTTCTCCGGCAGCTTTTATAATTCCATCTACAAGGCGCTGAAGGAAGACGGCCTCTTCGTAGCCCAGACGGAGTCTCCCTTTTTTAATTCAGGACTTATCACCAACTGCTACCGGGAGATATCCGGCGTGTTTCCGATCACCAAACTGTATCTGGCCAGTGTACCGACATATCCCAGCGGGCTGTGGAGTTTTACGATGGGTTCCAAAAAATACGATCCCGAGAACATCAACGCATCCGCGAAATTGAGCTACCAGACCAAATATTATACACCGCGACTGCATAAGGGCGCTTTTATGCTGCCAGCCTTTGTGGAGGAACTTATCAGGTAAGGAGGCGGAGATATGCAGCTCGTGGAAAGGTTCAGCACTTTTATGGGCAGTATTGACTCCTATGACGATGCAGATACGGTAATTGTCGGCGCACCTATGGATTTTACGGTAAGTTACAGGCCGGGTTCGAGGTTTGCGGCCCAGGCTGTCAGAAATGTTTCATACGCGCTGGAGGAATACAGTGTTTACCTGGGTAAGGACCTGGCCGATTACAGGTACTTTGACTGGGGAGATGTAAACCTGCCCCTGGGCAATGTGCCGGCCAGTCTTGACAGGATTGCCGGGGCAGCGGCGCGCCTTCACGATGACGGGAAATTCCCCGTGTTCATCGGGGGTGAGCACCTGGTTTCATTCCCTATTATCAATGAAACGTATAAGAGGCATAAGGGCCTGGCCGTTATTCAGCTGGATGCTCATGCCGACCTGCGTTCCGATTATATGGCTGAAACATATTCCCATGCCACGGTCATGAGGAAGGTCAGTGAACTGATAGGCGGCCGCAGCCTCTACCAGTTGGGGATCAGGTCGGGTACAGCCGATGAATTCGCATATGCCCGGGCCAATACTAATATGTTTATAGAAGAAGTTATTGAACCGCTTAAGAGAATCATCCCTACCCTGGGCCAGCGCCCGGTATATCTGACCATAGATATAGATGTGGTCGATCCGGGCTATGCTCCCGGCACAGGCACACCGGAACCCGGTGGGATCTCAGCCCGGGAGCTTATTCAGTCTATTCACATGATGCAGGAACTGAATGTGGTCGGTATGGATATTGTCGAAATCCTGCCCACCCTGGATCAGTCTGAAAGGACTGCGCTGCTGGGGGCAAAGGTTATCCGGGAATCCATTCTCGGTTTTACCAAGCCCGGAAAACTATGATACAAAAGAAGACCTTGACAAGGCATAAAATGATGGTTACTATTATTCAATAAAAGGGAGGGGAACCTGTGTGTGAATGTTGTTCTCAGCATGCGGCGGGCCACCAGGGACACATCCATGTTAATGGCGTTAACGGTGAAGACAGTTTCAGGGAACTGCAGGACGCTCTGATGGATACACCCGGAGTTGTAAGCATAGAACATGTCAAAGATGCCGAACAGGCCAAGGTTGTATTCGATAAGAGAATCATTGAGATTACAAGGTTGGAGCAGGTCCTGGACAACAGGTACACCAAAAATTACATTTGACTTATTTATGCAGATTGTGTATACTTATTTTTGTCGACGCGACGAACGGGCGATTAGCTCAGCTGGGAGAGCGCCTGCCTTACAAGCAGGATGTCGGCAGTTCGATCCTGTCATCGCCCACCATAATTTCGAGGAGCTGTGGTGTAGAGGCCTAACATGCCTGCCTGTCACGCAGGAGATCGCGAGTTCGAATCTCGTCAGCTCCGCCATTATGCCACGGTAGCTCAGTTGGTAGAGCAGAGGACTGAAAATCCTCGTGTCGGCGGTTCGATTCCGTCCCGTGGCACCATCAAGAATATTTGCGGAAGTGGCTCAGTGGTAGAGCATCGCCTTGCCAAGGCGAGGGTCGCGGGTTCGAATCCCGTCTTCCGCTCCATATGAACACAAAACCTTGCTGCTGATGCAGCAAGGTTTTATTGTGCCGGGACGGAATTTTGCATGCTCCAGAAAAATTGCCTGTGGCGTTGTTGCACAGGGCACCGCAATCCTCAGCGTACCACCCAGTACGCTTCCGGTTGCGGTGCCCTGTGCGCCTAGCCACAGACAATTTTTCTACCTGAACTGTCCGATGAAGGCCATTATAATCAAAATAATTGGTTCGAGTGGCGACAGTCCTTTCGTCGGGAGACCCGAACGCTTTGACCCTGCGACTTCGTCGCTGGGTCTCGCTGGCGCTGATAGCGTTTCGTCAGTGGTTCTGCGGAGTGCAGTAAACCATGCG
>Ga0074195_1005010_pt1 | contig 10352 bp, 11 predicted proteins | sample EPASupsiteHSE623_FD_64525 | JGI IMG/M metagenome (GOLD analysis project Ga0074195, IMG submission 64525) | Bioremediated contaminated groundwater from EPA Superfund site, New Mexico - Sample HSE6-23 | ecosystem: Environmental > Aquatic > Deep subsurface > Groundwater > Contaminated ... | reverse complement strand
CCAACGAGGGAGGAATGGCGCCGCTCAAACACTCCCATGGTACGTGGGGGAATTATCGGCTTCTTAGTAGGGCTGCTGCCTGGACCGGCGGCAACGATTGCCAGCTTTGTGTCATACGCAGTGGAAAGACGGCTTAGTAAAAACCCGGCCGAATTTGGGCATGGGGCGATTGAAGGTGTTGCAGGACCTGAAGCGGCTAATAATTCTGCCATTTCGGCTACGATGATTCCATTGTTGTCACTGGGACTGCCTTTTTGCGGGGCTACGGCAATTATTCTCAGCGGCTTTATGCTCCATGGCATCATTCCCGGTCCGGCGCTGATAACGCAGCAGCCCGATTTGTTCTGGGGACTTATAGCCAGCATGTATATCGGAAATAGCATATTATTGATTATTAACTTGCCGATGATTGGCGTATTCGTTCAACTGCTAAAAACACCTTTACATATCTTAATGCCCCTGGTGGCGGCGGTTACATTAACGGGAGCGTATTCCATTAACAATAGTATCTTTGATCTGGGCTGGGTCATTATTTTTGGTATAGTTGGCTTTTTACTGCGCCGGACAGGATTTGAACCGGCTCCTCTGGTGATTGGCTTAGTATTGGGACCGGAACTGGAACGGGGATTGACGCAGGGCTTGATTATCAGTAATGGTAACATATGGACGCTGGTCAGCCGGCCTATTTCGGCTACCATTTTAACGATTGGTGCAATCATTATGCTCTATAATACGGCCAGATGGTTTAAAAAGATGAAGAGTTGTTAAGGTGTCAAGCGTGAAGCGGATTAGATCTTGTTGCGCGCAGGGGAGAAGAATGAGCTGCATAGAGTAAAAGCAATAGATGGTTGACGGACAAAAGCTGACTAAGACCGTACAGAGACTGGTATACTTGAACGGATTAAGGCACAAAAACAATAATCTGATAAAGGAGGCCAAGGCGTGGGGAAAAAGAATGTTTTCCGGGTGTTAGCGTGTTTATTGATATCAGTAGTAATAGGAGGGTGTACAAGCATGCAGACTGCAAAGGTACCTGAGACTCCAAAGTATCCCGACAGGCCAATTACTGTGATTGTTCCGTTTAGCGCCGGCAGCGGGCCGGATCTTGTTGCGCGCTTATTGGAAAAAAATGCAATGCAGTACTTAGGACAGCCGCTGGTTATTGTTAATAAACCGGGAGGAACCGGAAGTCTGGGATTTAATGAATTGGTAGCGGCTAATCCTGATGGTTATACGATTGGAATTTCGAGTGTCGAATTAATTGTCAATCCACTTTATGGTTCCTCTAAATATAATTATCTTTCAGCATTGGAGCCGCTTGCACAAGCAACAAGTTCAACATCAGTTTTAGTAATTCAAGCAAATCAGCCATGGCAAAATGCCAAAGATGTAATTGAATATGGAAAAACCAACCCGGGAAGGTTGAAGTTTGGGCACCAAGGAATTGGATCATTTAGTCATATTGTGGGGGAAACATTTTCTCTAGCTGCAGGAAGCCGTCTGGAGCAAGTCCCTTTTCGCGGAGGTGGAGAAACAGTTGCGGCGTTGCTTGGGGGGCATATACAAATTGCATTTGTTTCTCCAGCCATGGCTAAAGAGCATTTGAAAAATGGTACACTTCGAGCATTGGCTGTTTCTGACAATCAACGTTTGAATGACCCGGTATTCGCGCAAGTACCAACCTTTAAAGAACAAGGTTTTGACATTGTATTTAACAGTTGGTTTGGTATTGCAAGTCCCAAAGAACTTCCGCCTCAAATAAAAAATAAACTGGCCGAAAGTCTTAAAAATATTATTGCTGCTCCTGAGTTTCAGAAAAGTGTCGAAGCTATGGGATATCAACTGGATTTTGCAGGGCCCAAGGAAGCTGCCGCAAGGTGGCAGGATGACAGTCAGAAACTAACTAAAACAGTACGCGATACGGGTATCTTAGAACTCATTAAAACACAAAAACAATAATGTTTTTTAAATCTAATTAAAACCCCGACCAATAGCTAACTAAAGGAGGCCAAGGCGTGGGGAAAAAGAATGTTTTCCGGGTGTTAGCGTGTTTATTGATATCAGCAGCAATAGGAGGGTGTACAAGTATGCAGTCTGCAAAGGTACCTGAGGCTCCCAAATACCCGGATAGGCCAATTACGGTGATTATTCCTTTGGAGTGGGCAGTGGTATTGATTTAGTCGCTCGCACGCTGGGAAAATTTGAAAGAGGGGCATATGCTTAAGTTAGCACAGCGTTTTGCCTCGTCTTAGCTTGAGTTTAATGGTGAAGTGCTTGGTTTCTCTGGTGACGCAAGTTAAGGATATACAGATTCTCATTATTTCAAGTGCTTCTGGAGGCTTCGGGTGATTTTAAAATCACTAACAAGTCCATTGAAAGAAAAAGATAGCCAGAACCTATTAAATGGTTCTTGGCTATTATTTTTTAAATGGTTTTTAAAAAATTACAAAGAAATAATATTATTATGTTAAATTTTGGTTTCTGCTAGGATGTGGTTGAGTGTTTAAACTAGGTTTCTATAGAAACGATGAATTACAGGAGTATTATTACGCCAACTTATATAATGTGGAGCAAAACAGTAATTATAATTAAAATTATATTGGGAAGTATAACTTAGAGATACGAGAATCGCTAAGGCTCTACGGTACACTATGCAGACGTTCTGGTGTAAAGGGTCGTGTTTTTGTAAAGGAGAACGTATGATTAAAGAATTTGAGAAAACTGAAATAGCTGCAATTATGAAAATATGGTTAGATACTAATATTACTGCTCATCATTTTATTCCTGAAAAGTATTGGGTTGATAACTATAATATCGTAAAAGAACAATACATGCCTATGGCGAAAACCTTTGTTTATAAAGAAGATAGTATTGTTAAAGGATTTATTAGTATCATTGAAGGCTTTTTTATTGGGGCATTATTTGTTGCGAAAGAGTATCAGGAACAAGGAATTGGCTTAAAACTAATCAATCAATGCCAAACTTTATATCCGAAATTGGAATTAGCTGTTTATGTTGACAATATAGGTGTAGTCAACTTTTATAAACGGTGTGGTTTTGAAATACAAGTGGAGCAAGCTAATGAGGATTCTGGATTTAGAGAATATATAATGTTCTGGAATAAATAATTATATTTGTCAGATCTATACGATAACTAAATAAAGATGTAGAACAAGGCTGCCTCCAGTAGTTATAAAACCTATTTTGCGACAGTCTTTATTCTAATTCTTGACTTACCACAACATTCTTTTAGTTGTGGCTATAGTACGTGCCACTGGTGGAGTGTTTCTGAAAGTAACTTGCTTGCTCACAATGCTTGTTAACGATATTATTAGAACGGGGCTTATTATGATATAATAAATATAATGAAAGGGGTGAGGTTTATGGGTGAGATGGCAACTGTAAATGAAACATTAAACCGCATCGTTACTTCAATCCAAAATAATGTGGCTGTCCAAAAAATATATCTATTTGGGTCTTATGCAGATGATACTTATACAGATGAAAGCGATCTTGATCTATGTATTATTACCTCTTTAGACGGTATGCGAAAGATTGATGTTTTGCGTCAGATTAGGAAAGCGATTCTCCGGGATGTAGATATGCCAATCGATTTGTTAATATATGAACAGGATGAATTTGAACAACGCTCATCCTTGACAACAACAATGGAGCATAAAATTGCCCGGGAAGGAGTACTCCTGCATGGATAATAAAATAATTGCTCAAGAATGGTTTCGTTATGCACAACAAGACTTATCATCCGCTAAATATTTGCAGAATATGAAGCTAGTCCCCATTGAAATTATTTGCGATCATTGCCAACAAAGTATTGAGAAATACTTAAAAGGTTTTATAGCTCTCCACGGTGGTACAATTCAAAAGACGCACGACCTTATTGCCTTGAATAAAGCTTGTAGCGTGATCGACATTACCTTTACGAGTATTCTTGATGATTGCTTAAATCTAACCGACTATGGTGTTCAAGCAAGATATCCATTTAGCTTGGAACTACAAGAAGCTGATGTTCACTTGGCTATCCAGAGTGCCGAACGGATAGAAGCCTTTTTACAAAAGAAAATAAGCATTGAATAAGATAGGCTATCAAAAGGAATAGTCTATTTTTATTTTGATAAGTTTGAATAGCGTCGCGCAGGCTGTACATTGATAGACAAAGGACCACATGCTATACTTAAACTGCTTTTACTCTCAAGCAGGATAGGGAAACACTGAGGAGTGACCTGAGCATTGAATATGTGTCGGCCAGTGCAAACGGAGACACGATTATACTTAAACCCCGGAATATAGCGGATGAATTGCAAGAGCTTATTCTAGCGGACATAGTGAAAGATGGTAAATCAGTAACACCGGAAACCGTTAAAGAATATCAGATGCAGTTAAATAAAGCGCTGGATCATATGGTAGCGGAAGCAGAGCAAGAATACAATAATAAAGAGTATGTGTCTCTTGCTGAATTAAAACGGGAAAACAATCATGTATGATTTAGTTGTCTATATTCTTATCATCTGAAAGCGGCAGGTGTTGAATATCGTATTGCTTATCAAATTAAAGAACAGGAAGTAGTCATTGTCGTTACGAAGATTGGAACGCGAAAAAACTTTTATGAAGAACTGAAACAGCGATTTAAATAAACGGCGAGGTTAAATACCGTGTTTGTCATTGCCGGGATATAATTGACTCATAGGGGGCGGACAAATTTATTCCGGCGTTGACAAAACAGGCCGCTCTTGCGGAAAGGGCATAACAATACTTTCGGCCCTGCTGGAGAAATGCGTTTCCGGCACCTTGGAAGACAAGCTAGAGTTTTTGCTTATTTTGAGGCAATGCCAAAAGGAATGCCGGGCTTTCCGGTCATCTTTTCGCCTGTGCATACAAAGAAAGGGGCCGCATTGCGCTTTTTGAAAAAAGTGCAATGCAGCCCTCTTTTTAACGTAGCAGGATGTTATTGATTCACAATACGAATAAAGTTTACTGCAAAGGCGGCTTTAATTGCCGGCAAAAAGCGGCTGGTGATTACAGAACGGTACATTTCTTTTCTGGTGATAATTAATAATTGATCATCTACTTTGCGCAGCGAAGCCAGCGAATTGATATACTTATCAAAATCAGCTTCACCGATTGCAGTACGCAAGGCAGACAGGGACTCTGAAAGATGGGGCATTTCCTGGGAAATGCGCTCTTCTAAGGGCGTAAAGGGAATTGAGTAGCGGCTGGTTAATTCAGCAGACATTGTTTTCTCTCCAGTTATATTGTAAAAGTTATTTGCGGCCTACGGTGGCAAGGTAGATAGCAAACGCACTGTCGCCATCAAGACCCAGGAAGGTGTTTAATTGATCATCATCATAAGAGGCAATGGCGCAGACACCGGCGTTAATGTTTTCTGCCGCCAGATAAAGATTCTGGCAGATGTGTCCGGCATCAAGGTGCAGGTAGCGGTAAGCCCGTTCACCATAACGCCAGCTCATGCGATAAGGAACAGCTACCCAGATAAAGAGAGCTGCTGCCGACTTAATGAAGGCTTGATTGGAGCAGCAGCCGGTTACCTGATCGGCGATATCATTGTCAATGGAATGAGCAACGAGTGCGAGCTGATGCTTGCTGGCAATAAAACGATACAAGCCGGGCTGGACCCCGCTGATGTCATTAATGACCAGCCAAGTCTCAATAGCATGGCGGGCACCTGCCGAAGGTACAGTGCGAAGGGTGTGAGACGGCAGTGACTTCTGTACTCCTTGTGAGCACCATAACAGATAGGAAAGCTCAGCAAGCGAGAGGTGCTGTCCAGCATATTTTCGGATCGACCGGCGCTGCTGAATCGCTGTACTGACAGTAAGCGGATCAATTTGTAAATCCTGAGGCTGTAGCAGATCAATCAACTGCGCAGCCGGATCGTATTCCAGTTCGAGTGATGGTTGAGGCTTTCCTAGTGACTGATCAGAAGCTTCCAAGTGTCGATGTTTCGTCTTTTCCATAAACTCTTTGCCGATTTTCAAGTTTCAGCACCTCACTTTGTATTGTTGCTATATCTATCATACTGCGGTCTGGAATTTTTTACAATAAAGGGTTCAGCAACTGTTTCAGAACATAAAATAATAGAGTGATAGTGGAAAGGAGGGTATGAATATGGTGTATAAAGTAAAAGATTATTCCCATCTGCTGGGGATGGAGGGATTCAGCGACCGATTGCTGAAAAACCATTTTATATTATATGAAGGCTATGTGAAAAATACAAATTTACTCTTAGCAACACTAGAAAACCTAATTGCTCAAGGCAAAGGTGCCACACCGGAATATGCGGAACTGAAACGAAGGCTGGGCTGGGAATACAACGGTATGAGGCTGCACGAATATTATTTTGCCAATCTGGGTGGCAATGGCGAATTGGATGATGAAAGCCATTTAGTCGAGCGTATTGAAGCTAATTTCGGCAGTTTGGCACTTTGGCAGGCTGATTTTATTGCTACCGGTATGATGCGCGGTATCGGCTGGGCAGTATTGTACAGAGACAATGCTACAGGCCGGTTGATCAATTTTTGGATCAATGAGCATGACACCGGTCATCCGAGCGGTGGTTCGGCACTCTTAGTAATGGATGTTTGGGAGCATGCATTTATGCTGGATTATGGTCTGAATCGCCGCGACTATATCGATGCATTTTTCCGCAACCTTGACTGGTCAATCGTTGATCAGCGGCTGAGACGCTAAAGTGAGAAAAAGCAAGCTCTTCACAGGCTTGCTTTTTCCATTTCAGCTTTTTATACTTTAAACTTGCGAATATCGCCCTGCAGCTCTTCTGCCATCATTGATAAAGTCCGGCTGGTTGCGGCAATTTCCTGCATAGATGCAGTTTGCTCTTCTGTTGCTGCTGATACACTTTGAGTTTCGGCGGAGGTAGCTTTTGTAATGGAATCAATGCTCTGTACCCCAGTGACAATTGCCTGGCTGCCGATGGACAATTGATCGGTGGTTTGCGTAATATCCGTAACTTTTGCGGTAATTATCGCAATCATTTCCGCAATATCATGGAAAGCTGCCCCGGCTTCAGAAACAACCTGGGCACCTACTTTTGCTTCCTGCGTGCCGCTGTTCATAGCCGCTACAGCTTGGTTCGTTTCGGATTGGATTTCGCTAATTAACTGAGCGATATGCTTTGCCGCTTCGGCAGATTTTTCCGCAAGCTTTCTTACCTCATCGGCAACAACGGCAAAGCCGCGGCCTTGTTCACCGGCACGGGCCGCTTCAATTGCGGCGTTCAGTGCTAAGAGGTTAGTTTGTTCGGCGAGCTCTGTAATCGTATCAACGATTTCACTGATCTGCACAGAACGTTCTCCCAGCCTGCCGACGACCTGGGCGGAGGACTGGACAGTCTGATTGATATGGGCCATTTGGGTTTGGGCGGAGTCGACAAGTGTGCCGCCTTTGTCGGCTGCTGTAGCAGCTGTTTTGCAGAGGGTTGTGGCTTCCTGGGCGTTGGCTGCGGCTGAAATAACATCGCTGGCTGTCCGGTCAACCTGAACGAGAGTTTGTTCTACAGCCTGAGATTGGGTTTGGGCACCGCCGGCAACCTCAACAATCGAATTGGCAACCTGCGTGGAAGCCAAGGCAGATTGTTCGGCACTGGCCTGCAATTGCTCCGAAGCCGCAGATAGAAGCTCTGATCTTTCCTGAATCGTCACAAGTAATTGTTTCAGGTTTGTTTTCATTTGTGACAGCGATTGGGAAACTTGTCCGAATTCATCACGGCGGGAGCTGAGTGCCGTATTCTCTGCTGCAGTGAAGTCTCCTAACGCCATTGTATTAATTTCTGCGGTCACAGCCTGAATAGGGGTGGTAATCTGCTTGGTCAGGAAATAGCTCATGACTAGTCCCAGCACGGTAGCACAAAGTCCTAAAATAACGGAGAATTTAACTCCGCCGGCGACATCGCTGTTTACTCGTGTTACTTCACTGCTTGCAGTTTTGGAGTTTTCTTCAACACTGTTCTGCAGTGTTGTTTGAATGGACTGGGCGAAAGGTGTTAATTCACGGGTTACGGCAGCACTTTGCTGGCCGGCCGAAGCTGCTTTTTCCGCATTACCGGCGAGCTTTTGGCCAAATTGCTCCCGGAGTAAAGGAATCAAGCGGGAAATCACACCATTGCGATATTGTTCGGTGTCACTAATCAGTTTTTCCACCTGACTGCGTTGACTTGCAGGCGTTAATGTCAGCAGCCGGTTTTCCAGTTCAATCACCGAGTTCAGTTTTTTCTCAAAGTTCTTGCTGTACTTTTCATCGCCTTCTGCTATGTAGCGTCTAATTTCCAATACTGCGCCGGTATACTCATTTTCCGCTTTGGCGGCAGTGATTGCCCGGGTATTGGTCGCCTGGATGGTGGTAATACTTGATTCAACCGTAATTGCTGACCAAACGGAGTAACAGCCAATAACGAGCAGCAGGCCCAAGATGGTGATAAGCGACAACCAGATTTTTTGCCCAATTTTCAAAGTATAGTAGCCCTCCTTACTGATAGTTCTTTTGTTAATGTAGTTTAACGTAGTTTTTTGTCGATTCTAGAAAAAAAGGAAAAATCCTGCTTGCACTTGGCGGTTATACGGAGGTTGCTTGCAATTTAGCAGGACTTTTCCTGCCGGTAAAGAAAAATGAATATAGAAAACCTGCAAAATTTATTGCTTTAGGGGGGATCGGGCGTGGATGTTATAAAAGAGTTGCTAAAAGATGTGCCCTTGCCTAAAATGGCTACCATCAGCCAGAGCTTTCCGTCAAATCGGTTAACCGATGTTGCCGGAGCGTTACGCGAGGAATTAAATAAAACCACTATTTCTGAGCGTGTCCGCCCAGGGATGAGTATTGCCGTTGCGGTAGGCAGCCGGGGATTAGCCGACTTGCCTGTACTTGTGCAAGGGATTGTCAGTGAACTAAAGCGTTTGGGAGCAAAGCCTTTTGTGATTCCGGCGATGGGCAGCCATGGCGGTGCTTCGGCGGAGGGACAGGAGGAAGTTCTGGCAAACCTGGGAGTTACGCCGCAGAGTGTAGGCTGCCCTATTGGATCTTCCATGGAAGTTGTGGAGATTGGCCGCCTGGCAAATGGGCTGCCTGTCTACATGGACAAGCAGGCATATGGAGCGGATGGCATTGTGGTACTCAATCGGGTTAAACCGCATACGGCCTTTAGAGGCCGTAACGAGAGCGGCATTGTGAAAATGCTTACCATTGGCCTGGGCAAGCAAAAAGGGGCTGAAGCATGCCATGCTTACAGCTTTAAATATATGGCCGAACACATTGTTCTTATGGCTAAGCAAATTTTAGCGACTAATAAAATTCTCTTTGGCATTGCGACTGTGGAAAATGCGTATGATCAAATTATTAAAGTTGCAGCTGCCGCACCGGAAGAATTTATAGAAATAGACAGACAACTGCTGGTAGAAGCTAAGGCAAACATGGCCAGCCTGCCCTTTAAGCAAATTGATGTCTTGGTGCTTGACCGGATCGGCAAAGATATTTCCGGTGACGGCATGGACCCGAATATTACCGGCAGATATCCCACTCCCTATGCTTCCGGAGGACCGGAAATTACCAAAATGGTTGTTCTCGATTTAACGGAACGTACGCACGGCAATGCCAATGGCATGGGTACGGCGGATTTTGCCACCAGGCGTTTGGTTAACAAAACAAATTTTACTATGACCTATGCGAATGGATTAACGTCAACCGTTGTTGGGCCAACTCACATGCCGACCATTTTAGAATGTGATCAGGATGCTCTGCTGGCGGCAATAAAAACCTGCAATGCTAAAGACCAGCAACAGGCACGCATTGTTCGAATTGCCGATACGCTGCATCTGGGGAAAATGCAAATCTCCGAAGCTTTGGTTGAAGAAGCGCTGCAGCTGCCGGGAGTCACCTTACTCAGTGAGCCTGCAGAGCTTCTCTTCGACGAAACCGGTAATTTGCTGAATTTAGGCTTGCAGGATGCATAAAAAATCTGATTGATGTGGGAAGGGAGAGGAGTAAGATGACTATGACACGGTACGGACAAGTCACGCCTGCTATTGCAGCTGAGCTTAGCGCGATAGTAGGAGAAAAATATGTTATCACCGACAAGGAGAAAATGGAGGATTACTCACATGATGCTGTGACGGGCGAGAAATATGTGTGCTATCCTGAAGTGCTGGTTTTACCGGGCAGTGCGGCAGAAATAGCAGCTATTGTGAAATTGGCCAATCGTGAACTGCTGCCTGTTATCCCACGGGGAGCCGGTACCGGCTATGCCGGTGCGGCTGTTGCCTTTGGCGGCGGTATGATGGTTTCTACCGAACGGCTTAACCGGATAC
>Ga0074195_1005008_pt1 | contig 10355 bp, 10 predicted proteins | sample EPASupsiteHSE623_FD_64525 | JGI IMG/M metagenome (GOLD analysis project Ga0074195, IMG submission 64525) | Bioremediated contaminated groundwater from EPA Superfund site, New Mexico - Sample HSE6-23 | ecosystem: Environmental > Aquatic > Deep subsurface > Groundwater > Contaminated ... | reverse complement strand
AAGAACCAGCTCAATACCGCGACCACGTGGAATGGCACGAGTGCGTATCCCTGGAACGTCGCTATCCCTGCCTGTCCGTGTCCGCACCAGACTGCCGGCAGGCTCCACATCTCGCTGTTTTCGTAGCATAGCGCTCGCCCATAATGGAATGGTAGGTCTATGTTCATTGGTATGCCCTGCCCGAATAGCGGCGCGACGAGCATCAATCCCAAGATGGAGGATATGGATATTATGATCCAAGGAAGCCATTCTGCGAGCTTCCAGATCGCAGAGAGATCCAATCGGGCTTCTCCGAGTTCGTCGCTTGTCTGGGCGGTCTTGGTTTCGTCTTCCATTGTGCTCCCCGGAGATAGCGGACATAGGTTCTGTTAAAAAGGTGTCGATGTTTTCGCGTCGATGGTGGAGATTTGGTGGCCAGTAAGGTATTTATAGAGACGCGGAATTTTTGGTGGATTATAGATCGAAGATCGGATGGGACAAGATGGACTGCTTTGAAAATATCAGATTTAATGACTCGAAATGGAGGCTTTTCGTTTCGTTTTTATCGATAGCTAGCCTAATGAGTTTGTTGTTTTGCGCTTCTTGCTCTTCGGATGCGCCTGTGCGGGTAGATAGTGAGGCCGAGGGGTTGAAGATTGGAGCCCTCTTATCATTGTCAGGCGATGCCGCGTTCTTTGGTGATACTGAGCTTGATGCAGTCAAGATGGCTGTGGAAGAGGCTAATGCTGATGCTAAAGACGGTCAGAACATCAGCCTGCTGGTCGAGGACATCGGCACTCTCAACACCGCGGATGCTATCACTGCTATGAATAAGCTGCGGGACATCGAAGGAGTGTTTGCTGCGGTAGGGCCGACTTGGGACATGGCAGGGCTTTCTGAGACTGCGGGTTCTGAGCGTTTCTTGATGGTCTCATCGTCGAATAGCGAAGGTGTTGAGGCGAGCGTCGATTTCCCTTACCATTACGTCACGCTCCATCCGACTAAGGCAGAGACCAAAGCTTTGGCGAAGTTTGTCAAATCAAGGGGGGTTAGTAGAGTGGCAGTGATGCGGGATCAGGATCCTTTCTCGTCTTCTATGGCTGCTAATTTCATGGAGTCTGCAAAGACCGAGGGGTTGGAGATCGATGAGATCATCACTCAGAACGGGGATAGCGATTTCCGCACGCCGCTCATGAAGATGATGGATGGCAAGCCTGAGGCGATCTTCGCTTGCTTCGCGACTGAGGAGCCTAGAGGTCCTCTTGTGAAGCAGATGAAGGAACTGGGGATCCGCATCCCCGTGCTAGGGCCTTCTTCTGTCGAGACCCCTACTATGTTGAAGGATTATGGGCAATATGTCGATGGCATGATCTACTATGCTTATCCTAGATTCACGCAGGTTCAGAAGGAGTTCGATGAACGTTACAGGGCTAAGTACGGAAAGTATCCTTCTGCGCCAGTTGCTGCGAATGCTTACGATGCCGCGACGATATTGATATCGGCGTTGAGGTCGGGAGCTAAAGACGCAGATGAGGTGAAGAGATTCTTGGATGGCGACGAATTCCCGTCCGTGGCGTTCGGCAAGCTCAAGTTCGATAGCAAAGGCTATCCCACATTGGATTCAGTGAGTATTGACATAAAGACTATCAAGGACAATGAGTATATCGTTGCAGAGAAGTAGTTTCTTTTTGTGATCGCCTACATTTTGCGATAATCTTCCTCTTCAGGCCGGACTATCTGTCTCCAGTCTTCGGTCTTCACGTGTATGCTGTGCGTCAAGCGGCCGGCTGAGAAGTTTATCTCAGGTATGGATAGAAGGCGCCTGTCTACGTAGGTCTTTATCCCGAACAGCGTCGACCCGAATGGAGGCACGCATCCGATCACGCAGTGGGTTACAGCAAGGACTTCTTCTGGTGTCGCCAGGCTAACGCGGTCAGTCCGGAGTATCCGGCGCACTGCCTTGAAGTCGACCTTGTCTGCCGCTGATAGGCAGAACATGTAGAACTTGCCCTCTGATCTGATGACCATCGCTTTTGCGCCGGTCTTGATGTCGACGCCTCTGATCGCTGCTGCTTCTTCGGAGGTCTTGACTGGAGGGTGTGTGCTGGCCTCGTAGTTCACCTTATGTGATTCTAAGAGCCTGATTATCTCTGCGTGGACATCCATGATAGTGGAGGTTCAAATTGATGTTAAAAAGAGTTATGTATCCGTATTCTATGACCTGGTTTCTGACACTGCGCCGTTGTTTAGCAGCCGAACAGTCACACGGATCTTAGGACATACTTGAGCTCATGCATGATCTCTTTTGTTGTGATCGACGTCATGCACACGTATCTGTCTTTCTTCAATATGCAGTCTGGCTTGTCGCAGAAGCTGCAAGGCTGCTTTCTTATCACGGTCCCTGAATTATCGTCATTATATCCCCAGATTATTGGGTTGATCGGACCGAACAGCGCCACAAGCGGCGCTCCGACGCTCTTTGCGATGTGCAGCGGCCCGGTGTCTGGGCACACGACCGCTTTCGCGTGCCGATACACTTCAGCCAATCCACCAAGTGTCGTCTTTCCGGCGAGCACCACCGCGGTCTGCCCGTTTCTCATCCCACTGATTATCTGGTAGATGTCTGGAAGGTCGTCGCTCGATCCTGTGAAGACGATCGTAGCGTTGTGCTTGTCGTGGATAAGGTCCGCGAGCTCAGTCCAGCACTGGTTTGTCCATCTCTTGTTCACCCGACCTGTGCCCGGGTTGAGGCATATGAACTCTTTTTTTCTCAGCCAGTGCTCTTTCATGGCTTTCTGGCCGTTGGCTTCGTCGGCGTGAGACAGGAATAGGTCGAGCATCGGCATCTCAGCCGCGCACCCGGCGTATTCGACTAGTCTTTGCGTCCGATCCATTATGTGCCCTGAGTCTTCGTAAGGGACTTGGTGTGTCAGCAGAAACCCTAGCCCGCGATCGGCATGGCCGACTCTGTATCTTCCTTTCGCGGCCCATGAGAGGATTATGTTGCGCGGTTCTGTGTGGAATTCGATGATGAGATCGTATTTCTCTTCTCGCAGCCTACGGATTGTGGCGTTGTCTTTGAATGTTAGGAGTGAGTCCCATAGCCTGAGCGCTCCGCTCCTGTGCAGCCATGGCGGCTCGAACTGGATCACTTGGTTCAAGTTAGGGTTGTGTATCACTAGCCCTGCTGTGCTAGGTCTAACTAGGATATGTATCTCCGCGTCTGGATATTTCTTCCTCAGCGCTCTCACAGAAGGGGTGGTGACTAGCACGTCCCCTATGTTATCGAGTCTTATCAGGAGTATCTTTTTTATGCTGGATTGGTCTATCGGAGCGTTTTTCCGGAACGGCCAAGTGAGTATCCCGCCGATCAGATCTATGCAGAATAGCGCCGGCTTGAACATTCCGGATACTCTGTATTGTGAGGGTTTGAGCATTAGGCTGGCAAGTCAGGGGTGTTTTAAAAAGATAGTAGGTCTATTTGCCTTAGTGTATTGTCTTAGGGCATCTTCTTCAGGCGGTTTAGCCATTCGGGCAGTTTGTCGCAGGCTTCGAGGCCTCCTTTCTTGAGATAGTCGAGCATCGTTCCTGTGAGGGAGGTTATTTTCCATATCTCCCAAAGTTTGAGACATTGCTCTACGCGGTCGTCTATGGACAGCCTCTTCCACACTTCAGGGTTATAGACCCTCAACGTGTAAGATGTATAGATCTTCTTTCCGGTCGAGACTGCAGCCTCGAGGTATTCGCCTAGTTTCCTTTGGCAGGTGGCTAGGTTATAGGGCATCTTGCTCGATTTGAGGTTGCGCCAGAACAATCCGATATGATTATGTGCCTCTTGAGCCTGCGATACTGCCGCTTCGAGTGTCCCCTTGCGGTCATATAACAAAGCGGACTCGAGATTCTCGATTATTGAATCAGAACGGTGAGGCACGATGACCAGGTGCGATCCATCTAGGAATTTGAAGAGCGCGTTCTCTTCGAGATTGCCGTATAGATTGTAGACATAGACCTGTGTCGCTGTCATTTCGCTGCACCAGGGCTTCCAGTGGAGGGGCTATTAAAAAAAGTTTCTAATCCGTGAATCTATACTTTATCAGCGTCCACAATGCCTGGAATCCATCTGTCCAGCGGATTTTCTTGCCTTCTTTTATGCTGCGTGGCTTGTACGCGATAGGCACTTCGTAGATCTCATAGCCAGCCTTCCTTGTCTTGGCTGTGACTTCTGGGCAGAATTCGAAGCGTTCGCAGTCGAGTTTCATGTGCTTTAGCACTTCGGCCTTGAAGACTTTGTAGCAGGTCGGCTCGTCGGTGATGCGCGCGTTGTAGAGTATGTTGCTCGCTACATTGAGTATCTTTGTCGCTACCATGTGCCTTGTGAATGGCAGGTTATTCTGGTTGTTGATGTATCTGGATCCGTATACTACAGAATAGTGGCCGTGCGTTATCGGCTCGACAAGTATGTGGTAATCATTGGGATCATACTCCATGTCAGCGTCTTGGATGATTGCTATGTCGCCAGTCATGTGATCTATGGCCGTGCGTATCGCTCTTCCTTTGCCGCGGTTGACTTCGTGATAGAATATTTTCACGTCCTTGTCTTTGATCCCTTTGAGTATCTCGCGGGTGCCGTCTTTTGAGCAATCGTCGACCAGTATTATCTCTTTGGGGATCTTTACTGCTTTGACTGCCTTGATGACTTCAAGGATAGTGTTCTTCTCGTTGTATACAGGTATTAGGACTGATAGTTTCATCGTGATTCCACCTTCTTGGTTTTTCTTTTTGATGTCTTCAGGGCCTTTTTCTTGGCGATCTGTGTTTTTCTGGCAGGTGGAGCGGCCTGGCCTTTTTGAGGGTTTTCATCTGTTTCGTCCTTCGAATCGAGGGCTAGCGATCTCATCTTGATGTCTCCTCGTCCTTCGATCTCGTCTAGGACCTCTTTGAACCCTTCTTTGAATGGTCTTGCCTTGAAATTGAAGTCTTCTTCGAATGGTCCGGTGTCGCCGATCTTATCGTGGTCCATTGTCCTGATCTGGTCACGACTGACGTTAGGTCCGAGTCCGAATTTGTTGACTGCCAGGACTAGGGTCTTTGCGAGTCCAGAAGGCAGATGGACTACAGTAGGCCTATTGTCGCTTGCCTCGATCATCGCAGCGAGTATATCGTTGTGGGTTATGCTCGGCCCGCCTAGGTAGTAGGTCTTTCCGATGGCTTTTGCTGAACAGATCACTTTTATCACTGCTAAGACGACATCATCCACGTGTATCGGTTGGCGGAGGTTGTTCCCCGATCCTATCACCGGCATGACTTTCTTTGTCTTTACGAGTTTGAAAAGTTCCATTAGGTTCTTGTCATCGCCTACGCCGTATATCGGACCTGGGCGGAATATCGTGAATGCGATGCCTGATGATTTGACGATCTCTTCTCCGGTCTTCTTGGATTCTCCATATTTTGTTGCGTGCCCCGCATCCGTGCTTGATAGGAATATGAAGTGATGCACTCCGGCTCTTTTCGATGCGTCGACTAACGCTTTCGTCCCTTTCACATTGACTGTCTCGAAAAGGTCGGTGTCCTTGGGGTTTATCACTGCCCCTGCATGGATGACTGCATGCGTGCCTTTGAGCGCTTCGTCTATGCTTTTCTCGTCTCTAAGGTCGCCATCTATCATCCGGCAGTCTGCCCAAAGTCCGGGGCCGGGATCGCCTCTGACTAGGCAGGTGACTCCGTATCCGCATTGGAGTAGTGCTGGGACTAGGTGCCGGCCTAGGAATCCTGTGGCTCCAGTGACAAGTATGTGGATCGCACCGTTTCCGGATCGATTGGATCTATCAGGGCCTTCGGTGATTGAGGCCGTCTTTGGGGATCGCTCTTTCTTGTCCATCTATAGAGGACGAATCCGGATGGATATTTAAATGTCAGGATTTCAAGAGCTGGATAGGGGCCAGTTCAGCAGGTGAGTGTATGCAGACTGGTGAAAAGCGGACAGTTTTGATAGTCTGCTCAGTGTATCTCAAGAGATGGTTATTCTAGTCTGCGCGGTTTTTGCGTAGGATAGCGGATTGTTCCTGCTCAATACCTTAAGCACTGCCAAGTAAGGGGATACATCGTCCACGATCTTCTCGAATTGCCTTCTTCCCCGGTCGGTCAGCCTGAGGGCTTTGTTGTCATAGCTGACGAGTTTTTTCTTCTCTAAGTATTCGAGGTTCTGGTATAATGCTCGTTCGGTCTTGCCGGCGATTCCTGCGTTCATCAGCGCTTTTATGAAGACGCTTTTCGTGACTGCTAGCTCTATTGGCCTTCCTTCGAGCTGTTTGGATACTGATGAGTACCAGCTGCCTAGTGTGAAGAGCATCAAGCAATGGACTTTTGAGAGTTCCATGGCATTGATTGTATTGTTTAGTCGGTATAAAAATAGCGATGCCGCCAGTGTGGGAATCCGGTATTGGATCCAGTATTTAGGGTCTAGGATTTAAGCATCCTTCTCAAGAACGAGAGGATATATTTGGGCCTGAAGTAATAAGATACGAATGCTTCTTCTTTTAGTTTGAGCATCTGCTCCGCGGTCAGATTCGGATGTTTCCAGACAGGTGTGTACGCATCGTAATGCTCCCAGTCGGTGTCGTATATTAGGGGTTTCATCTCTTCGAAGAATGGAGTCCCCGGATACGGTGTGGAGAGTGTGAATTGTGCGATGTGGGTGTTTAGATATTTTGCGTACTCGATCGTCTTTCGCACGGTCGATTCGGTGTCGTCGCCTAGCCCGATTATGTAGAAAGCGGATATCCGTATGCCTTTCTGGTCGCAGTATTTGATCATCTCTTCTTGGTGTTGTATCTGCACAGGCAGCCTCTTTCCTGCTTTGCATACTGATGGATCTGCTGACTCTACTCCGATGTTTATTGAGCGCAACCCTGAATTATATAGGTGGTCCACGAATTCCTTGTTCAAGAGGTCGAGGCGGGTCTCGCAGCCCCACTCGATATGCCATTTGTTGTCGATTATTCCTTGGGCTATCTCGGATATCCTCTTGCGGTTGAATGTGAATAGAGGGTCTCGGAACAGTATGCCTCGCACGCCGTATTTCTCGACATCGTTCTTTATCTCTTCTAGCACGTTAGCGACGCTTCTGTCGCGCCACTTGGTGCCTTGGAGAGCAGTGTATGGGCAGTAGTGGCTGCATGAGAAGACGCATCCGCGGGATGATTGTATCGTGATGAATGGTTTTGCCTTGATGACTGGCGAGTATGAGAATTCTTTCAATGGGAATATGTCCCATTTCGGGAAGGGCAGCCTGTCGAGCTCTTTCTCGGGGATCGTCGGGCTGTTCACGATCCCTTTGGGGATGCTGCCTGATGTGGCGATCTGCTCTACGGCGGCTTCGGGCTCTCCTATGATGGCAAAATCGCAATGCGGCAAGTAGAATTTTGGTTGTGCGCTCGAGAATGCCCCGAAGAATCCGACTTTTGCTCCAGGCAGCGATTCTTTGGCTTTCTTTGCCCAGGTGATCTCGTTCTTGCAGTCGACGATGCTTGTCGGTATGAGTATGAGATCCGCTTCAGAAGGCATCTTGTTCTCTAGGTACTCCACTCCATGTCCTGCATTGTGGAATATGGCTGCTATGTATCCGGCGGAGAGTATGGGCAGTTTGATGCCGCTTTTCTTGAGTTGTTCTATTATCTTGGCGCGGATCGAGTTCCCTATATGCGTCCCTGTGCCGTATCCGCCGGCCAGGTCCTTGTTTATGGTCTTGGCTTTGGGGGATTTGACGTTTAGTATGCAGAGCTTCACGCGGTTTCCCCCGTTTTCTGGTCTTTCTGGTTAGAGCCTAGTTTAAGGAAGAACCTCATCTGCAGGAATCCATATTTTAGGTAATTGCCTAATATTTTAGGTGACTTGTTGGCCCATAGCGTCCTTGCGATGTATTTCGGTCGCATGTAATAGCTCATCAATGCTTTTTTCTTGAGGGCGACAAGCTCGTTGTTTGTTAGGTGGAATGTGTGTGTGACCGGGTTGTCATAGCTGAACCCATAGATGTCCTTTGATTTCATGAGGCCGTTGTCTTGCACTATGTCCCAAAGCTCTGTGCCTGGGAAAGGATAAGCGATGGAGAAGTCCACAAAGTCGGAATCGAGCTCTTGAGCGAATTTCATCGTCTGCAGCGCGGTCTCTTTCGATTCCCATGGCAGGCCTAGCACGAAGAAGTTGTATGTCTTGACTCCGTGCTTCTTGCAGATCTTTATCGCGTTGCGTGCGGTGTCGAGCTTTGTGTATTTCTTCATGTTGTCGAGCATCTCCTGGTTGCCGGATTCGATGCCGAAAGCGATGAGCCAGCATCCGGCTTTCTTCATCCACTCGACCCGCTCATCGTCGAGCGTGTCGACTCTTGAGTTGCACACCCATGTGATCTTGATGTTCTTCTCGATTATCAGTTTGCATAGCTTGATGACCCATGGCTTGAGCCATGTGAATGTGTCTGCTCTGAAGAAGAAGTCGCGTATGCCATGCTTGTAGACGCACTCTTCTATCTCTGCCACGACGCTCTCAGGGCTTCTGTAGTGGATCCGCTTTCCGCTGACTGCGGACACCAAGCAATAGACGCATTCTCCAGGGCATCCGCGCTGGGTCAATATCACTGCAGTGGGAGTCCCGGTGTCTGGCCTTGGATAGAGCTCGTTCTTCATCAGGTGCCTGGCGGGGAATGGTAGCACGTCGAGGTTCTCGAGGAGCGGCCTCTCTTTGTTGCGCACTGGATTTCCATCTTCGCCGCGGAACGTGACACCAAGCACGCTAGACCATTCGTTTCCTTTTCCTATCTCTTGCACGGCGAACTCATACTCGCCACGGATGACGATGTCCAAGTCAGGGTATTCTTCTAGTGTCCTCTTGTCGCTTTGGAAGAAGTCGGCGCCTTTCGCGAGTGTCACGATATCTTTCCCTGACTTTTTCGCGATTGTGGCGCACTTGAGATCTTGAGGAAGTGTCGGGCTTGTGACGGACAGTATGAGTAGGTCGGGGTTGAACTCTTTGAGGTCTTTCTCGAAAGTGCTGAAATCACCTCCCTCTACAGGGTAATCGATTAGCTTGCATTCCACTTTGATCTGTTCTAGCATGGCTGCCATCATCGCAAGATCCATCGGCGCCCGCTTGATTGGCACTCCTTGGCCCTGGATTGGGGTCTGGCACCGGTCTTCACGGATGTAGAGCCCAGTGGATGGGTTGATGAGCATCGCCTTGCTGCTCTTCGCTCGTCGCCCCGTTGTGATTGTGGTCTGTATGGTCTTGTGTTCCATGATAGAGGCCTCTTTGACTGAAGGCTGCCGGACAAACAGGTTTTCCGACGTGATGGGCAAGCGTGTTTGGTTTAAAAAGGTTACTTGGACTGCTTCAATCCAGCCCGTCCGATGCGTAAGAAGTACTCGTTCTCTTTGGAGGTGTTGCCTTTTGCGTTCTTCTCGTATCCCGCCCCGATCACATGCATGGCATGCGCTGCTCGTACATACGTAGGAAGCGATCTCATCTCCAGAGAAGTGAGTTTGATCCTCTTCTGGTACGTGTTCAATGCCAGCTCCAGGTTCTTTTCGCTGTGCGTCCTGCTTTTCTCATCAAAGAGCAGGTCGCATGCAAGCACTGCGAGCTCCTGGATGCGGGGATATCTGTTAGAGACAGAGAAATCGATCACCCAGATCCTTCCATCCTTGCCCTTGATAGTGTTGGTCGAGATGAGGTCTCCATGGACAAAACAGTTAGGGGGGTCTTTTTGGCGGATCGACTTAAATTCAGAGATGACCGGCTGGACTAGGCTGGTGTCTTCCTCAGTCAGGTATGCTGATTTTTCCTTGAACTCTCTTTCGAGATTGGCCACTGCCCAGGAATCGTACACGCGCTGGGGCCTAATATCCATCGAGTTGATCATTGCGGCCTGGTCCGCCAAGAAGGCGATCTCTTTTGTGGAGGGCTTTGTGTTCAACTCGAAGAACGTCCTTCCTTCTATGAAATCCATCAGGCATAGCCTTATCCGCAATTCCCCAATCTCCAAGCTGTGCAGATACCCTTGCGCGGACGGCAGCAATTGAGGGATCCTTATGCCAGTCTTCAACGCTTCAGTCATCACATCTACGTATCTTTTGCAGTTCGTGTCATCCCGAAAGTCCGCGAAGATCTTGGCCAGGTACTTCCCTTTTGAAGTCGTGATCGCTACGTTTAGGTCTTCATATCCGGTCTGTATGACTGAATCAGAGATAAGATCGCCGATCCGGAAATCTCTGCAGACCTGGCTGGATAACTTGTGTGAACTACCACGGGTTTCGCCTTTCGGGCTCAACCCGTGGCGTCACAGGGGGGTTCTAGCGCATATAATGGAATAGCGCCCTCTGTTGCTT
>Ga0074195_1005007_pt1 | contig 10358 bp, 7 predicted proteins | sample EPASupsiteHSE623_FD_64525 | JGI IMG/M metagenome (GOLD analysis project Ga0074195, IMG submission 64525) | Bioremediated contaminated groundwater from EPA Superfund site, New Mexico - Sample HSE6-23 | ecosystem: Environmental > Aquatic > Deep subsurface > Groundwater > Contaminated ... | reverse complement strand
TCGTTTGATACCAGGATGAAGAAATATTCTGTCTGAAATCCAGGAAAATGAATGCAACCATCAACAGGATCACAATGGAAAGAATGACCCTGAAAGGTTTCCAAAACTTGATCATATTTTCAATCAGATCGTTAACCGGTTAATATTCAGGCTGTCGAGATCCATGGTTCCCAGACCAAGTTCCACCGCTTTACCCATATAGGCAATCGACGACGGTTCTGCGCCGAACAATTTAATGGCAGCAGCATCAATGGCTACGATGTCGGTTGAAATAAGCTGGGCTTTCAATGTGATAGTATCTTCGACCGACACACCGCGCGGACCATTTTTCTTCATCACCTTGTATGCATCCAGAATATTCAGATCAGGTTTCCTGAAGGTCGGAAAATCAGCGATGCACTGAGGCAGATCGTTCCGGTGCCAGTATCCGCGGTCCCAGACAACGCCCATCATGTTTTTCATGGCTGCTGTAACAGTCGTACTGTGATGATGTTTTAAAACAGGAACATTGATGAAGACATCACACGACATGATCAGTTCATGAACTTTTGTTGTTTTAAGAATTTTGGCATTTTTCAACTCCACTTCCTGATACATGCTTTCACTTTTTCCGGTGACAATCTTTCCTCCGGCATCCTTGACGGCTTTTTCAATTCCGCTGTTGGCATAGCATTTTTGCCAATTATCGCAGGTATTGTCAAACACATAAACTTCTTTCGCACCGGCGCGCAAGCAATGTTCAACTATTCTTGCTACCAGTTTCGGATTGGTATCGGCCGCCTTTTCAGGGACTGAATCCCATCCGATATTTGGTTTGACCACTACAGTCTGGTTGGGTTTGACAAATGCTTTCATTCCGCCAAGAGAGGCAATTGCCTTTTCAAACATCACTTCAGCTTCTCCACCCCTTATAGCCACCATGTCATAGGGAGAAGCAAGTCCGAAAGTTTTGCCTGGAAGCACGCTGCCAAGTAATTCGGAATGAAAACCAACCGAAGTCAGCACTCCTGCACCAATCCCTTTGTAGATAAAATCTCTTCGTTTCATATGCTTATCGTTTCAAATTAACCGTGTATAATTCTCGTACTAAACTTCATCACTTTTTTAGTGAACGTCGACGTATGGAATTCACTTCGCGGATCTCGCAAGCTCGATTCACTTCGTGGATCTCCGCTACGCTCCGATTCGCCAAAATAATCATTCACTTGGGTGAAAGCTATGGCTTTCATGGCTCGTTTCATATGCCTGTGAATTAAAGGAATATTTTGTGAGGACTAAATTATTATAAATAGCATTTATTCAGGTCGCTTTTTTGTTAATGTCGTGTTAATAAGCTAATTTGGAAGTAGTCTTAATAAATAGATACTGATTAATTAAGAACGAAAGTTATCTGGTTTTGCCGGATGATTGTTTTTTCCGGAATGAGCCGCGAAAGAGAATATCCTGTTTTTTCTGATGTTTTGAATATTTATATTTGACACATGAATTCGAATGATCCTGAAAATAGTGAACGGTTTGTACTCATTGCCTTGAGGGAAGGCGAGGAAAAGGCGTTCGATTTTATTTTCAGACAGTACTATAAATCGTTATGTGCTCAGGCCCATTTGTACACTCAGGATCTGGACCTGTCACAAAGCCTTGTTCAGGATTGTTTTATTAAACTTTGGGAGACCAGAGAACAGGCCACAGAAATCGAAAACCTTTCTTCCTGGCTGATCGTCATGGTACGAAACAGATGTGTTGACTATATCCGAAGGCACAAACGGGAAACCATCCTCCATAAAGCTCCTGACCAGTCTGACATGAACCAGAATTCTGACAGACTGTTATTATCACGTGAATTTGAAGAACGTCTGGTTCAGGCGTTAAGTCAACTCCCTGAGCGTTGCCGGAAGGCCTTTGAATACAGTCGGTTTGAGAATCTGACATATGCGGAGATCGCGTCGAAAATGAATATTTCGGTCAAAGCCGTTGAAGCGCTGGTTAGCCGCTCTCTGAAAATCCTTCGGGTTGAGTTGAAGGATTACCTTCCGTTGGTCATTTTGCTGTACAGAATGACTCACTGATTGGAAAATTCGGTTTTTAAGCTATCCTTATTTAAGGATGGCGATTTTAAAATATCATTTATGAGAAAATTAATTTATTTCATTTCCCTTCTGATGGTACCTACAACGTTTTATGCGCAGGACCGGATCACGGGGTTGAACTTTGCTACAAGAAGTGAAGTCATTGCGCAGCATGGAATGGTATGTACCAGTCAGCCTTTGGCGACACAGGCCGGGCTTGATATTCTGAAATCGGGAGGGAACGCCGTCGATGCAGCGATTGCTGCCAATGCAGTCCTCGGTTTGGTGGAGCCAACAGGGAACGGAATGGGTGGTGATTTGTTTGCCATTGTCTGGGATGCTAAAACCAAAAAACTATATGGACTAAATGCCAGCGGACACTCTCCGTATGATCTTAGCCTGGATCATTTCAAAAAAAACGGATATAAAAAAATACCTTCTTTGGGACCCTTGCCGGTTTCTGTTCCCGGTTGCGTAGACGGTTGGTTTGAGCTGAATAAAAGGTTTGGCAGTTTGCCGATGAGTCAGATATTTACTCCTGCGATCCGGTATGCCCGCGATGGATTTCCTGTATCTGAATTGGTTGCTTACTATTGGGAGAGGAATGCGCAGGTACTTAAACAATTCCCGGGATTTGAAGAAATATTTATGCCTGCAGGGAAAACTCCGGGGAAGGGAGAAATCTTCAGTAATCCTTATTTGGCAGGAACCCTGGAGTTGATCGCTCAAAAAGGAAGGGAGGCATTCTATAAAGGTGAAATTGCGCAAAAGATTGTGAATTACGTGAGGGAACAGGGCGGTTTTTTAGGCATGAGGGATTTCCTGGATCATACATCGGAGTGGGTGGAGCCGGTTTCTGCCAGTTATAGGGGCTATGACGTTTGGGAACTTCCGCCTAACGGGCAAGGCACGGCTGTGTTGGAAATGCTGAATATCATGGAGAATTTCGATGTTGCATCCATGGGCTTTGGCTCTGCAGCGTATATGCATCTGTTCATTGAGGCAACCAAACTGGCATTTGAAGATCGTGCTAAATATTATGCCGATCCCGATTTTAATGACTTCCCTTTACACCGCCTTATTTCAAAAGAGTATGGAAAAGAACGCGCTGCATTGATCAACATGGAAAAGGCTGCCAAAAGCTATCCGGCGGGGGAGCTGGAGCAGGGCAATACCATTTATCTGACCACTGCTGATCAGGAAGGGAATATGGTTTCACTTATTCAGAGTAACTACCGGGGAATGGGATCGGGCATGACACCGGGAAAACTTGGTTTTATTCTGCAGGATCGCGGGGAATTATTCTCGCTCGATCCCGGGCATATGAATGTGTACGCACCCCATAAACGACCGTTTCATACCATCATTCCTGCTTTTATTACAAAAGAGGGTCAGCCATTCATGAGCTTTGGCGTGATGGGCGGTTCCATGCAGCCGCAGGGTCATGTTCAGGTCATTTGTAACCTGATCGATTTCGGCATGAACATTCAGGAAGCAGGGGACGCACCAAGGATGAGGCACGACGGCGGCAGTGAACCAACAGGTGAAAAAATGACTGACGGCGGGATTGTCTGTATTGAAAGCGGATTCGATTATCAGACGATTCGCGATTTAATCAGCAAAGGCCATACCGTTCAGTTTTCAAAAGATGGTTATGGCGGATACCAGGCAATCCGTTGGGACAGCAAGAACAAAGTCTATTATGGTGCTTCAGAATCCCGCAAAGACGGACAAGCTGCAGGGTATTAAAAAAAAGTATAAATTCATATAGGGTATCCACCCACCTTTTGCGTCCTGATTGAAAATGACGCAAAAAAAGGTGGAAAAGCAAAACATCGAATCATTATTTATTCGATCTTTTTCAGGGAAAACAACCCCGGAGGAGGAACAGATTATCCGTTGCTGGCTGGATGAGTCGGGCGAAAACAAGAAGGAGTACCAGGCGTACAGGAAATTGTGGGAAGATTCGAAAGGGCTGATGCTCTCCGGGTCAATCGACACGGACAGGGCTTTGGTCAGAACAAAAAATCGGATCCCTCAGTTCGGACGGAAGATGCGTTGGATTTCAAGATTGAGGCAGGCTGCAGCCGTTTTGGTCTTGTCTGTAGTCTTTTCAGTCGCCGTCAATTATTTCTTGAACCCAAAGCCTAAACCGGAAACCAATGAGGTGGTCTGTCAGGAAATAAAAGCAGCATTTGGTACCCAAACAAGGCTGACACTTGCCGATGGTAGTGCTGTCTGGCTTAATTCAGGGAGCACCCTGAAATTTCCCCTTTCGTTCGATCAGACGGAATCCCGCGAGGTGACATTAAAAGGGGAAGGTTATTTCGAAGTCAAAAAAAACAGCAGGAAACCATTCATAGTCAATACAAGTAACCTTCATGTGAAAGTGATCGGAACATCGTTCAATATCAATGCCTATGAAGATGAGAAACATATTGAAGTCGCGCTGATCGAAGGAAAGGTCGAATTGCTGAAACAACTGAAAGGGGAAACAGTTCCGGTTATGACCTTGAATCCTTCTGAAATTGCTGATTATGATACGGATAATAATCATATTCATCTGAAAAAGGAAACCGAAATTAACCGTTACACCGCCTGGAAAGAAGGAAAGATTGTCTTTTTTGATGATCCTGCCGAAAAAGTGGTTTCCCGTCTTGAAAACTGGTACAATGTCGATATTGAGATTGCCGACAACCGTTTATTGGCTTATCATTTTACGGCAACATTTGGCCAGGAATCGCTTGATCAGGTCCTGAAATACCTGAGCATTTCCACGCCGCTCAACTATAAGTTTCTTCCGCCCTCCGAAACAGATATTCAGGGTGGGAAGCGCACAAAAATTATTGTATTTGCCAAATAACGTTTTAAAAAAGAAGCCTATGATATGACACCTTCTTAAAAGAAACAGGAAAGTGGTTGCAACACTTCCCTGTTCAAGTTTCACCTGAATGTGAATTCAGGCAGTTTTACAAGTATTTAACTTATACCGTTCAAAGTTATGAAAAAAAATGTAACCACGTCAGACGGTTGTACAAGCATCGGCTGGCATAGCGTGTTTTTAATTATGAAACTAACTGTCTTTTTGATATGCTTCTCCGTATTGAGCGGCATAGCGTCGGGTACTTATTCACAAAGTGCCAGAATTTCGCTCAATCTTCAGCAAACGACTATCAAATACGCGCTGAAAGAGATTGAGAACTCGAGTAATTACTTCTTCCTTTATAATAATGACCTGATCAATGTTGATAAGGTCATTAACGTGAAGGTTGAAAACCGGGGAATCGAAGAAGTATTGGCCGTATTGTTTGCCGGAGAAGATGTGAAGTATGTGGTCATGGACCGTCAGATCATCATCACCCCCAAAAGTGCTGGTACATTAAACGTTTCGCAGCAGTTACCGGTCAACGGAAAGGTAACCGGTGTTCAGGGTGAGGTCTTGCCCGGCGTTACAGTTGCTATTAAGGGAACAACCAGGGGCACCATTACCAACATCGACGGAAATTTTAGCCTGCCCGCCCAAACAGGTGATATCCTGGTCTTCTCGTTTGTAGGTATGCAAAAACAGGAAGTTCTTTTCGAAGGACAACAGACTGTGAATGTTACCATGCGGGAAGAGGAACTGGCTTTGGATGAAGTAATCGTGATTGGTTATGGGACAACAAAACGAAAAGACTTTACAGGTTCTGCATCAACGGTTAAAATGGAGGATTCCCCCATTGCTTTATTACCCAACACGAATGCGCTTCAATCGCTGAAAGGAAATGTTACCGGACTGGATATTGGAGCCACAAACAGTTCGGGAGGCGAACCCAGCATGCTGATCCGTGGTCAGAACTCCATTACGGGCGATAATAATCCTTTAATTATTCTTGACGGGGTGATCTATTTGGGCAGCATTAATGATATTAATCCCAACGACATTGCCAGTATTGATGTTTTAAAGGATGCCGTGACGGCCGCGGTTTATGGAACCCGTTCCGCGAATGGTGTCATTGCCATTAACACGAAGAGAGGAAGCTCTTCCAAACCGACGATCACCTTGAATGTTTCATCCGGAATTCAAACCTGGCCCGACCGTCCGGAGGTGATGAAAGGCGAAGAATGGATCAAGGTGGTCAATGCACGTAACCAGTATGCAGAAGGTTCAGTCGACTGGATGAAATCAGGCGAATTGGCTAATTACAACGCCGGCAAAGAGATTAACTGGCTGGATGAGGTTTCCAGGGTTGGGAGCGCGCAGGATTATCAACTATCGGTTTCCGGCGCAGCCAAGGGATTAAATTATTATATGTCAACCTCCTACAATAAGACAAAGGGGGTCGTGGTCGGAGATGATTTTGACCGGATCTCTGTTCTGGGAAAGATTAGCACAGATATTACCAGTTGGCTGAAGATTGGTGTGGACGGAAGTTTTACCCGCCGCGACTATTCCGGTTTTGTTGCAAGTGTGGGATCACCTCAAACCATGTCGCCTTACGGGGTGATGTACCGGGATGATCAGGGAAATCTGGAGAAATACCCTTATACACAATCATCGGTCAATCCGTTGTGGGGTGTTGATGATGGTACGGCCGATAACATGGATATCCGCCACAATTACCGGCTAAATACTTATGCTTCGATTGATATTCCAGGGATAAAGGGCCTTAACTTCCGGCTGAACTATCAGTTGAATTCTGACCAAAATCAGTCAGGCAGCTTTTATCATGAAACCTATTATGTAGCGGAAGGGGAAGGAACTGACCGGTATTTGCCGTCAACGGTGCAGGCATTATTATCGAGGGCTAACGGTAATCTGAATACGAATAATGCCTATAGCTATGTCTGGGATAATATTTTGAGTTATAAAAATACCTTTGGAAAGCACAATATAGAAGGGACGCTGGTTGCCACACGCGACCATTACAAATACCGGATTACCTATATTACCGGGGCCGATTTTGCAGCTAACGGAAATACTGCCTTGGGAATCTGGGGACTTCATAAGGCGACAAGCCAAAAAGTTGATCTTTATGTAAACAATAAAGATATCAATGGCAATTTGATCGGCGGGGTTGAAGAGGCGAATATTGGTTACCTGGGGCGTATGAATTATAACTATGCCGGGAAATATTATCTGACCGGATCATACCGCAGGGACGGCGCTTCCGTATTTGGTGTAAATAAAAAATGGGGTAACTTCGGGGCCGTTGGGCTTGCCTGGAGAATGACAGAAGAAGAATTTATGAAGTCATTCAAACCCTTAAATAATCTGAAACTAAGGCTTTCGTGGGGGCAAAACGGGAACCAGGGAGCAGGGCCTTATACCACCTTATCGACTGTTTCAAATGGTTCATCAAGTGGGATCCGCTACGAATTCTCAAACGCTGCCGGTAAGATTTTTTATGGCTTGAATCAAACATCGTTAGGAAATTATGACCTGGGATGGGAAAGTACCGCGTCATGGAATGCCGGGTTTGAGTCAGCCTGGCTGGGAAACCGTTTGTTTGTCGATTTTGACGCCTATATTTCGAAAACGACTGACGAAATTATAAAAAGATCACTTCCCGATATGATCGGTCAGTCTGAAATACTGACTTCATTGGGGCAGGTGAATAATCGTGGGGTCGAGTTGTCGGTGAAAACAGTTAATATTCAGCGACGTGACTTAAACTGGACCACTTCCGTTACTTTTTGGTTGAACAGGAATGAATTGGTAACCATTGATGGAAGAGATTCCGATGGTGACGGAAAGGAAGATGACGATATTACGAATAACTGGTTTATAGGGAAATCACTGGGAGCCATTTACGGATATAAGCAGGATGGCATCGTTCAGGACAGTGATACCGAATACAAGGAAGTAAACGGAGTTGCCGGCGGAACACCCAAATACGTCAATCTGGATACAACTCCTGCAATTACGTCAGCAGACCGGACTATTCTGGGTTACGACAAGGAAAACTTCAGGCTGAACCTGGGTAATAGTGTTCTGTATAAAGGCTTTGAGCTCTATGCGCTGGTCACCGGTGTTTTTGGGGGAAATGATTATTTTCTCAAAAGCAACACGATTGCCTATATGACTTCAGGAACCGGCCGGTTTAACGACAATATGACCTATAAACCTTACTGGACAGCAGATAATCCGAGCAACAAATACCCGTCTGCCACATTTTCCGGTGACGGCCGTTATCAGGCATTGCAATCACGTGGATTTGTCCGGATCCAGGATATCACATTATCGTACACGTTCAATCAGCCCTGGATTAAAGAGATGAATATTAACTCGCTGAAGGTGTTCTTTTCAGCAAAGAACGTGGCTACTTTCACCAATTGGGATGGAGGAGATCCCGAAACAGGGGCAAAATATCTGGAAAATACGCTCCCGGTTGTTGCGACATATTCGATTGGGGCAAACGTCAGTTTCTAACTAAGAATTAAAACCAAGGATTATGAATAAAATTAAATATATCAGTGGCATCACCTTTCTGACGCTTTTCTTAAGCCTGGTGAGCTGCGATGATGACAAATTTCTGGAAGAATCACCTGAAACATTTTATACCGTTGGGAACATATTTACTTCATCAGAACAGGTCGATCAGGTGCTGGTGAATTTATACTCTTACCTGCGCGATATGTGGGTGAATCCTGATGAGAATGCCTGGACCTTCAATTTCAGGGGAAAAGGAACGGACATGTACGATGTGCCGGTTATCCGGAGGGGAAATACCTTTAGCGATTACAGTACGATCAATCCGGATCACGATACTTTTTACCGGATTTACAAGGACTGGTATTACGTTATTACACGGGCAAACCTGGCCATTTACGCTGCGGAATTACCTGAATTATCATGGACTTCAGCCGGTGAAAAAACATATGCCTTGGCTCAGGCCCGGTTTTTTCGCGCTTTTGCTTATCGCAATTTAGCAGAATTATATGGAGGAGTGCCTCTCGTAACCGAAGTCGTATCGGAACCACGTTACGATTTTACCAGAGAAACCCGTACCAATGTATATCAGTTTGCCATCACTGAGTTGGAAGCCATTGAAAATGATTTGCCAGAGACAACCGCAACCGGGGGTCGGCTGGTAAAGGGAGCAGCCCAGCACAACCTTTGTGAGCTTTACCTCGCGTTAGGCATTGAACTGGCAGAGAACGGCAATACGGGTGCGGCACAGGCGGCCTATACGAAATCAATCAGTTATGGAGACAAGGTGATCAACGGAGGAACTTTTTCGCTTATCAATTCACGTTTTGGTACACGAAAAAGCGCCTCAACCATTTCGATTAACGTGTATCAGGGCGGAAGTCCAGGCGCTCCTGTTGATACGGTGTTGCAAACAACGAATTATTACTGGGATTTGTTTCAGGAAGGCAACGTGAATTATCAGGACGGGAATACCGAATGTATCTGGGCTCTGCAAATTGACTATGCCGCGTATAAGGCAGAAGATAAAAAATCAAAACTACCTTATTCCCGCACGTACGGCCCCGTTTTTCGGGACGTGGCAAAGACCTGGTTCACAGGTACGCTTGAAGATGTCGGCGGACGCGGTATTGCTCAAATGTCACCCACCATGTATACAAGAGACAGTATCTATGCCGGAAAATGGGCCGCTGATATACGCAATTCGGATGTGGTTTTTCGAAGAAGGTTTAAGGGAAATGTCGCTTCATCGGAATATTTTAAAAAGATCGTACCCTGGAGTTTAATGTATGATGGGAACTCCAACGCAACAACGAATTTAAATAACCGAAGTGAGGTTTACCCTGTTTCATGTAAAATCGCCACAGATAAATATACCGGCGTGGCAGATGGTGAAAACCTAAGTAATCTGTTCAGGGACGAATATATCATACGATTGCCGGAGACCATCTTGTTACGGGCTGAGGCCAAACAGCGCAACGGTGACAAAGCAGGCGCTGCTGCCGATATTAATCTGCTTCGCGATCGTGCACAATGTTCGTACAGGGTGACTGCGGCTGATATGGATGACCAGTTTAAAACGATTCTGGACGAACGGGCCCGCGAATTGGTTTACGAAGAGTGCAGGTGGAATACATTGCTCCGGATGGGCGGAACGATTGCTGTTGACCGGATTAAAAAATACGCATATTGGCCTGAAACAGCTTCCACATTGTCATTTAATTACAAGGTATGGCCGATCCCTCAAAAGGTTATTGATGCCAATACCGATGTTGTACTCGAACAAAATGAAGGATGGACAAACCGTTAAAATTGTAATACCGGAACGATAATTTTTTTTGGCGGGGACAACTTTTTTCGAAGCTGTCCCCGCTTATTTG
>Ga0074195_1005006_pt1 | contig 10365 bp, 10 predicted proteins | sample EPASupsiteHSE623_FD_64525 | JGI IMG/M metagenome (GOLD analysis project Ga0074195, IMG submission 64525) | Bioremediated contaminated groundwater from EPA Superfund site, New Mexico - Sample HSE6-23 | ecosystem: Environmental > Aquatic > Deep subsurface > Groundwater > Contaminated ... | reverse complement strand
ATGAAGCAACTTGCTCAATATTTGGATCAAATGAGACTCGGGTTGGTTTACACAGGGGAAACAAAAGATAAAGGAAAGAAGAGCGCAGATTTTGTCATTGAAGACATGAATAAGAGCATGGCAGAAGTGTTCAGCAAGCTTCAACTTGAGCGATTCATACCGGCTTGAATTAATTTTTATTATACCCAGGAAGAATCATGTGGCTGAGGCGTATTTCTTAAGGATCTTATAAACTCCGGTTATACATACCAAGGGATGAATGGGATTGCACCCTCATGGCAAGCCTGACTAAATCCCGTTCGCACTTTCTCTTTGCTCGGAGCCGGTTCGTGACTTCGTCTCGGCCTTGGGTTTATGACCAGTGACAGGCGCACTTTAAAAGTCGAAGAGCGATTTCTGCTTTCGCACCGCCGGAGAATCCTTTTTTTCATCCGCTGCCGCCGCGCCCGGCAGCCTGACCTCTCCATACTTTCCGCCCCCTCCCGGCACCACGACCACGCTTCCCGACCGAAATGCCTTGATGGCCTCGATGATCCTCGGCTCTGCCTTCAGTTCAGCCGGGTCGGTCTCCATCAGCACCTGGATCTCCGTGCGGTCCGCCGTCAGCTCATTCCAGACCCGCTGCACGCTCGCCGCCATGGCGCTCTTGTAGCCCAGAGCCATGGCGATGATCTCGGCCAGAGGAATGAGGTGCAAATAAGGCGGCCGGTGCGCGGGATGCACGGGCTCGGGGTAGTCGGCGAGGCTGTCCACCCTATCCCGCACGCCCAGCTTGATCTGACCCTGGCATTCCGGACAGCGGCCCATCAATTCGTCCTTCTGCTCTGCGGTGTACTGCCGGAAGCAGCGAGTGCAGGCGGTGCGGTTGTACTTTCCCTCTGCCGGATAAAAGCCGACGTTCAGAGTGGGCCGCCGACCGGCCTCGCGCTTGATGGCCAGGCTGAGGTCCCGGTAGCTCGGGTTCTGCAATTCCATCCTGTTGAACTCGCGGGCCAGCTTGTTGGCGCGCGGGGAATGGGCATCGGAGTTGGAGAGGAAGGTTCGGCTGGCGAGGTCCGCGATTCTGTCCGCATAATCGGTATCCGCGCTAAGGCCAAGCTCGATGAACCTGATGTCCTTTGCCTTTTCCTGGTAGCAGTCCTGCAGAGATCTGTAGTAGGCGAAGATGCCCGTCCAGGGCGTGAAAGCATGGCTGGGCCCGATCATGCCGCCTGCCTCCAGCACCACGTCAGCGATCTCTGCCCCGTTCATGTGCAGCCTGGGCCGTCCGTCCGTGTTCAGGTTGTTTGACCTCGGGGCGAAGCCTTCTCGCAGCTCCTCCGCTTTGGAAGTATCCGGCAGAAAGATGAGGTGATGAACGCGGTGCGAGTCCTCGACCTCCACGCTGAGGGCGAAGAGAGTCTCGCCACAGCAAAAGAGCCCCTCGCTCTCGGGAAGAGACTTGATCGCTTCCAGCCACTGGCCATGGAGGCAGTCTCCCGTGCCCATGATCTTCACGCCCTTTCTCGCAGCTTCCCTGGCAATCTCGGGCAGCTCCATATCCCTGGAGACAGCAGTCGAATACTTGGAGTGGATATGAAGATCCATGTTGGCCTGCATCTTTGAACTGTCTCTTGGCTGGGGATAAACCCTTTATGCTCGCCAAACGTTCTCCAATGCCAGATGCAAGAGAGCCTGAGAGATCTTCTGAAGAGCTTCGGCCGGGGAGAGATATCGCTCGACGAGACCCTGAGCCGCACCAAAATCCTGAACTATCGGGCCGTGGGCGAGGTGGCCAAGCTGGACGTCTGCCGGGCGGATCGCATCGGCATTCCTGAGGCCATCCTGGCGGAGGGCAAGGACAAGAACGACCTTCTGGCCATCTCCCTGGCCCACCTGGCCGAGACGGGCAGCGTGATCATTACCCGCGTCTCCCTTGAACAGTTGGACGTTCTGAGATCGGCAGCCCTCCCCGCCGGTGCCCTGCTCGATCATAATCCCCGGGCCAGAACCGTGGTCATGAGATGCGGCGAGAGGAAAACCCCGGACGGCAAAGTAGGCATTCTGGCGGCGGGAACTGCCGACATTCCTGTGGCAGAAGAGGCCAAAGTTGTGGCGGAGGAGATGGGCTGCACAGTGGTTTCTGAGTACGACGTGGGCGTGGCCGGCATCCACAGGCTCTTTCCCTGTTTGGAGAAGATGAGCGACGTTGATGCGTTCGTGGTGGCAGCCGGTCGAGAGGGCACTCTTCCGGCAGTAGTGGCGGGGCTTGTGGACGCTCCCGTCATCGGTCTTCCGGTCTCGACGGGCTATGGTCTGGGTGGAAATGGCCTGGCTGCCCTTTACTCTATGTTGCAGTCTTGCTCCGTCCTCACCGTTGTTAATGTGGATGCCGGCTTTGTGGCTGGTGCTTTTGCTGCAAAGATCGCTAAACAAAAAGCGTATGGCCAAAAACAGTATTAAATTCTTGCCAGAAAAGTATTTATACGATCAAACGTTTGAAGATCGTGAGCGGGTACACTCATCTTTTTTACTAACCCCCACTCCCCTACCCGCTCATTACTCCTAGCTCTCCGACGATCTCCCGAATTAATCATATTTTTCTTTCGAAGTGCCGCTTTTTCTGCGGTGACTCTTTCCTTATTCCATAATCGTAATGGCTAGCGCGCGTGAAAATAATCCCCTGCATTGAAAAAACGGTCCTCATGAAGTGGTTGTTAGCTGGCCTTGTCATAGGGAGATCCAGGCGAGGGTCCGCCATCTTCTCTTTGCGAGCCCTCGCATCTGGCAACTGAATGGACGCATGGAACGCAGATGTATTCCAATGCACTTTAGTTTATACAAATGACTTTTACTTAAAACCTTCGGTTTCATTCGGGCCTCATTGCGATACCATTGCTGAAGATATTATAAAATTGCGTTTTCAAAAAATTCTCATGCCCTGCTGCTGTTGCGAGCATCATGACCTCGTTTATCTGCGTTCCGCTCTTTGTTTACCTTTTGTGAACGGCGCGCGACGTTTGGTGATATCACCGATTCCACAGGCCAGAAATTATGCAATCGGCCGTCCGTTCGCATCGGCAGACAGCCGGACCGCCTCGATCCTGGCTCCCGACTCGCGGCAATAATCCTCAATTCTACTTGCAGCGTGATCCACCATTCCGCCCGAGGTTAAGATCAGGGAACTCTTGCCGATCAGGGCTTTGAGGATGCATTTGTCGATGACACCGTAGGTGAAATCGAGAGCTATGCCGGATTCCTGTGCCATGACCTTGGCGCTTGTGCCCATAGCTCCTTTGCAGCTCGCCTGGGTCTTATCGAGGACGGCCAGGATCTGCTGCGCGTTCGTCTCATCCACGTTGCAGATGTAGATCTTGCCCGGATTGGACGGAGCGGTTACAGAAGGCGAACTTCCTTTCCGTTCCTGTCCCAGGATATCGCAAAGCTCCAGAATATTGCGGGGCGGCTTCGAACCGTCTGCCAGCCCCCTTCCAGCCAGCTCCTGGTAAAGATCCACGATGACCGGCAGCTTGAGCCTGGCCTCTTTGATAAGCTCCGAGTTGCCGAATACCTCCGGGCCGGTGCCGCGGTGCAAAACGCCGCCATCCTTCATGAGGATCACATCGTCGGCCCAGCGGTAGGCCAGGTCCACGTCGTGCGTGGAGATGATGAGGGTCTTGCCGCCCAGACTCAGTTCCTCCAGCATCTCCATGATCTCCTCCGAGGAGGCCGGGTCGAGGTTGGAGGTGGGCTCATCCAGGATAATCACCTCCGGTTCCATGGCCAGGATGCCGGCAATGGCGACCCGCTTCTTCTCGCCGCCACTGAGGTGGTGCGGCGGCCTGCGTTCGTATCCTGAGAGTCCCACGTAGGCCAGGGCATAAGTGACATACCTCTTAACCTTCTCCACCGGGTAGCCGAGGTTTGTAGGCCCGAAGGCCACGTCCTGATAGACCGTGGGCGCAAAGAGCTGATCGTCCGAGTTCTGGAAAACCATGCCCACGGCTCTACGGATGGACCGCAAGGAAGATGCATCATAGTTCAGGGGCTGGCCGCGAAAGAGGACACCGCCGGATTTCGGCTGGAGGATACCGTTGAACGTGAGCATGAGCGTGGACTTGCCTGCCCCGTTCGGCCCCACCAGGGCAACTTTCTTGCCCTCTTCCAGGCAGATGCTAACGCCCTGCAGCGCCACCGTTCCGTCTCCGTAGGAATAGCCGAGGTCTCTGGTCTCAAGGATGGTCGTCATGGCAAACTCACAGAAGCTGAACGTCTCGGGTTAAAACAGCGACGGATGCAACAACCGCCAGATATGCCGCAGCAGCCAAGATCAATCCTGGCTCCGTCTTACTCGATTGCTCCATGAGGTCGAGCTTGCCGTCGTAGCATCTGGCATCCATGGCCACGACCAGCCTCTCGCCCTGCTCCCAGGATCGCAGGAAGAGAACGCCGGAAAGCATGGCGAAGGAGCTCAGGGAATTCTTCATGCCCGAGTCTCCCAGCCGCATCACCTGAGCGCTGTGGATCATCGCCGCCTGGTCCAGGAAGACAAAGATGTACCGGTAGATCATCATGGACAGCTCGATCACCGACCCGGGGATGCGCAGGGACTTCAGTACCGCGAATATCTCGATCATGGGCGTGGTCAGGGCGATGAAGAACAGCGAACACATGCCGCCAAGTGTCCGGGAGATCAGCAGCAGGGCCAGGTTTGCGCCGTCTTCCCGCATGCCCAGATCAAAGCCGAAGATGTTCACGGAGAATAACGGGCTTCCGTTGCCGTGCATGAAGGCCACCACCGCCGCGCTGAGCAGCGCGAAAGATATGGGTATGAGCAGCAATTTCGAATAGAAGCTGCTTGGAATTTTGGCCAGGATCACCGTGATAAGCCCCATGCTGACGGCCACAAACAAGGGCGCGACGGGCGAGATTGAGGATACGCAAAAAATGATGGCACCCAAACCCAGAATAAGCTTGAGCCTGGGATCAATGTCTCTCAGTGCGTTCGATTGAGCGTAATCATCTAGAAGGTCGTGCATTCAGCTATCCTTTCGTCTCCTCGGTCGCCTTGGCTGCCTTCATCTTCGCCATGGCGCGGTAGTATCCCAGGAAGTATCCTATGATGATGCTGCCGATGGCTGCTTGCAGAGCGAAGAGGAGGCTCTCGATCTCACTGCTGGGCGGCTCCCACACCGAGTGGAACCACGGCTGATAGGTTCCGCCGGTCAGGTCGGCTATAACGCCTTCTGACTGATCGTCTGAGCCGCCCCATTCATGATTTCCCGTGGAGCTGACAAAGGCAAAGACTGTGACGAACACAACGATTACCGCCAGGACAATTAGTTCCAGCTTCATAGGGATGCCTCTCTCAGCTTCTCGATCACTTTCGCTGAGGCCACATTGAGCTTAACCAAGACATCGCCTCGAAGCTGGATGAAGTACTTGAACATGAGTGCAGTGATTGCGCCTTCCACTACCGCCAGAGGGACCTGAGTTATGGCGAAGATGGCCAGGAAGGCCTTGAAGGACGTCAAGACACCGCCAAAAGCCGCGGGAAATGCCAGGGCGAGCTGCAGGGCGGTGACCAGATATGTTGCACAATCGGCGAGCATCGCCGCGAGGAAGACGGCAATGTACAGGTTCAAGCCTGATTTCATGGATGCTTTATAAACAAGATATCCGACCAGCGGTCCCGCGATGCCCATGGAGAAAGTGTTGGCACCAAGAGTCGTCAGGCCGCCGTGGGCCAGGAACAGGGCTTGATAGATGAGGACGATCATGGACAGGACTGAGGTTATCCAGGGTCCGAAGAGGATCGCGCCCATGCCGGTGCCGGTGGGGTGCGAGCAGCTCCCCGTGACGGAAGGCATCTTCAGTGAGGAGAGGACGAAGATAAAGGCTCCGGATACCGCCAGGAGCGGCAGAGTATCCCGACGCTCTTTGATGATAAGGTTCATTCGATAGACACCGTAAGCTACCACCGGCAAGGAAAGCGCAAACCAGATCTCCCACCAGGGGTGAGGGAGAAAACCTTCCATTATGTGCATTGGGTCACCGATGGTGCCTAAGAGATTCTGGCATATAAAGTTTTCTTGATTAAAGACCAATTAATTTTAATTAAATGGGCGCGCCGTTGGAATCACTTATAAGCGGTTTAACAATGACGCTGCAATTGAGAATTATTGCAGAATTGGAGGGCGGTTCTTGGAAAATAGGCCGAAAATGCTATGGGACGAGGCAGTCCTTTGCCTCTCGCGGTGTATTCCCTATTCCCATTCTGTCTCTTCATTTTTGTTTCCGCTCTCTTTTCTGAAGCGCATGGTATAGATCATGCCGCTACAAACTATCGCGCAAAATCCGAAGATCAGGATCCTTTGTTCAAAGCTCGGCTGCCAGGGGGCATCTGCCAAAGGAATGCTTGTACTGCCTATCAGATCGGTTATCACCTGCAATGCTTTGCCGTCCATGCTCTCCCAGGGATTGGTGTTTGTGCTCATGAAACCAAGAAAAGCAACAAGCACCGCCAGCGCCATAAGCTCTGCTCTCATTCTGCCACCTCGCCAGCTGGCATCTCCAAACAAGATATATAATCCTAACTAAATAAAAAATAACAGAAGTTATTTGCCCTTACCAATAATTTTAAGCCGTCGTTGAGACTGGGGCTTCGGGATTGAATCTGCCAGCAGAGCTTCTTTCACCAATGCATTGGGTAGGTGGAAGCCGATGGCCACCGTTTCTTTCCTGTCATTTCCTAGAAGACCGGACCGACATCGAATTTCGTTTTTCTGTGTCCGGAAGCGTCCTTTCGCAGCAGCCTTCCTCCTGGCCACGAGTTCTGCCTCTACCAGCTCGCCATTCATCCGCATTCATTTTCGCCCCGCCCTGATAGCTCTTAAATACCGAGTCTATGCAAATGCAATATATCTTGACCCAGATATTTACCGTCACCGACCTGAACGAGCGGATAAAAGATCGCCTGGAGAACGATGCGAGGCTGCACGATCTCTGGGCGCGGGGCGAGATCTCGAACTACGTCAACCACCGCTCCGGGCACAGGTACTTCACCCTCAAGGATCGCGACTCCCAGATCTCCTGCGTCCTGTTCAAGAACAGTGGCGTGCGCCTGGGCTTTGATCTGTCGGACGGCCAGAACGTTCTGGTTTATGGCGACGTGAGCGTCTATCGACCCCAGGGCCGGGTGCAGCTCATGGCCCGCGGCATAAGGCTGGACGAGGGACTGGGATTTCGGCATCTGCAGCTGGAGGCTGTCAAGAAGAAGCTGGCGGGTGAAGGGCTGTTCGGCCTGGAGCGAAAGCGCGACCTGCCTAAATATCCGGAGAGAATCGGCATCGTCACCTCGCCACAGGGGGCGGCGCTGCGCGATGTTCTGCGCATCATCGGCTCCTATCCGGCCAGGATCATTCTCTCTCCGGCGCAGGTGCAGGGCGAGGGTGCCGAGGAGAGCATTGCCCTGGCCGTTCGCGCTCTGCAGGGCCGGGCGGATGTGGTGATAGTATGTCGCGGGGGCGGCTCGACTGAGGATCTGTGGTGCTTCAATTCCGAGGTGGTGGCCCGGGCCATCTTCGAGTGCGACTCGCCGGTGATTTCCGCGGTAGGGCATGAGACCGATGTTACCATCGCCGACTTTGTGGCCGACGTGCGCGCGCCCACGCCCACGGCTGCGGCAGAGATGGCGGTTCCCGACCTGGAGGTTCTGCAGTCTTATCTCGTCCAGGCAGAGGTACGGATGGCGCGGGCCCTCTGGTCCGGCCTGGAGCGAAAGAGGGAGCGATTGGATTACCTGGAACGGGGTATCTCTGCCCAGAAGATGTATTCTCTGGCTGCAGAGATGCGCCAGCGCCTGGATTGGCTGGGCGAGCAGCTGGTTGCCGCTCAAATAAAGAAGCTGGCCGAATCCGAGAGGCGTTTGGAGCTGGCGCAAAGCCGTCTGGCGGCTGTCGGGCCCAGGGCTACTCTCTCTCGGGGCTATGCCATCGCCCGATCATCGAGAGGGCTGGTACTGGGCGCAGAGGAGGTTCGTCCCGGCGAGGTGGTGGAAGTGATCCTGGCCAAAGGACGAATCCTGGCAAGAGTGCTGGAGTGCAATAGCGAAGCGGAGGACTCACGGTGAGCGGAAAGGAGATCGGCCTGGAGGAGGCGCTGGAGGACCTGGAGCGGATCGTGGAAGAGCTGGAGGACGGCAAGAAGAGTCTGGAGGAGAGCCTTGCCCTCTATGAGAAGGGCACGAAGCTGGTGCGGCTCTGCCAGGCCAGGCTGGAGAGTGCCGAGCGCAGGATCGAGAGCCTGACCGGCGAGCTGCCTCCTGATCTAGATTGAGATTGCCGCAATTGAGATCGTGGTAGTGGCTGCAACAAGGCTTAAATACTTCATGGGATGTACGTTTTGATACATCATAGTATTAATTAGTACATCAACTCCCTAAGTGGAATATTTAAGCTGGTGATCTTTTGAAGTGCGATACTGCAAATGCTGCGGCGGTGAAGTTCGGGAGGTACGGCGGTCTCTTCGTTCCCGAGACTCTGGTCCAGCCGATTATGGAACTGGCGCAATCCTACGAGCGCCTCAGGAACAATGACGATTTTCGAGATGAGCTGACGGGTCTTCTCAAAAACTTTGCCGGCAGGCCGACGCCTCTTTACCATGCCCGGAACCTGAGCCGGAAGCTGGGACGCAAGATCTACCTGAAGCGGGAGGATCTGGTGCACGGGGGAGCGCACAAGCTCAACAATACCCTCGGCCAGGCGCTGGTGGCGAAGAGGATGGGCAAGACCCGGCTCATCGCCGAGACGGGCGCGGGCCAGCACGGCGTGGCGACGGCCATTGTGGGGGCAAACCTGGGATTTGAGACGCAGGTTTACATGGGCGAGGTCGACATCGAGCGGCAGAAGATGAATGTCTACCGCATGGAGCTGATGGGAGCGGAGGTGATACCCGTTCGCTCTGGTTCCCGAACCCTGAAGGATGCCATCAACGAGGCCATGCGAGACTGGGCCGCCAGCTTCGAGCACACTCACTACCTCCTCGGCACCGCGGCGGGGGCTCATCCCTTTCCCACGATGGTGCGGGACTTTCAGAGCGTCATCGGCCATGAAGCCAGAGGGCAGATCCTGGAGGCGGAAGGCCGCCTGCCGGACAGCATCGTGGCTTGCGTTGGAGGCGGGAGCAATGCCATGGGCATCTTTGCACCCTTCCTGAAGGACAGGGTTCGCCTTCTGGCCGTGGAGGCGGGAGGCAGGGGACCGGGCAAGACGGACAAGACGGCAGACAACGGCGCGTCTTTGGGCTATGGCACCGACGGAATCCTGCACGGCGCTCTCACCAAGATCCTGCAAGATCCCTACGGCCAGATCCTGGAGTCCTACTCCGTGGCTGCAGGCCTTGATTATCCCGGCGTGGGACCGGAACTCGCCTATCTGGCGGAGACGGGCCGCGTGCAGCCGAAGATGGCAGACGATAAGACCGCTATTCGCGGATTCCGGGCCCTCTCTCGACTGGAGGGGATCATCCCGGCTCTGGAATCGGCGCACGCCGTAGGCTATGCCATGCAGGAGCCCGAGGCGCTGGGAGAGATGGCCATAATAAATGTGTCAGGAAGGGGAGACAAGGATCTGGCAACGGTGATGGATTATGAGAATCTCTGAAGCCTTTATGCATAGGCCCCTGCTGATCGTCTACATCTGCGCCGGAGATCCGTCTCCGCAAGAGACGCCCGATCTGGTGCGGCGGCTGGTGAAGGCGGGTGCGGACATCATCGAGCTGGGACTTCCCCACTCCGACCCCATCGCCGATGGGCCGACCATCCAGGCCGCAGCCCAGCGGGCCATTGCGGCAGGAATGAATACCGACGTCTACTTCGATGTGGCCGCAGAGGCTGATGTGGATGTTCCCAAGGTTTTCATGGGCTACTACAACATGGTTTACGCTCGCGGCCTGGACAATTTTGCCGAAGACTGTGCCAAGAGCGGCATCAGCGGCATGATCGTGCCCGACCTTCCTCCGGAAGAGGCAGGCCCTCTCAAAGATGCCTGTCAGCGCAGCGGCGTGGATCTGATCTTTCTGGCGGCACCCAACACACCGCTCTCGCGCCTCTGTATGATCGAGAAAGAGACCTCCGGCTTCCTTTACCTGGTGGCTCGCACGGGCGTGACCGGCGCGAGGAGCGACGTGCTGCAGGATACGAGAGACCTCATCGCCCGCGTTTCCGGCGATGTGCCAAAAGCGGTCGGCTTTGGCATCTCCACACCGGAGCAGGCGGCAGAGGTCATCCGCGCCGGGGCGGATGCAGCCATCGTGGGCTCTGCCTGTGTGGACCTGATCGCCAGAGGCGAGATAGAGCGGCTGGAGAACCTGGTTCGTGAGATGAAA
>Ga0074195_1005004_pt1 | contig 10368 bp, 4 predicted proteins | sample EPASupsiteHSE623_FD_64525 | JGI IMG/M metagenome (GOLD analysis project Ga0074195, IMG submission 64525) | Bioremediated contaminated groundwater from EPA Superfund site, New Mexico - Sample HSE6-23 | ecosystem: Environmental > Aquatic > Deep subsurface > Groundwater > Contaminated ... | reverse complement strand
CTGCGTCCATGAGCCTATAAACTGTGGAAATGATAGAACCAGCCCACCAGCTGCAACCATTCCCGCTACAACCAACTCACCGGAGATAGCAAGTCCTGCTTTATCCAACTCACCTGCTGTAACCAGTCCATCTATAGCCAATCCACCAGCTGAAACCAGTCCTGCCACAACCAATCCACCAGAGATAACTAGTCCCACTATAACAAATACACCGGAGATAACAAGTCCATCTATAACCAGTCCATCGGAGATAGCGGATTCTGCTACAACCAATTCTCCAGAAATAACGAGTCCTACTACCGCCAATTCACCAGAGATATCTAGTTCCACTATAATCAGTCCTGATACAGTCAATCCTGATATAACAAATCCTGATATAACAAATCCTGATATAACGAGTCCAGATATAACCAGTCCTTATACAACTAATCTACCAGAGATAACCAATCCCACTACAACCAACTCATCAGAGATAATGAGTCCTGCTACAACCAGCCCTCCAGCTACGGCCCATCCTCAATCTGTAATCAGTCCTGAAACCGCTATCCTCCAAGCTATAAACAGTACCCAAGCGAATATAGATGGCATCAATGTAACCGGCTTCCCGATGAATAGCAATGAACCGGGCAAATCTGGGACGTCTCTCAATAGCAATGTTCCGGAGACAACTAGGGTTTTAAAAAATGATGAGGCTTCAAATACTTCGAGTATAAATGGCCTAGCTGAAGCTACAGAATTTGGAATCGCCAATTCCACCGTATCTGGCAACCAGAGTACTGAAAATCTACCGAATACGAACATTAATGCTTCATTCGAAGAATCAATGCAGACCGAAGAGAACTCGTCAATCCTGCAAGACTCAGAAATCTCCGTGAACGACACCAATGAATCCATTATTGGAAATGTATCCGCCGCTCTTCTGCATTTCTGTGATGATGGCAACCCTTGCACCACGGATAAATGGAATGGGAACAGGTGTGTTTATACTCTCGTAAACTGCGATGACAGCGATCCCTGTACAATCGATTCCTGTGAGAATGGGGTGTGTACTCATAAGCAGAAAGACTGCGATGATCAAAACGAGAGCACAATAGACTATTGTTTGAACGGAGTGTGCGTCCATTCTTCAAAGGAATGCGATGACGGCAACGCTTGTACAATCGATACCTGGAATGGATATGAATGCGTTCACGCACCAGGAGATTGTGACGATGGAAATCCATGCACCGTCGACTCCTGCGAGAACGGGGCATGCACTCATAAGCAAAAGAGCTGCAACGACGGCAATCCGTGCACAACCGACTCCTGTGTGAATGGAAAATGCACTTATAAGCAGAAGAACTGCAATGATGGAAATCCATGCACTGCCGACTTCTGCAAGAACGGAGTATGCATTCATAAGCAAAAGAGCTGCGACGACGGAAATGCCTGCACCATTGATGCCTGCGACGGCCGGGGCAGATGTGTACATCGATGGAGAAATTGCGATGATGGAAATCCGTGCACAATAGATGAGTGTGACCCTTATTGGGGCTGCACACATACCCCTGTGGTCTGCGGAGCGGGAAAGAGGTGTGTGAACGGCGTTTGTCAGGCGGTCTCCAATCCCAGCGTCTCCCCGAGCAGCTACACGATTCCGCCTGGTTCATCCATAAATTTGCCCTGGGGAACGGCCGTCACAGCCATTGGCTCCACAAAGGTAGAGAATGGAGTTGCATATACTACGGAACAGCCCTTTAGATTCTCAAGACAGCTTGGCTACGATCAGGCCCAGGACATAAGTCAAGTGGCTGGGAGCGCCGAGATGGTGGGCCTCAGCTGGCAGAGCAATCCATTCAGCGTGACTCTGATTGAGCCTGATGGGAGCATTCTTCCACCGGATAGCGACCTCCAGAATATAAAACACGTCACCGGCACGAACTACGACTATTACTTCATCAGAAATCCCGCAAAGGGCATATGGAACATCGAGATCAGGCCCATAAATCCGGGCAGCAGAGGCGAGGGCTTCTCATTGATCACTGGACTTGTTTCAGGAGCCGCTTTCAATCAATGAAGGAGGTTTATAAATGATGACAAAACTAGCCCTAATATTATTATCATTGATAACACTATGTGCCTGTTCCCTGGCACAGGAATCATCCGAAGATTGGAACAGCCTGGGCCAGGAGCTATACAAAAACGAGTCTTACCAGGAAGCACTAAACGCCTATGACCATGTCCTGATGATGGACCCACAGAACGCCTCCGCCTGGCACTACAGGGGATTGGCTCTGGCAGGCATGGGCCACGGAGTAGAGGCTAACCAGTCAATTCAGAAGGCCATGGAACTCATCGGCCAGAGGCTCCAGGAGGACCCTGAAGACCTGGAGGCCTCATGGCTGATGGCAGAGGAGATGGACCTCCTGGGAAGGAGCGAGGGGGCCCTGGAGGCCTACGGCCGGGTGGCAGAGCTGAACTCGACCCATGCTCTGGGAGCCCGGATAAGGGAGGCTGACATCCTGGCGGCTCTTGGCAGGTACAACCAATCGGTAGAGTCCTTCAGCAGGGCCATGGCCCTGGTTCCCGCTAACAAATCCGAGTCGCAATTAAAATTCCAGCGGCGGAGTGAGAACACCTTCATATTCACAATAGCCTGGCTCATCAACGGCCAGATCCACAGGGTCTCTATCGGATTGTACAATATCTCCTCAAAGTCGTTCGATGAGATCGAGCAGATCAACTCCGATTTTGTGGCAGCATTGCAGCTCAAAGGCAAAGCGGTCGATTCTAGTAGGCATTACGGCTACATCATGTCGAGCCTCAACTGTGATATTTACAGCTTTAACGTACCAAAGACGCTGTCTCAGGACTGGCCTCCCCGCCTGACCATAACCCAAATCAATCCCACAGAAGACGATTTCATCGAAGTCGCCAACGGCCTGAAGGAAGCAGTCTGCTTTCAGAACTGGAGCCTGGAGATCCAGGGCTCAGGAGTATCGCTGCCAGAATATTCACTTTTGCCAGGGAAAGCCGTCAGGATTCACCTCGGAAGCGGCCATGAGAATGAGACTGACCTCTTCCTGGATAGCAGTCAGGAGTTGAACGACACTGCTGGAAGCGTCTCTGTGAGAGATGGCTCAGGAGCGAAGGTAGCCTCCATGGACTACAGGACCAAGCTGGATGGCTCGATTGCCCATTCGGTCACTCACTTCGGTACTGCCAAAAGTGATTTTGAGTACCCTGTGACTGGCAACCAGGAGAAGATGGTGCAGATGGCAGCGGGCGTTGGTCCTTTTGTCGCCGAGAGGACGGAGATCGGGCCAGAGTTAGCTCATAATAATCATAGTAACGGAGATGGGCTGCAGGAGAACACTGCCGATGATTGGTACAAAAAAGGCACTGAGCTTTTTGAGAAACACTCCTGGGAAGAGTCCCTTCAGGCCATGGACAAAGTCATACAGATAGATCCCGAGAACTCCAGTGCCTGGCTGAGCATTGCCAAGACCTTTGGAATTTTAGGAAACGGAAGCGAGGCCTCAAAGGCCTACGAAAAGGCCCTAAGCATTGTCGATGATGATCTGTTGGAAGAGCCTCAGGATGCCAGGGCCTGGCAGGCCAAAAGCGAGGCTCTGATCGGTCTCGGGAGACAGGAAGAGGCGTTTTCTGCCCAGGAGAAAGCTCTGGAGATCCTGAACCAGAGCATCGAGAAGAATCCAGAAGACGGTGAAGCCTGGTGGTCCAAGGCCAGGATACTTGGAAGCATGGGCCGGGACGATGAAGCCCTGCAGGCTTATGAAAAGGTTATCGAGCTGAACCATACTCCCAGGCTGGCAGATGCCTTATTAGCCAAGAGCTTTGCCCTCGCTATAAAAGGCGAATATGACGGATTCCTGGAAGCATTCAATAGAGGCTTAGAGCTGATATCGGCCAGCGATACTGTAAAGCTTGCTCGAGCATGGAATGATGCGGGCTTTGCCTTTTATGAGCTGGATCGAGGAGAGATGGCCCTGGAGGCTTTCAGCAGGGTTACTGAGCTGAACCCGGAGGATAAGCTGGCATGGCGGATGAAGGCCGATATGGCCTTTCAGCTGGGCAGGTACAACGAGTCCATCGAGGCTTATGATCATGCCCTCCAGGTGGATCCTGAGTGGCCAGAAGGCTGGTATAAAAAAGGAAAGGCATTGGACAGGATGGGCAATCACGAAGAGGCCATGAACTCCTTCGAGAAAGCCGTGGAGACCTCCAAGATTGCTATCCAGAAGGATGCCAATGATACCGGGAACTGGGTTGTTAAGGGCTATGCCCTGATCAAGCTCGAAAGGTACAATGAGGCTCAGGAAGCCCTGGATAGAGCGTTAGAGATCACGTCGCCAAATATCCTTGTATCCTCCTCCGAAGCCTGGAACGGTAAGGGCGATGTCTTGCTGGCACAGGGCAAGAATGAGGAGGCCCTTGCGGCATACAACAGGTCCATTGAGTTCAATCCTGTATTCAGCCTTGCCTGGCACGGCAGGGGACTGGCGCAGGAGGCGCTGGGCAGAGTTTTCGATGCAGGTCAATCGTTTTACGTAGCCAAGAAGCTGGGGTATTAGGAATGACCCCCGTCAATTTTTTTCGTGCATATTAACCGAAAACAAAAGGAGAGTGGGCGATTGAAAAGAAGAAAAGAGTGGATTATTTTCTTTAACGGTTCTTACGAAGAATCTGTCCGGGCCCTAGATAATGCCTTGCAGATAGAGCCGGAGAATGCCACCATTTGGCAGAACAAAGGCCTGCTACTAGGGCTTATTGGCAAGAAGGATGAGGCCGACATAGCCAATCAGAAGGCCCTAGAGATATTCAATCAGACAATCGAAAATAAGCCTGAAGACGCCAAAGTCTGGATGCACAAAGCTGAGACCCTCAGATCGATGGACCGGCTGGAGGAGGCGGTCATTGCCTACGATAAGGCCATTGAGCTGCTACCTGGAAAGAAGGAGGATGCATGGATCGCCTGGGAAAATGAAGCCAGGATTTTGATGCAACTCGGAAAGTACAACGAATCACTTGAGGCTTATGATGAGGCCATCATGCGAATACCTGCCAACGACACCGATACGCAGGCCTTTGTCTACGGTAGCAAGGGCATGTCTCTTTCTGAAGCTGGCAGATATGAAGAGGCCGTTTCAGACTACGATAAGTCCCTGGAGATCTCCAATGAGCAATCACACGCCTACCTGCCCGCCTTGCAAAACAAGGGAATGGCCCTCCTGGGCATGGGCAGTTACGAAGAGGCCCTCAAAACATTCGACAGAGTCATTGAAATCAATCCAAACTTCGGGGGTTGGTATGGCAAGGGCCAGGCACTGAAGGCTCTGGGCAGGTATAACGAGTCCATCGCAGCCTTCGATAAAGATCTTGAGCAATTTCCGGACAATCCTCTTGTCTGGGCGGATAAGGGTGAAGCTCTGCAGGCTATGGGCAGGAATGAAGACGCCATAAAAGCTTATGACAAAGCCATCGAAACCGCTAGATCTTCGCCATCTTTCATAGATGAAGGAACATCAGCCAAAGCCTGGTATAACAAGGGCCTTGCTTTGAAGGCGCTGGGCAGCCAGGCTGAGGCGAATGCGGCCTTTGCAAATGCGAGGGAGCTGGGATATACAGGTTGATCCCAGCTCTTCATTTCTATAAAAATTCTTATAATCAGCCATCCGAAATCTGAGCACCTATCCAATATCTTTCAATTAGCCTCTCGAATTCATTGAATGATTTGAAGGCGTCGATGAATCTAAAGTCCAGAGAGTTAAAATCCGGTCTTGATATAGGCCGATCTTGAGAGACCCTGCCTTCGCTCCCGGCCAGGACATGGTTAAGCAAACCGTAATCATACCAGCAATGGTCATGCTCGGATAATACACTGCTCCCACTGTCAGGCCTTCTATTTGAGGCAGCCATGCTCCATTTCAATAGCGTTTTAAGATCATAGTGCTTCTGGAGCAGGAGTATATTAGCGCCGCAGAGATCGAAGTATGCATTAGCCCTCGTAGGCTCATCCTTAACCCATCTCTCCAGGTTCAAGATCCCATCATTCAATAGTTCTTTGATCCTTGACAGCGTCTTCTGGCCTTTCTCTGTGAGTGGATAGCTGTAATAAAGTTTTAAAGAGAAGATTCCTTTGCTCTCCTTGCGGAAGTAACCTTTCTCCACCATAGGGCATAGAACAAATCCGAGCTTATAGTACCAGTTTAAACCAACCTCTTTGCGTTCGAAATTATATTTCATCCACCAAAAAGTTGTCTCATTTGGCGGGACACATTTAGCGAGAGCTTTCTCATGCGGCTTGAGGTAATCTAAGTATCTGTAATTTTCGCCGCGCCTCACGTACCACCCATATGTTCTGGCCGGAACATCGAGTACCCCTTTCATCAGAAGGTCAGCAAAGGTGAAGGTGATCATCTTCATAGGGCTGTCCCAGCCGGCACCAAGGAGCATCAAAGACTCCGCGGGCGTGAGATCAAGCGATTTCGAGAGGCTCATTCCATCGTCTCATAAAGATTTATAATTGCCGAGGTTTTACATTAGTAATTCTTAGGACAAGCGGATATTTAAGATCGATGTTTCGATCCTGCCTGATATTTCCAGCAATTCAGAGATAAAGGTACAATTGGATAAATCAAGGCTCGGAAGATAAAATAGAGGCGATGTTGGCTCATCCCTGCCTTTTGAACTTCAAGGTCTATATTAGCGTGCGAGGAATGGGAACTGCACACAAAACTATGCCAGAGAGAGCCCTACACAAACTTTTTCATCGGTTGTATTAATAAGCTGTTGAGGAAACAATGCTGAAGATATGGGCGGTTCTTGGTTTTGTGTCGCTGGCTACAGTACTAGTTGCGCCAGGGTTGGGTCAGACGACTGTAAAGGATTGGGTAGATAAAGGCGATGCTCTCTATAATCAAAGCAAGTACGATGAGGCCATACAAGCTCATGGCAGAGTCATCCAGCTAAAGCCAGACTATGCTGAAGCCTGGTACAACAAAGGCATTGCTCTCTATAGTCAGGGCAAGTACGATGAGGCCATTCAAGCCTATGATAAAGCAATAGAGCTTGATCCACAACTAGCAGATGCCTGGAACAACAAAGGCCTTGCACTTGATAAGCAAGGCAAGCACGATGAAGCCATCCAGGCTTTTGATAAGGCTATTGAGTTAAAACCAGACCTTGCAATGGCATGGAACAACAAAGGCCTTGCTCTCAATAAGCAGGGCAAATACGATGATGCCTTTCAAGCGTACGATAAAGCCATCGAACTGAATCCAAACTGTGCAGAAATATGGAACAACAAAGGCAATGTTCTCGGCCTACAGGGTAAGTACAATGAGAGCACTCAGGCTCTTGATAAGGCCATTGAGCTAAATTCACAGTTAGTAGAGGCATGGAATAACAAAGGCCTTGCACTCGATAAGCAAGGCAAGCACGATGAAGCCATCCAGGCTCTTGATAAGGCTATCGAGCTGAATCCGAAGTATGCTGAAGCCTGGAATAACAAAGGCAGTGTTCTCAATCAGCAGGGAAAGTACGATGAGAGTATTCAGGCTTATGATAAGGCTATCAAGCTGAATCCACAACTTGCAGAGGCCTGGTATAACAAAGGCACTGCTCTCAATGATCTGGGCAAGTACGATGAAGCCATTCAAGCCTATGACAGGGCCATAGAAATCAATCCACAATATGCAAATGCCTGGAACAACAAAGGCAATGCTCTCATTAGCCTGGGCAAGTATGATGAGGCAATACAAGCTTATGACAACGCTATCAAGTTGGATCCACAAGATGCCATAGCATGGTACAACAAAGGTACTGCTCTAAGTAAAGAATTAGGTAAATACCATGAAGCTATCCAATGTTTTGACAAGGCCATTGGAATCAATCCACAATATGCAGAAGCATTGTCCAATAAGGGCACTACTTTAAGTCAGCTGGGCAAGTATGATGAGGCAATTCAATCTTGTGACAAGGCTATAGAGATTAATCCACAAGATGCAGAAGCATGGGATATCAAAGGCCAAGCTCTCAATAGTCTAGGCAAGCATGACAAGGCCATACAAGCTTATGATAAGGCTATCGAATTAAATCCACAGTTTGCAAATGCATGGAATGACAAGGGCAATGCTCTCAATAAGCTGGGCAAGCATGACGAGGCAATTCAGGCTTTCGATAAGGCCATAGAGATTAATCCACAATTAGCAGAGGCCTGGAACAACAAAGGCATTGCCCTCTATAATCAAGGCAAGTATGATGAAGCCATCAAGGCATTTGATAGGGCTATTGAGATAAATCCATACGATGCGGAGGCCTGGAACAACAAAGGCAGTGTTCTCGGCCTACAGAGCAAGTATGATGATGCCATTCAGGCTTTTGATAAAGCCATCCAGCTTAATCCAAACTATGTAGAGGCCTGGTACAATAAAGGCAACGCTCTCAATGATCTGGACAAGTACGATGAGGCCTTTCAAGCTTATGATAAGGCCATAGAGATTAGTCCACAAAATGCAGAAGCTTGGTACAACAAAGGCATTGCTCTCGATAAGCAGGGCAAGTGCAACGAAGCCATCCAGGCTTTTGATAGGGCTATTGAGATAGATCCATACGATGCAGAGGCCTGGAATAACAAAGGCAATGCTCTCAGCGAGCAGAGCAAGTACGACGAGGCCATACAAGCTTATGACAAGGCTATCGAATTGAATCCAAACTATGTCAATGCCTGGGTCAGCAGAGGCCTAGCCCTCGCTGAGGAGGGCAAATTCAATGAGTCTATTAAATCTTACGACCGCGCCCTAGCCCTCAATCCTGAATACAAATGGGCATGGTCGAACAGAGGTACAGCCCTATTCGCACTTTGGAGGCTTAATGAATCCATAGAGTCGTTCGATAAAGCTATCGAGCAGGATCCCGAGTTTATAGAGGCCTGGGTCGGAAAAGGCCTAGCTTTGGCAGATATTAAAAGGTATAATGAATCCATCGAATGTTTTGACAGAGTTCTTGAGGTATCTCCAAGAAGCATAGTAGTCTGGGTAAAGAAAGGAGATGTCCTCTGGGGGCTTGGTCAGTACAATGAATCCCTCGAATGCTATGAGAAAGCCTTGGAGCTTGATCCAGAATATATCGACGCCTGGCTAAAGAAAAGCCTAATCCTCTCTGATATTGGCAGGTATAACGAATCCTTGGAATGCTGCGAGGAAATTTTAAAGATGGATCCGAAGAACAAAGCGGCTTTGATAGAGAAAGCCTGGCTGCTCTATAAAAACGGAAGGCTGGAAGAGTCTATCGAATGTATTGACAAGGCCATCGAGGCATATCCCGAGGAACCTTTCGCTTGGGAAAACAAAGGTCTTTATCTGGCTAATATTGGGCGGTTCGAAGGGGCTATCGATTGCTTTAATAGATCTATCGATCTTGATAAGGATAACCCTGAGGTCTGGATGCTCAAGGGAAGTGCCCTCGTCAACCTGACCAAGTATGATGAGGCCCTAGAGTGCTATGATAGAGCCATCCAAATAGATCCGTCTATTGGCGAGGCATGGTTCCAGAAAGGTGAAGCTCTCAAATCACTTGGGCGCAACACGGAGGCTGATATGGCTATAGCCAAAGCCAGAGAGCAGGGATATCAGTGTAAATCCTAACACACTTCAGGCAGAGGATGATCTCTGTCATTCGCCTATTTTTATGACATAACGAAAACCCAAAAACCCAAGCACTGGTATTTTGCAAACCCCACCATTACAAGTAAAGGGCTCTTGCAGGACCCGCCCAGAGCGTGATGCTAAGGCAAAGTAGCTTTCTGCCAATTCCAAAGAGTTGGTGGGCATATGATCCACCCCCAATTCGTCCTCATGCCAAGACCCACAGTAAAATTTATATTCGTTGAGGGCCGTAACTCGGCAAATGCCGTAAATAAGAACGGCAATTGGGCGTTGGAGACCGCCGAAAATGGGCTGAGTTCGTGGATTGGTCCCTTCCTCAGTAAAAGTAATCGGTAAGGAGAGTACGATTTAATGGGAAGTAAAAGCAAATTAGCGGAGCTTAGGTATCTCAATTGGAGAGTTCCTAAAAATTCTATCGGGACCAAGCTCGTTTTCGTCAAATTCGTCAAATTTTTCGAGGTTGAAGATAATAAAGGAGGTTTGTTAATGAAAGCAATATTTGCTATCGCTTTGATAGCTGTATCTGTGCTTTGCACCTCTGCATTAGCACAGGAGAAGAGCGCAGAAAGCTATCTGAAAGAAGGGTACAGTCTGAGCGCGAACGGATCTTACGAACAGGCCCTTCAGGCCTATGAGAAGTCCATTCAGATAGACCCCAATAACGAAATTACCTGGATCAACAAAGCCAACGTCCTCATAA
>Ga0074195_1005003_pt1 | contig 10374 bp, 7 predicted proteins | sample EPASupsiteHSE623_FD_64525 | JGI IMG/M metagenome (GOLD analysis project Ga0074195, IMG submission 64525) | Bioremediated contaminated groundwater from EPA Superfund site, New Mexico - Sample HSE6-23 | ecosystem: Environmental > Aquatic > Deep subsurface > Groundwater > Contaminated ... | reverse complement strand
AAAATTGTAAGTAGTGGAAATGATGTGAAAAAGTATTTTGTTATTATTCCGGCCCTTTTTATGGTCTCTTTTCCCGAACTTGGCAGACTCAATATTATGGGGTTGGCGACTCCGCAAAGCGCCATCCTGTCGGCGGTTATTTTTAATGCGATAATCATTATTCTGCTGATTCCGTTGGCATTAAAAGGAATCAAGTACCGTCCCCTACCCGCTGCCGCCATCCTGCGGAGAAACATGCTGATTTACGGCCTGGGCGGTGTTATTGTACCCTTTATAGGCATAAAGCTGATTGATATAATCCTAAGTGTTTTGAACTTAGTCTAAATGGGGGTAATAATATGAAACAGCTTATTTACCGGGCCATTATGGCAACACTGATGCTAGTGGTGGTCACCAGTGTTATCTATCCATTGGCCGTAACCGGTATAGCGCAGCTTGCTTTTAAGGAAAAGGCCAATGGCACTCTGATAAAGAGAGAAGACCAAATAGTCGGGTCAAAACTCATCGGTCAAAACTTTACCAAGCCGGAATACTTTCACCCCCGGCCTTCAGCAGCCGGCAAAGATGGCTATGACGCTGCCGCTTCATCTGGCAGCAACCTTGGACCAACCAACTCGAAGTTGATTGAAGGTATAAAGAGTAATATCAAAAAGGTACAGACCGAAAATCCCGGCGTAAGAACCGGAGGTATTCCGGTGGATTTGGTGACTGCTTCTGCAAGCGGCTTAGATCCTCACATTAGCCCGGCGGCCGCATTAATACAGGTTCCGAGAGTTGCCATGGCCCGGAATTTGGATGAAGCAACTGTGAAGAAACTGGTTGACGAAAACACGGAAGGCCGGCAATTTGGCGTCCTGGGTGAGCCGAGGGTTAATGTATTACTGCTTAATTTGGCTTTGGACAAAATAAGTGAATAAAGAGGGGTTTGTTAAGAAATGGAGAATCTTTCATTATATTAACACCCAGTATTAACACCCCTTGCTTTTGGCAAGGGGTTTTCCCTAAATTTTTCCCTTAACTGTGGGGAGTGATATGCTTGAACAACAGTAACGAAAAAACAAAATTGCAGCAGTCATTCCCTAAACGGGGCCGGTTAAAGATATACCTGGGGTTTGCCCCTGGGGTCGGCAAGACATATAAAATGCTGCAGGAGGCATTATACTTAAAAAAACAGCATTACGATGTAGTTATAGGATGGCTGGAGGAAATCTCCAGGACTGATACGGCACGGCTGGCCGGAGAATTGGAATCAGTCCCGCCCGCTGAAACTCCATATAAAGGCAGTACCTTTAAGGAAATGGATGTGGAGGGTATTGTCAGGCGGCGGCCTTACCTGGTGCTGGTTGATGAACTCGCCCATACCAATATACCGGGCAGTATGCATGAAAAACGGTATCAGGATATCGAGTATCTCCGGGACCACGGCATTAATGTCATGACCACACTGAATATACAGCATGTTGAAGGGGTTAAAGAAGCCGCCGCCAAAATTACCGGCAGTAATGTCACGGAGACTGTGCCGGACTGGGTATTGGATAAAGCGGACGAAGCAGAACTTATAGATATTTCTCCACAGGTACTACAGCAAAGGCTGAAAGAAGGGAAGATTTTTCCTGTAGAAATGGTTAACCGTAATACTTACGGATTGTTTTCCGGAAATAAACTATTATCATTGAGAGAACTTGCTTTAAGGTATGTTGCTGATGAAGTGGATGAACGCCTGGAAGATTACCGACAAAGAAAAGGAATTAACGGAGTGTCTGTACATGAAAGGGTACTGGTCTGTGTTAATTCCCCTGTAACTGCACTACGACTTATTGCCACAGGAGCCAACATGGCTAAACGGATGATGGGGGAACTGCGGGTCCTGTATGTGCATGTTGATCGTGCATTGATTGACAGGGAAGAAGATTTTGCATTAACAACCCAGGCCGGACCGGCAGAATTGACGGAAATGTTCCGGGAATTAACCGAAAAGTATGCCGGCAGGTTTATTATTGCCAAAGTCAGTGATAAATCAAAAATCGCATACGGAATTAATAAAGTCATCCGGGATAAGAAGATAACCCAGGTTGTAATTGGTGAATCCGGTATTCCCAGATGGAAGGAAATTTGGCAGGGCTCTATTATTACTAAAATAATGGCTGAAAATAACAATGTAGATATCTTGGTTGCCGGGAACCTGGAAGGGTTTTCTCCCCGTGCCGGCGAGAACAGGAAAAAAGCCGGATCAGAACATTTCCATGGCAATAGAGTGAGGGGCAGGTTAAAAATATATATCGGCGCTGCCGCAGGGGTAGGTAAGACTGTGGCGATGCTCAGGGAAGCCCATGAATTAAAGAAGCGGGGAATTGATATAGTAATTGGGGTTATTGAAACCCATAAACGGCAGGAAACTGCCGAATATGTCGCAGGACTGGAGGCAGTGCCATTAGTAAACGTTACTTATCGTGATGTGCTAATGAATGAAATGGATGCTCAGGGTATTATCAACCGTCAACCAAAGGTAGTGTTAATTGATGAACTGGCCCATACCAATGTACCGGGGTCAAAAAATGCCAAAAGGTATCAGGATGTCGGAGATATCCTGGCAGCCGGTATAGATGTAATTTCCGCTATTAACATTCAGCATATAGAAAGTCTTAATGATATTGTCGAAGATGTCACGAAAGTAAAAATCAGGGAGACAGTACCGGATTCTTTTATTGCCAAAGCCAATGAGCTGGTGATGATTGACATTACACCGGAAACTCTAAGAGCGCGGCTAAAAAGCGGCAAGATCTATGCCGACCATAAAATCGAACAGGCCTTAAACAGCTTTTTTCGCAAGGAAAACCTGCAGGCCCTGCGGGAATTGGCCCTGCGGGAAGTAGCCGAGGATATTGAACAGGATAAAAGGAATAGAAGAGCGAAGAATAAAAATACGGAGATCCGTGAGAGTGTCCTGGTCTGCGTTCAGCCCAGGACTGCCGATGATCGTTTAATCAGGCGCGGATTCAAAATTGCCCGCCGGTTGAACGCTAGTTTTTATGTGCTGCACGTCATTGACGGGCAGCGGTATTCGATGGCCAAATCCCAGCAGTTGGACCTGCTTAAGGAACTGGCTGAAAAACTGGGCGCAGCATTTGCTGTTGAGAGGGTCCCGTCAAAACGACAGGTGAAAAGCGCCATGCTCAACTATATTTCCGAAAAAGGGATTACCAGACTGGTAATCGGACAATCAGCCAGAACCCGTTGGGAAGAAATCAAACACGGTTCTATTGTGAATGAACTGTTGAGAAAAACGTCAGGCATAGATATCCTGATTGTTGCTGACCCATACAGAAAAGACAGGTGATTATTGATGTCACGATTCAAAAGTCAAGCAGTTACTCCATATGCCGTGGCTCTATTGATGATGGCATTGCTTACTGCTTTGGCTTCTCCCTTCAAATCAATACTTGGATTAGTTAATATTGCCATGATTTATCTGCTGCCGGTTTTATTCTGTGCATCCAAATGGGGTACCGGGCCGGCACTGGTGGCAGCAGTCGCCGGGGTGATAACTTTTGACCTGTTTTTTGTTCCGCCTACCCTTCGTTTCACGGTAGCTGATATTCGATATTTAATCAGTTTTGCTATCTTTATAGTGGTCGGGCTGATTACAGGCACTCTGTCCACAAAATTAAGAAAACAAGTTATCCGTTCTCAGCAGCGGGAGGCTGTAGTTACCGCTCTTTATGCTTTAAGCCGGGATATTGCGGCTGTTCCTGATTTGCATTCCGTACTGGAAAGCGTGGCCCGCAAGGTTACCGATACTGTTGAGGGGGAAGCGGTATTGCTGTTGCCGGAAACGGGCGGTTTTCTTGAAGTAAAGGGGCGTTCGCAGTACAGTAAAGACGATTTCCCGGACGAACCTGGACGGAGGGTGGCTGCCTGGGTTTTTGCACATGGGCAAAAAGCCGGATATGGTACGGAAACTTTGGGCGAGGTAACCGGGTTATATTTGCCCCTGCTTACTGAACAGGGGGTTCAGGGTGTTTTGGCCGTGCGCCTTAATAATCCGGAGAGCTACTTTCAACCGGAACAGGTGCGCTTGTTAGAAGCCTTTGCCGGATTGGCAGCGCTGGCGGTAAACCGGATCAAACTGGCTGAAAAGACGAGGGAGGCCGAGACTCTTGTGGAATCGGAACGCCTGCGCACAGCCCTGTTTAATTCCCTCTCTCATGATCTGCGCACACCGTTGGCATCGGTTATCGGGGCTGTTACCGGCCTGCTGGAGGAAGGAGGCGTATATAGCCCTGCTGCCAGGCGCGACCTGCTGCAAACTATTCAGCAAGGTGCGATAACAATGTATAGGTTTATTACTAATTTATTGGACATGGCCAGGCTAGAAAGTGGTATGCTTAAATTAAAAAAAGAATGGTGTGATGTGCAGGATATAATCGGCGTGGCTGTCGGTCGATTGGGAGAACCTCTCAGGTCGCGACCTTTAAGGATTGATATTCAACATGATTTGCCTTTGATTCAGGTTGATTTTGTTTTAATAGAGCAGGTATTGATAAACCTATTGGATAATGCCTTGAAATATTCTGAGTGCAACAGTGAAATATACGTCTCTGCCCGGCAGACTGAAAATCGCATCCAGGTGGCTGTAACCGACATAGGCTCAAGAATTCCTGAGGAGGATTTAGAGAAGATCTTCGATAAGTTTTACCGGATAATATCTCCGCTGCAAGTGAGCGGCACCGGACTAGGTCTGGCAATCTGCAAGGGGATTATTGAAGCCCATGGAGGGGAAATATGGGCTGAAAACAGCTCCGGCGGCGGTGCAACAATTATTTTTGTCCTACCGTTAAGTGACGAATTACCCGGTCAAATCCCGGAAATAAAAGAAGGTGAAGTCAATGGAATTTAAAGGCGCCCGTATATTAATAGTCGATGATGAAGCCCCTATCCGCAAGCTGCTTCGTGTAGCCCTGGCCGGACATGGCTATGAAGTGGCGGAGGCAAGCAGCGGACAGGAAGGACTTAACGAAGCCGCAGTATACAGACCCGATCTGATCATCCTGGATTTGGGGCTGCCTGATGTGGAAGGTCTGGAAGTTGTGCAACGGCTGCGGGAATGGTCGAAGGTGCCTGTCATAATTCTGTCTGTCAGAGAACAGGATTATGACAAAATTGCAGCTCTGGATGCCGGAGCAGATGATTATGTGACTAAGCCATTTAGTATGGGTGAACTGTTGGCGCGTATTCGTGCTGCTATGCGGCACGCGGCGGGAGTGGGCGAAGAGCCGGTATTAAGTTTTGGCGAGCTGACAGTGGACCTGGCTCACCGGCGGGTTTTATTGGGGGAAAAAGAGATTAAGTTGACCCCGATTGAATATGATTTAATGAAAAACCTGGCCCTTCATGCCGGGAAGGTACTTACTCATAAATATTTGCTGCGGGCCATTTGGGGGATTACTTATGAAAGTGAGACTCATTATTTACGGGTTTATATAGGGCAGCTTCGCCGTAAGGTTGAGGCTGATCCGTCACATCCCCGCCATATTATTACCGAGCCTGGAGTTGGGTATCGATTATTATAGTGTTTTTTGTTGTTAAGGGAATTGTTAACAAGCGTTCTAAGGGGAGCTGGCAATGATTAAATTTTTACGCAGAATACTAATCGGCCAACCTATGGAATCTTCACGTTTGGCCCATGAACGTTATACCACGTTTAAGGGGTTAGCTGTCTTATCCTCTGACCCTTTATCTTCGGTTGCTTATGCAGGTGAAGAAATTTTACATGTTCTGTGGCCGGTTATCGGATTAGGAGCCTTTAATCTAATTACTCCTATTTCTATTTCTATTGTTATTTTGTTGGCTATTGTGGTATTCAGTTACAGGCAGACCATTGACGCCTTTCCGAAAAGCAGCGGGGGTTCGTATATAGTGGCCAAAGAACACCTGGGTTTATATCCGGGCCTTGTTGCAGGAGCTTCTTTGCTGTTTGACTATATTCTGACCGTATCTGTTTCAGTTGCTGCCGGTGTGGCCGCCCTCACCTCCGCTTATCCACCTGCTTATCCATATCGTGTGGCGGTTTGTTTATTGGTAATTGCTATAATTCTTGTATTGAATCTGAGGGGAATCAGAGAATCGGCTACTATTTTCAGTTTTCCCACGTATTTTTTTATTCTGAGCATGTTCGTACTGATTGGGGTAGGTTTTTACAAAATTTTTGTTGCCGGTATGCCGGTGGGCGCTATGCCGGCTGCTCCAAAGGTTAATGCCGATCTCGATTCCCTGGCCATGACCTGGCTGCTCCTCAGGGCATTTGCCTCAGGCTGTACAGCCATGACCGGAGTGGAAGCTGTAAGCAATGCGGTCCCCAACTTCAGGGAACCGGAAAACAAAAATGCCAGAACTGTGCTGATGAGGTTAGCGGTTTTGCTATTAATAATGTTTGTCGGGTTGGCTGTACTGACACGTATCCTTCATATTGTGCCGAATCCGGAAATCACGGTTATTTCGCAAGTAGCCGCCACGATTTTTGGCGAAGGAATAGTATACTACATGTTCCAGGTTAGCACATTCCTGATTTTGGTTCTGGCAGCCAACACTTCATTTGCCGATTTCCCAATGTTATCATCACTCATGGCGCGGGACGGGTTTTTACCCCGGTATCTGGCATTACGCGGTGACAGGCTGGTTTTCAGTAACGCGATTGTACTCCTTGGTGTTATAGCCGGCATCCTGCTTGTTATCTTTGACGGGATTACCACCAGGCTGATTCCTTTGTATGCAGTCGGAGTGTTTACTTCGTTTACCCTGTCTCAGTCAGGTATGGTCAGAAGATGGCTGACTCTTAAATCCGGCAACTGGCGAGTTAAAGCCGCGATAAACGGCTTTGGCGCCGTAGCAACCGGAGTAGTGACTATTGTTGTAGCTGTAACTAAATTTGTTCATGGCGCCTGGGTAGTGCTGGTTATTGTCCCGACGATGGTTTATGTATTTAAAACTATTAATAATCACTATCTGGATGTTAAAAAACAGCTTGACTTCGATAATTACAGTCACCGGGAAGGGTTAAAGCACAAAATAATCATTCCTGCAGCAAGTCTTACTAATGTTGTTGCCAATACCGTCGACTATGCCAAAGAGCTGAGTGATGATATTAAAGTCGTGCATATTTCAACAGGATATGAGCCCACAGAAAAATTCCGCCGGAAGTGGGAGGCCTGGAACCCGAGAGTTGAACTGGTGGTAATCGAATCCCCATATCGTTCTGTTTTTGATCCTCTGGTCAATTACATTAAGGAAGTTGACAATAATAAAAACGAAGGTGAAGTAGTAACCGTTCTTGTCCCGGAATTTGTTACATGCAAATGGTGGCACCGGTTCTTGCATAATCAGACCGGTTTATTACTACAAAATCTACTTGTTTTTGAGACAGACGTAGTAGTCACTACGGTTCCGTTCCATTTACGGGACTGCGAAGCACAGTAAAAAATAATTTTCCTCTACCAATTTCGACAAATATTTTGCTGCTCCCCATCTCCCTGTAGTTGGGGAGTATTTTTTTTCCCAAGTAACCACTGAAAACTGTTTTTCATATATTAGTTCGAGGAAAAAAACTTTCCCTCTACTCAAAATTTCCATCCAGAAATCGAAAACTACGGAGGCATGAAAACGTGAAGGAATACCTGATTCCACTGCATCAACTACCCTTGGGCAGTACTGCCAGAGTTAGAAAAATTGTAGCCGAAGGAAACATTCGCAGGAGAATGCTTGACCTGGGCTTAATCGCGGATACCATGGTGGAAGCGCTGCAGAAAAGTCCCTCCGGGGACCCGACGGCCTATCAGATCAGAGGAGCTGTTATCGCTTTACGTTCCGAGGAAGCCTCCAAGATTATTGTAAGTATAGATTAACTGCCTGCCTTCCGGCGGTGATTTAAGGAGAGGTCATTGTGGGTTTAGAATTGATTATTGCCCTGGCGGGTAATCCCAACGTGGGTAAAAGCACTGTTTTTAACAGCCTCACCGGTCTAAGGCAGCATACAGGAAACTGGCCCGGAAAGACCGTATCAAATGCCAGAGGCCAATACAGGCACAAAGACAGGGAATTTACCCTCGTGGACATTCCCGGCACCTATTCATTAATGGCCAACTCGGTGGAAGAAGAGGTTGCCCGAGACTATATTTGTTTTGGGCGCCCTGATGCAACGGTAGTTGTGGCAGACGCCACATGTCTTGAAAGGAACCTGATTCTTGTTCTGCAAACCCTGGAAATAACTGATAAAGTTGTAGTTTGTGTCAACCTTATGGACGAAGCCCAAAAAAAGAAAATCAAAATAAACCTGAAGGATCTGTCAAAATGCCTGGGTGTCCCGGTAGTGGGAACCAGCGCCAGAAATAACAGGGGTCTAAAAGACCTGATGGCTGCAGTTGACCGGGTGGTAAGGCGGGATACTTTAATGCAGCCGTTAAAAGTAACCTACGGGGATGACATCGAAAAGGCCATCGTATCTATAGAACCGTATATAAAACGAATGACCGGAGATCAAATCAACAGCCGCTGGGCTGCTGTCAAGCTGCTTGACGGGGATGAACGGATGTCCTCAGCTCTGCAAAAACATTGCGATGGCAATCTGTTCAACGATAAAATCCTGTCCGGACAGCTTGATGCTGCCCGCAGCATCCTGGCCGAAAACGGCATTAAACCCGGGGACCTGCGCGATAGGATTATTTCATGCACTGTAAGGGTTGCTGAGAAAATAAGCCGCCTCGTGGTAACCTTTGAAAACGAAAATTATAACAGCCTTGATAGAAGAATCGACCGGGTAGTAACTTCGCAGCTTTTTGGTATTCCAGTAATGTTGGGATTGCTTGGAGTGATATTCTGGCTCACCATTGCCGGGGCCAATTACCCTTCCAAAATAATTGCCTCTTTTCTGTTTCTGGTTGAAGACCGTTTAACAGAGATGTTCTTGTCGGCCGGCTGGCCAGACTGGCTTCACGGCCTCCTGGTCCTGGGCATGTACAGGACCCTGGCCTGGGTCGTGGCGGTAATGCTGCCCCCCATGGCTATATTCTTCCCGCTGTTTACATTGCTCGAAGACCTGGGGTACCTTCCGAGAATTGCCTTTAATCTCGATAACTTTTTCAAAAAAGCCTGTGCTCACGGGAAACAGGCCCTGACAATGTGCATGGGCTTTGGTTGTAATGCCGCCGGAGTAGTTGGATGCAGGATTATTGAATCTCCCAGGGAAAGGCTGATTGCAATTTTAACCAATGTATTTGTCCCCTGTAACGGACGTTTCCCAACCCTGATAGCAATTTCCTCGATATTTATCGGTGGAAGCCTGTCAGGCGCTTTTCGTTCTGTTTTTTCAGCCCTTACTCTAATGGGAGTAATTGTTTTGGGGGTACTGATGACCCTTTTGATATCAAGGCTCTTGTCATCTACTCTGCTAAAGGGCCTGCCGTCCTCATTTACTCTCGAACTTCCTCCTTATCGCAGGCCCCGGGTGGGGCAGATTATCATCAGGTCGGTATTGGACAGAACCTTCTTTGTACTGGGCCGTGCCGCGGCAGTAGCAGCTCCGGCGGGAATGGTTATATGGAGCATGGCCAATATCCAAGTGGGCGGGGCCAGCCTATTGGAACACGGGGCCGGATTTTTACAGCCCCTTGCCGGCCTGCTGGGACTGGATGGGTACATTCTGATGGGCTTTATCCTGGGTTTCCCGGCTAATGAAATTATTCTGCCAATTATTATAATGAGTTATATGGCAGAGGGTTCTATGCTGACAATCGATAGCCTGGAGGCTCTGCAGCAATTGCTGGTATCCCACGGGTGGACCTGGCTGACGGCTGTATGTGTGATGCTGTTTTCCCTGATGCATTATCCCTGTGGCACCACCCTTTGGACCATCAAGAAGGAAACCAGGAGCATCAAATGGACAGTTATCTCGTTCCTTGTGCCTACTATTACCGGTATCGCCGTCTGTTTTCTGGTAGCAACAATAGTCCGTATGTTAGGCTTAATATGATAAAAGGGGCTGCCTAAAAAATAGCCGGGGCTTTGTTAATATAGGAATAGATGGGATAACGGTTTTCCCGCACTGCTGTCGATTCATCTAAGGTGCAAAACCCCTTCTGGTAACGTTGACCTTGCTTTTTACCGTTTCGCGGGGGAATGGTATAAACGCTCGTGACTAATGCTCCGCTGCGTAGTCCTGCTAATACTCATCCTGTGGATAAAGGTCTGTTCCGCATATTATAGTAGCTGTATCGGGAGCGGCCAGACCTTTATCCACAGGCGTTCGTAAAAGCAGGACTACCTTGCTGCGCAATGTCACTCGCTTATTATACCATTCCCCCGCTAAGTCCCCTATAAAACAAG
>Ga0074195_1005002_pt1 | contig 10377 bp, 9 predicted proteins | sample EPASupsiteHSE623_FD_64525 | JGI IMG/M metagenome (GOLD analysis project Ga0074195, IMG submission 64525) | Bioremediated contaminated groundwater from EPA Superfund site, New Mexico - Sample HSE6-23 | ecosystem: Environmental > Aquatic > Deep subsurface > Groundwater > Contaminated ... | reverse complement strand
ATACTAGCTAAACATAGCATAAGAGTTATCAATGAAAATACAGCATATTCTCTTACAAACTTCGTAGCGTTGCGTTTTAATAATAATGTAATTATACCTATAAAGATAAAAAACTGAGAGAGGAGATGGAGATATTTTGTTGTACTATGTAGTAAGGATGCAGGCTTATATAGTATGGTACCTAGTCCCTCAGAAAGATCCGAATTTAGAAAGTCTATGAAGATATGGCCTGAAATACGGTCGCCGACGAAAACAAGTGTATCGAATGCTGAAGAACCTGAAACATGCATGTACCATGTAAATGCAAATGTGATAAATAACAAGACTAAAGACAATCTGATTGTTCTATCTTCTGTCTTTAAGGATTTTGAATTCGCGGAAAGTTTCTGATCAGTATACTTGTAGAATTTAGAATAAAAGTTATTCATTCGTTTTTGTATTTCTGGATTATCACCTAAAACTAGTATGAACCATGCGGAAATGAGACAGAGCATGTAGATATCGGACAGGCCATAGTGAGATACAGCTAATGAAATACAAAAAACTATAGATAGGATCGATCTCACCGCCCCATTCATATTTTTATCTATCATCAGTAAAATCAACAAGACAAGGAATAATTCAGCGATTTGCTGTCTTGCCAGTTGGAGCATTTCAGTGTAGAAAATCCAGAAAGATAAAAAGAATACGCAAGATAAAAACGCAGTATTATCATCGGTCTGTTTTTGATAAATATGATATAATCCAAGCGATATCAAAGAAAATATTAAGGGATAGATTATTTTGAATAACCATACTATATCTAGATTTAAAAGAATAGAATAAAATGGCGCTAATATGACGATGCTTAACATAGAATTTAGAAGGTTAGCTATCGATGGATCCCATATAGAATTCGTTTCTACCAAATTGCTATATAAATATTCCCTATGAATATCGCTACCCCATAGGTACATTGATATCAGCGAGTTGTGATATACAAGAGATACTGCAATTATAAAAACTACCAAAGGATATAAGTTTACTTGAAAAATCTTATCAAAACCGATTAATATAACTATTATCGCGAGTATAATAATCAAAAACATTAGTAGCACACTGTTATGATTGAAATTAACCAAGTACGCTCCGAATATACTTAGAAAAGGAACTAAGCACAGAAACAACGCTGGTGGAGATAGTGCGATTCCGACGTCAATAAAACTCGAATCGGAGAAGTCCTTATCTCGTATGTAGCTTAAAGCACACAAAATCGATACAACTACGCTTATCGTAATTATCAAAGGCGTGGTCGATATTGGCCCAGAAATACCGAAAGGTGGATAGACGGTATTCATAAACAATCCGGTGAACATTAAAGTTGCAATGCTCAATCCAATTGTGTATAATAATGTTTCGATATTGCTGAGTTTATGTAATTTGAGGACCCTTAGGATGGTAATTCCGGGAATGAATGTAAGATAGATGAAACCGATAAGCTGTCTTAGTATTGGGATTTGTAGACCAATAACATCTAAGCCTATTGCACCCCAAAACGCGAGTTGTATAGTTAATACTACCTTGAAAAACTTTTTAAATTCCCAATCGTTTATTTGGAAAGGATTATTTATTTTCATGTCATCTAATCAATAATTCTATATAATCTTCGACAATGTTAGTGAGATCATGTTCTTGTTCGACATACTTTCTGCCATTCACGCTCATCTCTTTTCTCAGCGCTTCATTCTTTAATAAAATTTTTACATCTTCAACCAAATTGTCAAACGTCTTCGAATGAAATCCCATATTGTATTTACGTATCACTTCATCCGAATTGTCTCCAATGCTTACAACAGGTGTATAATTCATCCATGCTTGCATCGCGGCATAAGGAGGATAAGCCTCAAATATCGAAGTGTTTACTAAAATTGATGCTCTACTGAAATATTCATTAATTTCATCAAAGGGTATGACACCTAGGTGTTCGAAGTTCGAAATTCTGTCGGAACTCTCTTTTATCTTGCTATAAAGTTCCTGATTGCTTGAGTGCCCCCCTATCATCCAGAATATTGCCTCTGGTATTGCTTCTGCCAATCTCACAAACAATTCGGGTTGTTTAACCTCAGCAATTGCACCAACCCACAATATAATAGGCGGGCTTGCCTTTTCGGGCATTCCTTGCTCATTAAGCGGAAAAGGTTTTTTTATCAACACGCCATCTTTGCCAAAATTTCTCTTCAACATTCCCCTCTGGTATTCATTTTGAATAATGATAGTATCTGCCAGTTTAATATCCAACCAGTATCCAAATGCATCAAGGCTAAATTTAGATCGACTGAATTCCTTACTATCTCGTGTAATAAGTTCTTTATTAACCAATGCGTCTGAACCAATATGACAGACCAATTTTCGCTTCATAAATCGACAAAAAAGAGACCCTGGACCTGCTACCCCATGATGAAAATAAATATGCGCTTTGGCTTTCCTCATTGCATCCCATATACGAAATACTTTTAATACTATATCTAACAGCCTTAACCTGCAAACATCTTTATGAATTTTTATTATCTCCATATCATCTATATATTCTACAGATGCTCCCTCCTCGCAATAAGTGATAAAAGTTATTTTGAAATCGTGTTTTATTAGTTCCTTTGCTAAGATGACCTGATGGACATCAGGTCCTATTATATTGTCAGCATTCTTTCCCGTCAGTAATGGATAAGCACCGGGGGCAATAAAACATATTTTAATGCTCTTATTGCTCTGATTAGTTTGTTCACCGATCATAATTGAAGTTCTCACTTTCCTGTGTTTTTTATATAAAATTTAAGATTATAATCTGAATTAAGTATTTCGTCTGGATTTTCGAATCATTTCATCTTGGATAGGATAATATAATTATTTGATTCATGAAAATTATTGCTCAACTCAGGACAATATCTTCGGAAACAAGTCTTTTGCCACACGACCAAAATGTTTATAAAATTTTCACCAAAGCATGCTTAACTATACCTTTCAATGCATCGTAACTATTATTTTCTATCACTTTTTTCCTTCCGTTCTCCGCTAATGTTTCGGCTTGCGCAGGATTTAATATTACCCATTTTAATTTTTCCTGCAAATCTCGGACATCACCTGGCCTAACAAGGATGCCATTTATCCCATCGTCAATCGTATCAATAATCCCACCGACTGCAGAACAGACACAAGGCAATCCCATGGACATATATTCAACTACCTTTACGGGATTTGCAGCTCTATTAATTTCGCAATCGGTCTTCGGACAACAAAATATATCAAATGCGGATAAGAATTTTGGCACGCATTCATATGGTTGAGACGGAATTAAAATAGTCTTGTCACTCAATCCAAGTTCATTGACTAAATCGCTTATATTATCGTCACCAGGGGAATATGTCTTACCCATAATAGCTAATTTAGCCTTAGGAAAATTATTACTTATCCCACAAAATGCATGAAGGAGATTTGGTAATCCTTCCCATTGATGGAATGCACCTGCATAACCGATAACTATTTCATCATCTCTGATCGAATACTCATGTCTGATCTGCAATCTGCTATTTTGATCTTTTTTAAAGAAATCACTATCTATAAATATAGGTAAATAGATTACGTTCTTGCTTCCGTAATTATTCCTGCAAAAGTCTAATAAATAATGACTAATAGCAAATATTAAATCGGCACGTTGAGCAGCAAACTTATTGACGCTGTGAGGTATAAAATTGAAAAACTTTGTGTCGATATAATCAAGGACGATCGGTTTATTAAATATTTTTCCTAATATAACTGCTGGTAGATACGCAATCTCTGTAATAAAATCAGAAAATATTAAATCGCTTTTCATGCAAGATTTTGCAGAATATAAAAAAACGGGCAAGATTGCCATTGCCTTAAGCGGTCTCGGCAAATTCTTGGGTATATGTATTAGAGTTATCTTTAATGATTCATCTATTGTTCTTTTTTCAATATAAAACTTTTCCGAATAAAACGAGAAAGAAATCATATCTATGACTATACCTAAATTTTTGAATAATTCAACCATGTTTTTTAATCGAGCACTCCCACCAACTCCACTACCATCTGCAATAATTTGACCTACATATGTCATCTTCAGGCCTTTTAGATCTATTTCATGAATGTCCTCCATTGCTCCCCCCTTATTTAAATATTTTTAAAAAGTTTATCATATTGGTTAAAGATATTTTCCAAGTCATAATTTTTAATTACACGTTGATAAGATATCCTTTTTAATCTGTCGAATGCAGTTTTGTTTTCCTCTATTTTTATCATTTTTTCTGATAGATCTTTGGAATTCTCGAAATAAATAAAGGCTTTGCCTCCCACCTCTCGATTAAACTCGTTACCATGGGCCAAAATAATATTCTTCATGCTCATAGCTTCTAAGAGAGATGGATTGGTACCACCAACAGAATGGCCATGTATATATACAAAACAATTTTGCCTTAGCATATTCAAAATGGTTTTATCATATATGGGGCCTAAGAATAATATTAATTGAGCATTGCGATTATTATCCTTTAGCTTGCTAAGCGAAGCCATATATTTCTTGCTTGTATAATCCCCGATTATGCAGAGAGGCATTTTTGAATTACTGCTTAGATATCCTTCAATTATAATATGAATATTATTCTCTGGCTCGAGTCTGGCTACAACAAGCCAGTATTTATCCTGTATAATGGTTGATACATTTTCAATGCGATCTGATAGAGGCTTTAGCTTATCATTATCCCAGGAAACAGTATCTATAGATTCTATTCCATATGGAATAAAGATAGTTTTGCGCTTGCCTATATCAATATATTTCTCCAAAGACTTAGAATCAATTATAGTTATATCGGCGAAGCGCATAGCAAGATAGTTATTGATTCTTAATAATGATCTTTCTATTACTGAAAATTTGCCCCTCTTCCATTCTAATCCATCAATATTTATCACGATTCTTATCTTAATATTTAGGATCTTTGGGAAAAAAGTAAACCAGCCAGCCGTACCTACACCCAGGATGTAGAGGATATCTTGAGTTCGTGAAAGTAGTGCAATGAAATAGATGTCATTAATAATCTCATAAATCTTTCTCAGGACATAAGAATTAGGCGGAGATAATGGAAAATACCTTAGATGAACGCCATTGAAGGTTTCAACTTTCTCACTTCCCGTATACTCGCAACACACAGTGACAACATATCCTCTTCTAAGTAATGCCTGAGAGAGATCTTCTGTGAAAGATTCAAACCCCCCGTACTTCGCTGGAATACCACGAGAACCTATTATTGATATTTTGATTTGTTTAGGCGGATTTACCATAGAGAGTTCTCCTAACTAAGCTAAACCAGGATTTAAGAAGATAAACATAGTATATTGTCATTATTGAGGATTCATTGGATTTTCTTTTGACTTAAATGCTATTTATAAACACGCAGAACATTTGGCATAATTTTATAATAATATTTTATCGGCGGATCTCTTAAGCAATTGCGTGCCTTTTCTTAAAATCCATTCGCAGCCAAATAGATAATTATACTTTCTCCAATTCCCTTCAAATATAACGAGGAAAGATACCACTATAATCAAACATATAATATGTAATATAAAAGATTTGATAGAGGGGATAAAATAGGTTAATAATCCCAATAATATATAAATAATAGGAACATGAATATAATAGGTAGTAAAAGCAATTTTCCCTAATCGCTCAAATATATGAAATATTATCGAGCTTGATTTACCATTGTCAATAAATAAAATCAGCAAAGAAGAAATAAGTAGTTGGGCGCTGCATATTAGTAAAAATATAAAAAACGTGTTCCGTGAATTCGTGGTTAACGGATATTGCAAATAATGCATCATAATTAATAATAATAAAAGAGGTAAAAGAGTAAATAATAAACTTCCTGGTTTTAATTTAAGAGCTGGATTTAAATATAAGTTAGACATAATTCGACCAAAGATAAAATAAGCAAGCCATGGCAATAATGCAGTACTGCCCCATGGTAGTTGAATGCTACCGCTAGTAACTAAGAAGGAAAAACTGTCAAGGAAAAAATTGTTTATAAGGTACGTAATTGCAAAAATTATAAATATATATATAGTATTAAACTTCATGCCATTTGGCAAAGATATACCTAATAGATAACCAAATGCTATTACTTGAATAAGGCTCCAGCCCAAAAATTGGAAATGATAGATATGTGGTATAAAAATGCTTCCCAAAAATAGTCCGGAAATAGATATAAGATACAAAATGGTGCTTCTACTCAACGATTCAAGAATTAGATCTCTCTTGCTAGTCGAATATCCTGATCTAGAATGAAGAAAAAACTCGTAGCTTATACCGGAAATAATCAGAAAAAATGGGGCTGCAAGTAGGCCTAATTTTGCCTCATCAAAAATAGCAAATTTTATAGGTATATGGGCCTCGATCATTAAAATAATGGCTATACCACGAGCTATATCAATAGAAGAAATACGCTTCACAAAAATTCATGCTCCCTTAAAAGTAATGTGTTCACGATGTCATCAGAATTCAGCCGACGACTGAATATTCTCCCAATTATCAATGAACCACTCATGTACATTCTTTAGTCCATCCTCAAAAGCCATCTTTGGCCGATATCCTAAAGTTTTCTTCGATTTCTCTATTGAGGATAACAATTTACACTTAACATCCCAATTTCTTCGCTCAGTATACACAATACTTGCATCATTTCCCGCAAGCTCATTAACCATGTTCGCCATATCAATGACCCTGTGCTCTTTGGCAGAACCAAGATTGAAAGCCTCTCCTATGGCTTCCTCTTTGATTCCCAATGCTAATAAGCCGCTGATTATGTCGTCCACATAAGTCCAGTCTCTTGTCTCCGTACCATCGCCGGTGATGGGCAGTGCCTGTCCACTCATAGCCCAGTAGAAGAAATTAGGTATAACATTCCTGTAACTTCCTGGAACCTCGCCTGGACCGAAGACATTGAAGAACCTGGCATTGGCAATAGGCAGTCCATAGAGATTATGGAAATAGTTCGTATAAAGCTCTCCAATCAGCTTGGTCACTTGATAAGGAGTATGCAGGCTGATGGATGTATCATGCTCCTCAAATGGCATCTTGGAGTCGAGGCCGTAGACTCCGCAGCCGGATGAGGAATAAACGAAGCGCTTGATATCGACAAGCTGGGCATATTCCAGAACCTTTAGGATTCCCATTCCGTTAACCATCAAATCGATTTCAGGATTATCCACGGAGTTTTGGTTGGCAAAGTGAGCCGCCAGATGGAAGACATACTCCGGCTTCTCCTTGAATGCTCTCTTCAGCATCTCATCATCGAGAATGCTTCCCTGGATGAACATTATGTTCTTGGCCTTAGGAATATTCCACTCGTATGAAGAAGAAAGGTCGTCTAATATTATTATCTTTTTGGCGTTCAGCTCGGAGAGCTTTCTGCATAGATTCCCGCCAATGGCTCCCGCGCCGCCGGTCACCAAAATGGTCTTGCCATCATATTCAGAATAATAGTCTTCCATTCTAATTCCCTATCCTGTAATACCACTTCATCCATTCGACTGTCTTTTTGATGCCCTGTTCGGGCGGAAATTTCGGATCATGCCTTAGATCCCGAACGGACTTTGTGAAGTCCATTGTCTTGATCTTCGTTGTGAAAGGTTCCGCATCTTTATAGGTTACCAGAGAGTCGTCTCTTCCCACTGCCTTGAGGATCAGGTCCGAGTACTCCTTTATCTCCCTCTCCCACTCCTGCTTGCCGCCCACGTTGTAGGCCTCGCCGGGAATGAAGTTGTCCACAATGTTGGCGAAGGTCCGGGCCGTGTCCCCTACGTAATCTATTATCCTCTTGTGACCCTTGAAAACGGTGTAAGGCTTGTTGAAAAGAGCGAGATAAATGAACTTGGGAATGAATCCCCGGTAAGGATTGTAATGCTCATGGGGACCATAGCAATTCACCGGGCGCACCCGCACGCTCTCCGTGCCAAACATCTTGGCCGAGTTCATGCACATCAGCTCCCCAGCCCACTTGGTGACAGCGTAATCATTCATCTGGTAAGTGTCTTTTATGGGATTGTTCACCATAACATCTTCAGTCATTACGCCTTCATAATCCCCGTAAACCTCGGCGCTGGAAAAGAAGATCATCCTGAACTTCAGCTTCTCCTGCAGTCGTAGAACGTGCTTTGTGCCTACTACATTGGTCTGCCAGAGGTTTTCGTAGTAATCTTCACCATTCCACCGGCCATACTCTGCAGCCAGGTGGTAGACGAAATCGAACTTCTGCTTATCGAATACTCTTTCAAGCTGCCTGTAATTCCTGACATCAGCCCTGATGTAGTTATCCCGATCGGTATTGTATAGATCGAGGGCAGTTACTTCATGACCCCTGCTTTTCAGCTCATTAACCAGATTGGTGCCGATAAATCCCGCACCACCCGTCACAAGAATCTTTGATGGCTCCATGTAATGGCTCCTTAATCATGAAATCAAAAATGATAATTTAGCTCTGTGTGTTCTTTGTGGGCTTTGTGATCTTTGTGGTTAATATTCATAGTGTGATAATTAATCCTGCTGACTACGGGATTAAACCACAAAGCTCACAAAGCGCAGAAAGGATTCACGAAGAACTTCTCGGTCCCTGTAAAGCTAGTGCTATTTCAATCTGATTTTTCTTGGAAATAAGCTTTATATTATTAAACATACTCTCTATTTAGCAAAGGGATTTGAAGGGGCGAGAGTATGTGCATCTACGTAAGGGAGATAACCAATGAGGAGGGAGCCTATCTAAAAAGGATATTAAGGCGTTCGAATGACTCTTTCCGAGTTAAACGTGCTCAAGTCATTCTGGCGTCGGCTCAGAAAATGAAGGTTCCTGAGATTGCAAATAGTTTCGGTTTCAGTAGCGATTATGTAAGCTATGTTATTCATGGATTCAACGAAGCTGGATTTACTATTCTCGAATCGAAATATAAAAATTGTGGAAGTAGTCCAAAATTCAACAACGAGCAGCGCGAGGCTGTTGTTGATATCGCCTTGACCAAGCCGAAGGATCTTGGATTGCCGTTCACTGAATGGTCACTCCCCAAGCTCAAGGATTACATCATAGGCAATACAGATATCGATTACATTAGCCATGAAACTATAAGACGAATCCTCCAAGATAAAGGAATCAAATACAGAAGAACCAAAACATGGAAGGAATCAAATGATCCTGACTTTGAAGTAAAAAAAACAAGATTGTAGGACTGTATCGTAATCCTCCTAAAGATGGTAGAGTGCTTTGCCTCGATGAATTTGGACCACTCGAAATTAGACCTCAACTGGGCGGAAACTGGGTAATTAAACCAGACTTGGTGCCAGCTACATATACGAGAGATCAAGGCATCAAACATCTTATAGCATTCTTGGATCTCACTTCAAACAAGATATATGGGCACATCAAGAAGCGAAAGAGGTGGAATGAGCGGCTTCATATCCTAAAGTATATGAGGACTCTTTATAAAGGAAAGTTATATGTCATACTCGATAATTTTAGCCCGCATCTGAAAAGCGAAATAATATCGTGGTGCAAGGAAAACGATATAGAACTCGTTTTCCTGCCCACAAATGCCTCGTGGCTGAATCGGATAGAATGTCATTTCACTGCACTTCGAAAATTTGCTATTCGGAATTCTAATTATAAAAACCATGCAGAATTGGCGAGTGCAATAAGGCGTTATATCATTTGGAGAAATAAAAATCATAAAAATAAAATTTTGCAAGAAATAGAAAATAAGGTAAACTTTCTATGAATGGGCACTAGGAATAATTTTGCTTTGCGCGTTCTTTGTGAGCTTTGTGTTCTTTGTGGTTTATCCGTTAGTCGCATGAATTCTGCAAGCTATACGGTTACTATTCTCATAGCCTGCACTAATTCCCTAAGATCTGAATGATTCTCTGCCCGGTAGTCCCATCGCCGAACGGATTCTTCCAGCCATCTTCCCTGCCATGCATCTTTCTGGCTCCGTCCATTATGCGTTGAGATCCAGTTCCTGCAAGAATATTCGCCCCCACATCCACCGTCTCCGGCCTCTCCGTGTTCTCCCGCAGCGTCACGCAGGGCACCCCCAGGATGCATGTCTCCTCCTGCACCCCACCCGAGTCCGTCAGCGCCAGCCGGGCATTGGCCTCCAGTTGCAGAAACTCCAGAAATCCCAGCGGCTCGATGGCCCTGATGCCGTCAAACTCAAACCCAAATTCTGCAGCCATCTTCCTCGTGCGCGGGTGCACTGGGAACACCACGGGAAGCGAGAACTCGCGAGAAACCAGCTCCAGGCCCTTGATGATCTCACCCAGCCGCTCTCTGCTGTCCACGTTCT
>Ga0074195_1005001_pt1 | contig 10378 bp, 13 predicted proteins | sample EPASupsiteHSE623_FD_64525 | JGI IMG/M metagenome (GOLD analysis project Ga0074195, IMG submission 64525) | Bioremediated contaminated groundwater from EPA Superfund site, New Mexico - Sample HSE6-23 | ecosystem: Environmental > Aquatic > Deep subsurface > Groundwater > Contaminated ... | reverse complement strand
AGGTAGATAAACCCGTGCATTTTTATATCCTCTTTAAATAATGAACCGAGTCCGGTCCAGAATATTTCCATTGTCCAACCCAGCAAGCCGTAAATTAAAAAACGGTATTTCATATATATATTGTTGGCGCCGGGCCAGATGATTATGATGCTTTATAAAAAAATTAATCGTAAATCCGGTTATCAATTACCTGCATTCTCCATTGATAATTCAACAACATTTCCGGAGGAATCAAATTTCAAGACAAACCAGGTGGCGGTACCATCAACAGGCCGGTACTCCAACAGGTCTGTGAGAACAGTGCCGGCCCTGCCCAATAACTTGATGACCTCCTCCTTCGAATCACCCTTTTTTACACCGCGGGGTCCCCTGTGCTCCAACCGGGAGGCGGTAACTTTGACCACTTCTCCTTTTGCGTTGAAAGCAATATCAAGGCCCGGGTAACTGTCAATCCGGATGTTTTGTTTTCTGTTTTGATCATAAGTTCTCTTGGTCTTAAGCGGCTTACCCTGGATGGAGGCAGTTTCCTGCCTGCTCATGCCCAACCCGATACCGGATATTTTTAGCTCCTCCTGCTGCAGGTCCAGCACTTTCCCTGTTACAGCATCAACTTGAAAATACCGGATTGTCGGAACTCTTTCGGGGTGAATCTCTTTAACTTCAACCAGCCAGATCGGATAAGTATCATCAGGCTCCTGGTCGGCAGCAAACGATAGCTGAAAATTGTTTTGTTTGGCCAGGCCGATGGCCGTCTCTACGGGAGGAAAATCTTTGACCGCACTGACGGCCGCCTCCTTAGAAATATATTCGTTTCCGGTTTCCCGGCCACCAGGCTCGGCAGGACCGGGGTCAGACCTGTTAACGACGGCCGGCTTTGGAACTTCGGGCCGCCATATAAGATTATAGATTGGGGTTGAAAAGTACCCGGCAAGTAAACCTGCAATAATAACAGAACCGATCAACAACACCTTTTTCAACAGAAATATACCCCCCGATGATGCGTTTAAAACCATTGACGCGGTAAATCGATCAATAGTTCCATAATGGTTGATTATTTCACACCGGGGGACTTATATCCTTCAAGATCCAGCCTGATTTTCGGGTTCCCTTCTCCTCTTAATTAAGGTATATGTGAGTCCGAACAGGAGCAGCAGCCCGGCATAACCCACGGCAGGATAGAGCGTCCTTACCATTGTGGTGAACCCCAACATACTGGCCAACAGGGCGGCTGCACCGGCGCCTATTATATAATATCTGGTCCTCCGTTCCTCAGGGGAAGTGAGCCTGGCCACGAAACCGTAGAGACACCCCACTGCAGTAGTATAAATCTCCGCCAGCAGCACAAGGCTGTATAGAACTCTCAGAGTTGGATTGAGCCTGCCGGCCACATAAACCATCGGTATCTGGTACTTAGCCGCCTGGGGAAGATTCGGCAGCACAGCCAGAAGTATGGTCAGGGCTCCTACTCCCAGCCCCAATCCACCCAGAATAGCTCCCCTCCGTAACACATCAGGGTTACGGTAATTGGCCCCCATAGGCGCCAGAATAGAAACCGCCATCACCAGATTATATGATACGTAAACTATGGCCGAAAAGGGCCAGAACGGCACCGCCGGTTTGGCGGTCACGGTTCCGATAACGGGATTGGCCAGAAAATTGGTGCTGATAACCGTCCAGATTCCTATCCCAACCACAGAACCTAGAAGGATGGGGACGATTATGCTGATGGAAGTAATCACCCCGTTAAGGCCCATCATTACTGTAAGTAATGTCGCCAATACAAGCATGGCGCTGCCCAGCAGAGAGGGCCACTGAAACTGCTCCGCGAAGATTGCACCCGCCCCGGCGGCCATGGCTGTAAAGGCTCCAAAAAGGAAAAAGGTGACGGTGTAGTCAATGGCCGTACCCATCCACCTGCCGCCGGCATGGCGGATTACTTCAAGATGAGACCGGGCGTTCAGTCTCATACCCAGGTCCATGACAATCCAGCCAAACAGGGCAAAAAGAGCAGCAGCAATCAGCAACCCCCAAAATCCGTTTATGCCAAAATAACCAAAAAACTGCAGGACCTCCTGGCCGGAGGCAAAACCTGCCCCGACAACGGTTCCTATATAAGTTGCGGCCACTTTAAAAGTCGACAGTGCAGGATTTTCCTTAACTTTTTGCAAGCTATACTCCTCCCAGTCGTTTTAAAGTATATTACTTTTCGGCTTCCAAAAAAAGGTGGCCCAACTCCCGGTTGGTCTTAAAGATGAAGTAAGTCACGGGGGCGTATAGCATAACGGCCACCAGGACGGTAATAAGGCTGTTCCACCTTACAAACTCAAGAAATCCTGCCCTGTATAACCAATGCACGAACAGGCCGGTCCCCAGGGAAAAAGTTGCAATGTATGAGTATAAACCCATTCGGTTCCTGGTTAACCCAAGATAATAAGTATAGATTATAACGACCGGAGTCCACGCCAATGACGCGAATAACGGAATGCCGGCTACGGAGAATATATCGGTATAGTTAAACCTCCACCAGCCAAGCACGGGAACAACCAGGCTAAGCAAAATGACCGACTGTCCAAAACCTCCGAATAAACCGAGAGGCAGCAGCTTAATAATGTTGGAGCGGGGAACAGCTAAAATCATAACCAACATCAAGAAAAAAAACAGATTGACCCATATAAGGCCGTTTAACATAACCATCACCTCATCTATAGTTTTCTTCCCCGTTGACAAAAAAATACCCAAAAAAGGGTTGCCTATTTTTAGACAACCCTAATTTTACATGATATTTATCTGTCAATAAGCCCTTTCTACTATATTTGCTCTTTTTTCCGGTAAACTAATCCCTGGGCCACCGCTACCAGGTCGCCCGTCTGGTCTTCAACCACCAGACGGTAAAGTCCGGTACGATTTGTCAGCTTATCCTCGGTAGCTGTCGCCGTGAGGATGCTTCCTGCGCCGGTTGCTTTGAGGAAATTTATGGACATGTTCAAGGCCAGGGCCACCTGCCCGTGTGAATTGGAAGCCAGGGCAAAAGCCGTATCGGCAACCGTAAAAACTGCTCCCCCGTGAGTGATGTCCACCGAATTCTGGTGCTTGTCTTCAACCTTCATCACCACTCTTGCATATCCGGGCGTCACTTTCTCAATTTCAATACCCAGCATTCTGGCAAACCTGTCGTTACCAGTAATTCTCTTTACTGCCCGTTCAACTGAATCCATCCTACCCTTCCTCCTCCATCAGTAACTAGTTTATATTATTTCGCCGATTGGGACATATTTCCTTCAATTTGGTTGTGGTGATTTCATAGTCCATGCTATAATATAGGATAACCCGTAACACTGGTCACTGGCCACTGTATAAAAGGAGTGTTGATGATGTCTATTTCGCGGAAGATTGAAGAAAACCTTAAACGCGCCTCATTTATCCGGGCCATGTTTGAGGAAGGTGAAAGGCTTAGAAAAATACACGGGGCAGACAAGGTGTTTGACTTTACCATCGGCAACCCAAACGTTGAGCCCCCTGTAGCCCTAAAAGAAGAACTCAAAAAGCTGGCCTTGCATCCGATTCCGGGGATGCACCGCTACATGAGCAACGCCGGGTATGTCGAAACCCGGAAGGCTATAGCTGAAGTCTTAAAAGAAGAATCGGGTCTGGCCTTCACCGAAGAGAATATAGTGATGACAGTAGGCGCCGGAGGGGCCCTGAACGTGGTTCTCAAGACACTCCTCAATCCCGGTGAGGAAGTAATTATACTCTCCCCTTTCTTTGTTGAATATAAATTCTATATCGACAATCACGGGGGGGTATTTAAGGAAGTTTCCACTAAAGATGACTTTACGCTTGATATAGAAGCTATTGAAGCTGCTATCGGACCCGGCACAAAAGCGATCATCATAAATTCCCCCAATAATCCCACCGGTGTCATATATGATGCTGCTTCCCTGGAACGGTTAGGGAATATGCTCCGCAAAAAAGAAGATGAACTGGGAACCGACATCTATGTTGTTTCAGATGAACCATATGCAAAGATCAGTTATGACGGGGTTAGCGTGCCCAGTATATTTAAATACATAGATAAGGGGATCGTTGTTACTTCCCACAGTAAGGACCTGGCTCTGCCCGGGGAGCGGATAGGATACCTGGCAGTAAGTCCGCAGGTTAAAGACCTGTCCCTGGTGATGGAAGGGATGACTTTTGCCAACCGGACCCTGGGATTTGTAAATGCCCCGGCCCTCATGCAGAGGCTGGTCGCCAACCTGCAGCGGGAAAGCGTTAATATCGCCGAATACCAGGAAAAACGCGACATTCTTTATAACAACCTGACGGAGATGGGTTTCACCATGATTAAGCCCGCGGGCGCGTTCTATCTGTTCCCAAAATCACCGATACCCGATGATGTCGCTTTCATTAAAGCTGCCCAGAAATACAATCTCCTGCTGGTGCCCGGCAGTGGTTTTGGCAAGCCGGGGTATTTCAGGATTGCCTACTGTATAGATAAGCAGATAATCCTTAACGCCCTGCCAGCGTTCAGGGAACTGGCCAAAGAGTTCGGTTTAGTGTAATTAAGTGGCGCTAAGCCCCTGGATAAAAAATCCCTGTCCTGGACAAAATGTCTTTGAATCTATGTCCAGGGAGGCTTAACATGCTGATTGTACTTGTCAGGACTTTAATCCTGTATGGTCTCATTGTTGTTGCCATGCGCATTATGGGAAAACAGCAGATCGGCCAGCTGCAGCCTTTTGAGCTGGTAATCACCATTATGATCTCCGAACTTGCGGCCATCCCCATGGAAAACCCGGGCATACCCCTGATTAACGGAATAACCCCGATTTTAACCCTGCTGGTGGCCCAGGTTACCCTTTCCTATATTTCGCTCAGGAGTGAAAGAGCCAGGGCGTTTATCTGCGGGACCCCCAGTGTCCTGATAGAGAACGGGCAGATTTTGGAACCCGAACTCAAGAGGCTTAGATATAATATCAGTGACCTTACGGAACAACTGAGGGTTAAAAATGTCCCAAATGTATCCGATGTCGAGTTTGCCATCCTGGAGACTAACGGAAATTTAAGCGTTATCCCCAAGTCCCAGAAAAGACCCATTGTGCCGGAGGATCTGGCCATTCAAACACAATACGAAGGCCTTCCTCACACCCTGATCATGGACGGGCGGATAATCCATAAAAACTTAAAAAAAATAAATCTTAATCTGGCTTGGCTCGATGACCAGCTTAGAGCAAAAGGTATCGGCAGTCCCGCACAGGTCCTCTTTGCCAGTCTTGATACAGAGGGGAACCTTTACTGCCAGGTGAAAAATAACGGAGGGGGCCGGAGATGAAAATTCTAATCGCCGCAGCGTTGATTTTTATCTTACTGCTGGGTTTCGGTATTACGGCCGGTTACTATATCGATAATACTGCAGCCTCCTTAATGAACGGTACTTCTGCTGTAGAACAGAGCATCCAGGTCAGAAAATGGAGCGAGGCGAAAGAGGAATTCAGCCGGCTGAATACTTCATGGAACAAGATCAGCCCCAAGTGGATGGTACTTATAGACCATCAGGAACTGGATAATATCAACATGACCATGGCCAGAGCGGAGGAATTCATGAAAACCCGCTATGTGCCCGGAGCAATGTCGGAACTGGCCCAACTCAAACTGTTATTCAAGCATATTCCCGAAAACGAATCGGTTAACTTAAAGAATATACTATAAACAATATTCTTGATTCAGGTGGGGTTTTAACCCCACCTGAATCTTTTTTACATAGGCTGTTTCCGATAACAAAATTACAGTTAACCGCATATTTTATAAATATAACGCTATTTCATATAGAGGAGGTCTAAATATGTCATCCCGCAAAATTTTTTATCCAGTGGAACCCATTGGAGCTTGCTTTCCCGATGCCCGTCTCGCCCAGGCCTGGACACCCTACCAGTGCATCGGAATGATTTTTGACCCGGCCGTGGGACTGTTGGAGGGCACAATTTACCCTGAACTGGTGAGACCATATGAACCTCACCCGCACATTCCGGATGAAATAGTACAGCGGAGGATGTTAGGCTTATGAATAAAAAAATATCCCAACAGGCAAAAATGCTCAGGGAAATCATGAGCTACCATTTTAAGGCCGTGGACCTTACCCTTTATCTGGATACACACCCTTCTGATGTCAAGGCACTGGCTGAGTATAACCATACTACCCAGATCCTCAACAATCTTACAGCCGCTTATGAGCAGTGTTATGGTCCCCTAACAGTGTTCGGGTCAGCTATGAGCCAGTATCCATGGCGCTGGATTGAAGAACCATGGCCGTGGCAGGTTGAATTTTAAGGAGGCTGGAATATATGTGGTTATATCAAAAAGCACTTGAATACCCGGTCCGGGTAAGCGGTCCTAACCCAAGGCTGGCCAAAATTGTCCTCGAACAATACGGCGGTTCCGATGGAGAGGCGGGAGCAGCTAACCGTTACCTGACCCAGAGGTATATGATGCCTACAGGTATGGCTAAAGGTATTCTCACTGACATCGGAACCGAAGAATTGGCCCATTGGGAAATCATCGCAACCTTATTTTATAAACTGATGAAAGGTGTGACCCCAGCCCAGATCAAGGCGGCAGGGCTTGCAGATTATTACGCCAACCACGGTAAGGATGTTTACCTGCAAAACGCAGGTGGGGTGCCGTTTACCGCCGCATATTTTGCCACCAAGGGAGACCCGGTTGCCAACCTGGTGGAAGACATGGCCGCCGAGCAAAAAGCGCGGGCAACATATGAACACATCCTCAACCTCAGTGATGACCCGTGTGTAAATGACACCCTGAAATTCCTCCGTGAGCGGGAAGTCGTGCACTTCCAGAGATTCGGCGAAGTGCTGGATAATGTGCAGACGTGGATGAATACGAAGAAGTGTTTCTAGGAAAAGCTAACATGTCTGCCAACGTATGCGGGCAGACTCAGCAGTTATTAAGATACAAAAAGCGTACCCTGCTATATGCCGGGCACGCTTTTGTATTACTTCTCTCTTTTTATTTTCTCCACCTGAGCAGATATGCCTCCAATTTATCAAACAGATGAGTAATTCCGGTTACAACAATCCCAATATAAATAATACCTACAATTACCCTGGGATAATCCGCAAAATCAGAAAAATATTTAACGTACCAGCCAAGTCCTGAAGTTGCCCCAATCATCTCTGCGGCAGTCAGCAAGATAAATGACAAAACAAGTCCAATTGTGGAACCGCTGATGATAGAAGGCAGGGTGGCGGGCAGAATAATTTCAAACAACATGGATTTTTCACTGATATTTAATGCTTTAGCTGAATCAACAATTTTCTTTTCAACACTGAATACACCGTTTAGGGTATTGATAAAGATAGGCCAAAAAGCTCCAATAAATATGACAAATATCGAAGCAGTCTTAAAAGTGGGCAGAATTCCTATAGCATACGGAATGAAAACGATAGGTGGTATTGGTCCCAACACTTTGGTCAGCGGTTTTACCGCCTTGAAAAGACGCTGCCTCCATCCAATCAGAAGCGCCAGCGGCACAGCGATGACCAGGGCCAGCAGATAACCTGCCAGTAATAACTGAATTGAGCTGGCCAGGCCCTTTAAGAATTCCGGTATTTCCGCCATAAATAGTGCAATAACCGGTCCCGGAGCCGGGTAAAGCATTTCACCGACCAGGTTCAGCTTTGCGGTGCTAAGTTCCCATAACAAAAGTACACCGTACACGATAGCTGTGACATCCCCCACGGTTTCAACTTTGGAACTATCCTTCCTGAAAATAAAATTCAGCATGTAATACAAGTGGATTAACCCTACCAGGGCAACCAGATATCCTGAGTTTGCAGCAATTCTTTGGTCCGGCAAAAGCTCCAGCAGCAAGATTAATATGAACAGTATGTTCGTTACATTGATCATCTTCTTCACTCAGTACGGCCCCCTACAGCGCAGCTTCAACCCCGTTCTGTTCGAGCAAATCATCATATAACAAATCCACCATTGTGTTTCTAAGCTCGGAGAATGCCGCGGACTTTAATAGGGCAGTCCGGTTCCGCGGCCTTTTAAAATCAATGGCCATATCATCCTTGATCATGCCGGCGCCGGCGGACATTAGGACTACCCGGTCCGATAGCAGGATTGCCTCATCGACGTCATGGGTGACAAAAACTATAGTTTTTCTTTTCGCACCGTTATCCCAAAGATTCAACAGCAGTTCCTGGAGGGCCATCCTGTTGATGGCATCCACGGCGCTGAAAGGTTCATCCATCAAAAGGATATCGGAGTCCATGGCAAACGCCCGGGCGATGGCCACCCGCTGCTGCATGCCGCCCGACAACTGGGCCGGGTATTTGTCGGCAAACTCCCTTAACCCCACCTGTTCCAGGTATTCTGCTGCGACCTTTTCCAGTTCTTTTTTTGTTTTAGCTCTGTTCACCTGTTTTAATCCAAAGACGATGTTCTGCCGGGCGGTCATCCATGGAAACAGGGAGTAGTGTTGGAATACGACGCCCCGTTCGGAGCCCGGCCCCACAATCCTCCGGCCGTCAAGGAGAATGCTGCCCCCGGTAGGAAAGTTTAGTCCGGCCAGGAGGTTTAATATAGTGCTTTTACCGCACCCGCTCGGTCCGATGACACTTACGAACTCGCCTTCCAACACAGAAATACTGACATTGTTGATCACGGAAAAACCGTCATTATAGCCAAAAGAAACGTTTTTCAATTTTATCTTGGCCATATTTCCACCCTTTCGTCCCGCCTTTAAAGGTTTCTTGTTTTATAATCCTCCGCCATTTTGAGGTATACAGGATCATTGGGGTTTTCCTGCAATATGGAATCAAGGGCTTTTTTATAAAGGTCTATATTGAGGTGATGCTTAATGTTAAGCTGGGAACTCACATAACCTATCCTGTTCATGTTATTCCAGAAAGTGATTGAAGCCTTTTTACCGGGGTCGGGATTACTGATCAGGTGGCGGCCGTATGTTTCAGCCTTGATAATTTCCTTGTCCACCTTTACATACTTGGCAATAATGTCTACAGTTTCATCCTGGTTGGCAGAGTAAAATTTATACGCCTTGATAAGGGCCCGTAAGAGCTTCTCATAGTCTGCCGGCTTTTCCTGAAGATTGGAAGTAAGTGTTACCTGCCGGCAGCAGGAGTGGTTATCTTCCACTTCATCGGAATACAACGCCACTACCAGCCCCTGATTTTCCGCGTTTTTAAGGTGCGGAGCCCAGACCAGCCCGGCATCAGCAGCACCTTTTTTTACTGCCTCCATCACAGCGGCCGGGGTATCCATTTCAACTACGGTCATGTCTTTTTTCCAGTCAACCCCGGCGTTCATCAATCCGGCCCGGAACACGACATCCCCGGTGGAAAGTTTAACCACGGCCAGCTTCTTGCCTTTTAAGTTCTTCAGGTCTTTAAGTTTTGCTGCCACTTCCGGCTTGGCCACCATACCGCTGCCGCCGTCCTCCATCTGACCGCCGAAAATTGTCAGGTCTTGACCGTTAGCGATGAACTTAAGCGGAGCAGTGGTGCCGAAGTTGCCCACGTCAAGCTTTTTGGAGATGATGGCATTCATACCTTCACCGGAGTTGTTGAACAGGTATAATGTCACATCCAGGCCTTCCTCTGCAAAATACCCTTTTTCTTTGGCCACGAAATAAAGAGCATGCCCGGGGCTGGCAAGGTAGCCCGCGTTAAACGTTTTCAGCTCTTTTTTGGCAGTTTCCTGGGTGGCCGGATTCTGGACATTACCTTCCTGCTTGGTTTCCTGTTTACCACCGCAGCCGCTTAACACCAGCAGGCTCAGCAATATAAAAATTACCGCTGTTAAAATCCTTTTTTTCACGTTCTTCTCTCCTCCATTTTACATTTATTTATTCCTGTTCCTCCTGAAGCAGTCTTTTATAATAAACGCCAGTGGTATAAAGGGCCGCTGCCGGGTTGTGACCCAACACCCTGTCCTTGGCTATCAATGTTGTCACCGGGGCGTCGGAGTACCTGATAAACAGGGAATCATGGCCGACGCAAAGGCCCACGATAACATTCAGGTCCGTTTTTTCCTTATTTAGCAGTTCGGCCTGCAGGATGGGGTTGCACATTGACTCATGGCGCCCTTTCTGCAGCTTCAATTCTGCCGGTATCCCGACCTCCGTTTTATCCACCGAGCCCACTTTGCAGATAACACAATGACTTTCCAGCCCTTTGGCCTGGAGCACCTTAACAAATATCCCGGCTTCCCCGGACAGTCCTATACAGGTGGCGACACCGATTTTTTTAGCCCCCATCCGTTTGGCAAAAGCGATGGTTTCTTCCACCCTGGTTAATTTTCCGTAGTAAGCTCCTTCAACTTCGGCTGCGGCCATGGAAAG
>Ga0074195_1005000_pt1 | contig 10378 bp, 16 predicted proteins | sample EPASupsiteHSE623_FD_64525 | JGI IMG/M metagenome (GOLD analysis project Ga0074195, IMG submission 64525) | Bioremediated contaminated groundwater from EPA Superfund site, New Mexico - Sample HSE6-23 | ecosystem: Environmental > Aquatic > Deep subsurface > Groundwater > Contaminated ... | reverse complement strand
AAGCAAAGTATATTATTACATTGTAGAGTCAGAAAGATTTGGAAAAAAAGTCAAGCAAAAAGTTATTCTTTATTTAGGCACAGCAGAAACTGTGCTAAATAAATTAAAGAGTTCTAAAAAAAATTAATTGAATTTAGACGCAAAGTCTATTATTTGTGTTGTAAAATTTAAGCAAAGAATTTGAAGCAGTGGATAATGATTAAGAACTCTGCTAGGTAGTGATGATTTACTGGGAGTTATGATAATTTAATTTAGAATAAGATAAACCCGCACGAATTCTTAGATATTACTAATTTGTCTTGGAAAAATAAATTAATTATCACCTCTTTTTCAAATTCAAGTTATATTATAAGATATTGCAATAAAGATAAACCTCGCGGAGTTCTTAGGCATTACTAAATTGTCTTGGAGAACAACTTTGCTTAATAATCGACATAATCCATTAGATTTATATATCAAAACAAAACTGGAATTATATGGTAAAAATAATAGAGTTAGTAAATGTGGCTAAACATTATGAAATGGGAGATAATCTAGTTAGAGCTTTAGATGGAATAAATATTTCTATTGAAAAAGGAGATTTTGTTGCAATTATGGGGCCTAGTGGAAGTGGAAAATCAACTGGAATGAATCTTACTGGAAGCTTGGATTATGCTACAACAGGAAAAATACTTTTAGATGGAGAAAATATAGAGGGGTTGGATGAATCAGAACTTGCCCAGGTAAGAGGTAAAAAAATAGGATTTATTTTTCAGCAATTTAATTTGATTTCGAATTTAACTACAATTGAAAATGTTATGCTTCCTATGTTATTTCAGGAAAAAGAATTTGAAGAGAGGTTTGAAAAAGCAAGAGAGCTTTTAGAAATGGTTGATTTAGGAGACAGATTAGAACATTACCCCAATCAACTTTCTGGAGGACAACAACAAAGAGTTGCAATTGCAAGAGCTTTAGCGAATAATCCAGAAGTAATTCTTGCAGATGAACCAACTGGAAATTTAGATACTAAAACAGGGGAGAAAGTAATGGGTTTCTTAACTGAACTGAATAATAAAGGAAAAACAATAATCATGGTAACACATGATCCTGAATTAGCAAGAGAGCATGCTAAAACTATTTATTCAATAAAAGATGGTAAGATTGAATGGGTAGAGAAAAGAGCAAAAGATAAATGGAAAAGAGTTAATTAGAAATTAACTCATGTTTCCTTATTAGGAAAGAAAGTTGTTAGATAAAAGTAGTAAATGTTGTAATTTCTCAAAGGTAACAAACTAAAGATTTATAAATGAAAAATGATGAAAAGGGATATGAAACAAACAACTAAAATAGCAATCACTCTTGGAGTGTTAGCATTGTATATCTTCAGCCTGATTTCTTTAGCGTCTGCTATTGTTTTAGATTCTGTTAGTCAAGATAGTTTGTATCCTGGACAAACAGCCAATATTAAAATAGATATTAAAAATAATTTAAATGATGATATTGAAGATGTTAGTGTAAGTTTAGATTTAAGCAAAACTTTATTCACTACTTCTGGAAGTTCAGAAGATTCTCAAGATGATATTAAAGAAGATGATAAAGAAACATTTAGCTTTGATATTAAAGCTCCTTCAAATATTAAGCCAGGAGATTATAATATTCCTTATAATGTAGAATATACAATAAGTAATGGAAGCACAGAAGAAAAATCAGGAAGTTTTGGTATAACTGTAAAAGCAAAAACAGAATTAAGTTATGGCACTGAAGTTCAGAATAATATTATGGGAAGCAAAGGAAAATTATCTTTTAAAATTATAAATTCTGGATTAGGAGATATAAGTTTTGTAAATGTGAGAATAATTTCGGTAAATGGTTTGGAAATTCTTGGAAGCGGTGAAGATTATATTGGAACAGTAAGTTCAAATGATTTTGAAACAGCAAGTTTTGATGCTTTGTTTAAATCTTCAGGTGCATCAATCAGTGCAGTAGTTAGTTACAAAGATTTTGAGAACAAACAACAGCAAGAAACAGTTACACTACCAGTAAAAGTTTATACTCAAGAAAAAGCTTTGGAACTTGGATTAACTAGTAAATCAAAAAATGGATTTTATGTTGGAATAGTTATTGTTATTTTAGTAATCTGGTTCTTTTATAGAAAATGGAGAAAAGCTAAGAAAGATAAGTTGAAGAGAGAAAGAAATCAGGAGGCATAGTCCTCCAATGATATCTGAATTTTTTAGATTAGCTTTTGGAAACTTAAGACATAGAGGATTAAGAAGTTGGTTAACAATTCTTGGAATATTTATTGGAATTGCTGCTGTTGTCTCTTTGATTAGTCTTGGTTCTGGTTTAAGAGAGGCTGTTACAGGACAATTTGGAGCAGTTAATTCAGATACTCTAACAATTCAAAATAAAGGAACTGGTTTTGGACCTCCTGGTTCTACTGTTGTTGAAAAATTAAATGAACATGATTTAAAAATTATTGAAAAAATTAATGGGATAAGAATGATTATTCCTCGTTTACTTAGAGTAGTAAAAACAGAATATAATGATATTTCTGGATTTAAATATTCCACAAGTATTCCATTAGAACAAGAACAAATTGATGAGATGTACTCTGTATTGGGAATGGAAGTTGCAGAGGGGAAATTAATGGGGGAGGGAGAGACTGGCGGAGTTTTATTAGGAAGTGATTTTGTAAAAGATAGTGAAAGTGAATTTGGGAAAACAATTAGATTAAGTAAAAGTATAAAAATTAATGAAAAAGAATTCAAAATTACTGGAATACTTAAAAAAATGGATAGTTTCCAGTTGAATGGAATTTTATTTCTTGCTCAAGAAGACTTAGAAAATTTAGAGGGAGTTAAAGGAGAGTATGATATTTTTGCTGTTAGAGTAGAAAACAAAGATAATATCGAACAAATAGCAGGAGAGATTGAAAGAAAATTAAGAGATGATAGAAAAGAAAAGCTAGGTGAAGAAAGCTTCTCAGTACAAACTCCATTACAGGCTCTTAGTGCAGTGAATACTATCTTAAACATAATTAACCTTATTGTAATTGGAATAGCTATGATTTCTTTGTTTGTAGGAGGAGTTGGAATTGCAAATACGATGTATACTTCAATTTTAGAGAGAACAAAAGAAATTGGAGTAATGAAAGCAATTGGAGCTAAAAATTCAGATATACTTTGGATATTTTTAATTGAATCTGGTTTATTGGGATTAGTTGGAGGAATTGTTGGAGCATTAATAGGATTAGGTGGAGCATTTGGAGTTGCACAAATTGCAAATAATGCTTTAGGAGAGAGTTTATTTAAAATAAAGTTAGATTATACTTTATTAATTGGTTCAATATTATTCTCGTTTGTTGTTGGAATAACTTCTGGAACACTTCCTGCTTATCAAGCAAGTAAATTAAAAGTTGTGGAGGCGCTGAGGAAATGAAAATAGATGAAGGGAGTTTTGAGAAATATGAAGATTTTTGCAAATTTGTAGATTCGCGTCAATATTTAACTTCTAGTGAGAAAGATCTTGTAAAAAAACATGAACGAGAACATGCTCTTGTTGCAACAGAAAAAGGATACAATTTGGAGTATAGATTAACATATTCCCCGCTATTTAGTATTGGAAGGCTCCAGATGTTTCCTCATGTTACTGCTTCGGTTGTTTTAAGAACCGGTCAAAAAATTTGTTTAGAGGACTTATCTAAAATTACTTCTGCACCAAAAAAGAAAAGTGTTTCTGACTGGCTTGCAATTAAAATAAAAATTCCTTTATTAAAAATGTTGGGAGTAAACTATATTTAAAATGATTTCTGAATATTTTAAAATTTTAGGAGAGTTGGGGAAATGAAAATAGAAGTTTCTTTAATAGGAGAAAGAAAAAAAGATGAAGACGGATTTGTAAAACCAGAGATATATTTTGAAGCTAAAGTGAAAGGACAGAATTTATGGGGATGGATTACAGATTCTTATCTTAATAGAAAGTTAACTATGTCTGATGAGTCTGGAGTAACAAGAAGATTAGATAAAGATAATACTCGATATAATTATGAGTTTGATCTAGAAGATTTAGAGAGAATATGTAAAAATACTTGTGCTATTTTTTGCCCACCTAGAAAAAGCATCTGCGGACAGGCGATAATAACAAAATTTCCAATAAATGGAATAGAAGAGATGGTAGTTGTTATAAAAAAGAAAAGAAATATTATGTCAAATCTTTTACATGAACTTCTTCATATTCAATCTGGTATTTTGAGACCAAATAAAAAATATGATTATACTAAAGATGAAAATGGGATAGAACTTGCAACACAACTGGGGGTAAAATATTGCAGAAGTGCATTACCCAGAATAAAACGGGCGATAGTTCTAGGATTAATAGAAAGAATAAAATTACATCGCCCAGCATTCTTACAATATCCTGAATTACTGGAAGCAATGCATTCTGATTATACCTCTAAAAAAGTTGACTTTTATGATCAACGGCAATATTACTTTGGAGGTAATACTCAAACAAAAAAAGATAACTTCGATTTAATGGTAGTCGGTTCTATATTTTATCCCTCATTAATAAATGAATTAAAAATGTGTAGGGGAGATAAAAAATGATTTCTGAATATTTTAAACTGGCTGTAAAAAACTTAAAGAAAAGAAAATTAAGAAGTTGGCTAACTATGATAGGTATTTTCGCATCAATAGCAACAATATTTATTTTAATTAGTCTAAGTTTAGGATTGCAAGGAGCTGTTGAAGAACAATTTAAACAGCTTGGTTCAGATAAATTTTTTATTCAACCTAAAACTGGATTCTTAGGTCCTCCTGGAAGTGTAGGTGGAACTATTTTAGCAAATGTAGATGTTAATGTTGTTCAAAAAGTAAGCGGAATAAAAGACTATTCATATTTTGCTGCTGGAAATGCTAAAGTAGAAAAAGGTAAAACAGAGAGGTATATGCTTGTTTGGGGAGTTCCTCCAGAGCATATGGATGTTTATGTTGAACTAGGAAATTTTAAAATAGAAGAAGGAAGAAATCTAAAAACAGGAGATTCTAAATCTGTTGTTCTTGGAAATTATTTTAAAACAAAAAATCTTTTAGGAAAATCAATTTCTTCAGGAGATATAATTACTATTAATGGGGAAGATTTCAAAGTTAGAGGTATAATGAAAAGAGTTGGAAATCCAGACGATGATAGTGCAATTTTAATGGATATGGATTCTTATAGAATATTATTTGATGTTCCAGAAAGAGTAGATATGATAATTTTACAAGTTAATGATGGAGAGAATATTTTAGATATAGCGAATAAAGTTGAAAAAAAATTAAGAAGTTTTAGAGGATTAACAGAAAAAACACAAGATTTTGATATTTTTACTCCTGATGCAATTTTAGAGAGTTTCAAAAGCATCTTAAATATAATTACTTATTTTTTAGCAGGAATTGCTGCAATTTCTCTTTTAGTTGGAGCAATTGGAATTGCAAACACAATGTATACTTCAATTTTAGAAAGAACAAAAGAAATTGGAGTGATGAAAGCAATTGGAGCTAAGAATTCAGATATACTTTGGATATTTTTAATTGAGTCTGGATTATTAGGTTTAAGTGGTTCTATTGTCGGAGTTTTAATTGGAATGGGGGTTGGAAAAATTATAGAGTATATTGCAATAAATTACATTGATACCAATTTATTAAGAGTAGCATTTCCATCTTGGTTAATTGTTGGATGTTTGGCATTTGGTTTTGGTATTGGGATTATTTCTGGAGCTCTTCCTGCTTATCAAGCAAGTAAAACAAATGTTGTTGATGCGTTGAGATATGAATAATGGAAACTGAAAAAGAAAATAAAGTAGTAAGACTAATTGCAAAAGTAATAACTAATCAAACAGGAATAGAATTGACTACTTCTGAATTATGGAAATTAAGAATTTATTATCAAAATGTAAGATCTGAAGAGTTGGGGGGAGAAGATGCCCGTATGGCTTCTTATGAAGGAGAGACAGGAATAAGATTTTTAATTGATTTATTTGGAATAGATACATTTGAATGTAGAAAGATGAAATTATTAGGAACAGAAGAGTTCAAAGAATATTGTAGAAATCATGTTCAAGAAGGGAGAGATAAAAGAGATTTAATATAAAAACTCATACAAATCTTTTTAAACTAACTTTATCTTAAAAAATAGCAAAATAAAAATTGGTGAAAAAATGACTAGAAAATGTTTATATTGTAATGCTGAACTTCATCCAAATAGTGTGATTGATTTTTGTGACAGATGTGGAACGGGAGTATTTGGTCCAAAAATGTTCGCAACAATAAAAAAAAATATGGAAGATGCTAGAGAAAAAGGAGATTTGTGTAATCAAAATTTAATAGAAGTTTCTGGAAAAATGACTAAAAAGTGAAAAGTTAGGTGCAAAACATTACTAAAAGATAGGTTTTTAAATAGAATTTTTCTGAGTTAATTATGGTAAAAAGAAAGAACATTAGAACTAAGGGAAAACTCTCTTTAAGTAGGTATTTTCAAGAATTGAAAAAAGGAGATAAGGTATCTGTAATAAAGGAATTATCTGTAGCTAGTGATTTCCCTGCTAGACTTCAGGGAAGTACTGGAGTAGTGGAATCAAAAAGAGGAAATGCGTATGTTTTAAAAATAAACTCTCAGGGAAAAGAAAAGACTTATATTATTGAACCAGTACATTTAAAAAAAATAAAGGAGAAGATTATAAAATGATAAATAATAGAATACCAATAAGTATGAATGAGTCGTTGGCTTATTTGGATAAAAATGATGAAAAAGCTAAAGAAAAAATAGCTTTTATAAAAAAATTTGTAAAATTGAATTCTGAAAAGGCTGTGGAAATGAGAGAAGCTTTAACAAAATTGGGTTTGATGAAACTAAAGGCAGAAGAGATGAGCAAAGTAATAGAACTTTTGCCAGAAACAAATGAAGAATTAAATAAGATATTTTCAGATTTAGGACTAGAAGAGGAAGAATCAAAAAAAATATTAGATGTTGTTAAAGAGTTTAAATAAAAATGACACCAGCAAAAGAAGAAGTTGCAATAGTATTAGAATACCTGCCAAATGGATATCCTTTGGAAGGAAAAATGATGCCAATAGCTCAAGCTATAGGAAAAGAAAATTTAACTTTGTTAGAACTAGTTCCTCGTAGAGGAGTTTCTTTAGAAGCTGGCGAAGAAGTTTATATTGGAGAGGGTAAAAGAGATAAGATTTATTATATTCTTGGAAGATTAAAAAGAGAAAAATTAACAGAGCAAGCAAAAGAGAGACTTTTAGAGTTTATTTCAATTATAGTTAAACAAAAAGAAAAGGATTTTGTTTCATTTTTTAACACTGCTCAACCAATAAATAAAAGAATTCATCAGATAGAACTTCTTCCTGGAATGGGAAAAAAGCATATGCAAGAGATAATCAAAGAAAGAGAGGTCAAACTTTTTGATTCTTTTATTGAAATGAAGAGCAGAGTTCAAAATTTACCTGATCCAGAAAAGTCTATTGAAAAAAGAATATTTCAAGAAATAACAACAATGGAGAGATATAACCTATTTGTCAAATAAAGGGAACATTTAAAAATTCTCAATTGTGAAAAATTACATTACAAATGGAAACAAAACATTTACAAGAGAAAAAAATAGAAGATAGAATAGTTAGAATTCTATCAAAAGACTTAGAAGGAAAAATGGCTATTTATGTAGGATTAACAAAGATAAAAGGAATTTCATGGGCAATTTCAAATGCAATCTGTAAAAAGTTAGGAATAGAAAAAAGCAAAAAAATTGGTTCTTTTACAGATGATGAAATTAAAAAAATAAACGAATTCATGAAAAATTCAAATTTCCCTTTAAACATAATTAATAGAAGAAAAGATTTTGAAACAGGAAAAGATATGCATTTAATTGGCAGTGATTTAGAGTTAAAAAAAGAATTTGATATTAAAAGATTAAAGAAAATAAAAAGTTACAGAGGTATTAGACATACTTTTGGACAACCAGTAAGAGGACAAAGAACAAGATCACACTTTAGATCAAATAGAAGAAAGGGTGCTGGAATTAAAAAGAAAGGAGCTAAAGAAGAGAAATATGAAAAGAAAACATAAAAAATATTCAAGACCAAAAAGACCTTTTGATAAAGCAAGAATAGAAGAAGAAGCAGAAATAATAAAAGAATTTGGATTAAAAAATAAAAAAGAAATTTGGAAAGCAGATACTACTGTTAAAAAAATAAGAGAAAAAGCTAAAAGATTAATTTCTTCAGATGAGACTAAACAAAATGCCTTATTCGAACAGCTTCAAAAAATGGGATTTAAAGTGAAGTCTATTTCAGATGTTTTAAGTTTAGAAAAAAAAGATTATCTAAACAGAAGATTGCAAACAGTTGTATTCCACAAAAAATTAGCTTCTACAGCAAAAGAAGCAAGACAGTTTATTACTCATAAAAAAGTATTAGTAGATAATAAAGCAGTAAATGCTCCGTCATATATTGTTCCTATTGAATTAGAGAATAAAATTACTTTAAAACCAAAAAAAGCTAAAGCAAAAAAAATAGAGGCAACAAACTAAAATGGAAAAACAACCAGAAATAATAGAAGAAACAACGGAAATTCCAGAAGAATTCGAAGAAGAAACAAAAGATAAAAAGAAAAAAGAAAAATCTTATGAAGCTATTTTCAATATTTACACTTCATTTAACAATACTCTAGTTCATGTTACAGATATGTCTGGTAGAACTCTTGCAAAAGTTAGCGGTGGAATGGTAACTAAACATAGTCGTTTAAAGGCGAATCCTACAATTGGAATGTTTATTGCTAAAAGAGTTGAAGAAAAACTTAAAGAATTAGAAATAAAATCTTTATACATTAGAATAAGAGCAAAAACAGGAAATCCTGCACCAGGACCAGGAGCAAATGCTATTATCAAGAGTTTATCAAGAGCTGGATTCAAAACAATTAATATTTTAGATACTACTCGACTTCCTCGTGGTGGACCTAAGAAAAAGGGCGGAAGAAGAGGAAGAAGACCTTAAGTAAGCTTTAAAAACAAAAAAACACGCAAAATAAAATGGAATTAATAAATAAAAAAGAAAATCAAATAATCTTCAAGACAAAAATAGAAGAAAGCTTAGCAAATGCTATAAGAAGATATATCTGTGAGGTTCCTGTTTTAGCAATTGATGAAGTTGAAATTTCTAAGAATAATTCTCCATTATATGATGAAACAATTGCTCATAGACTTGGATTAATTCCATTAAAAACAGAAAAATCCATGAATGATAAAACAGAGATAAAATTAAAATTAAATGCAAAAAAAGAAGGGTTTGTTAAGTCAGGTGAATTAAAAGGAGATGCAGAAATTATTTATGATAAAATTCCTATAACTTATCTAGATAAAGATCAAGAATTAAGTTTAAATGCAATTGCGAAAATTGGAAAAGGAAGCGAACATTCAAAGTATAATCCAGGTATAATGTTTTATAGAAATATCTTTGAAATAGCAGTAGATAAAAATATAGCTGAGGAAGTAAAACAAATATTCCCTGATGCTCAGATTAAAGAAAAAGGAGATAAAAGAATAATTTTAGATGATGGAGAAAAAGAAATTACAGATTTTGTTGAGGGTATATCAAATTCTAAAGGAAAGAAATATGAAATAAGCTTATTAGATGATGTAGTTGTTAATTTAGAATCTTTTGGGCAAATAGATGTTAAAGATATGTTCAAAAAAGCAATTGATGTTCTTCAAAAAGATTTGGCAGAAGTAGACAAAAAATTGAAATAATAGTTAATTTTTAAAACTTAGATTTTAGTATAATTCTGTATTTGAGTGTTCATTTTTTAGAATGTTTGGTTTTATCCAAAAAATTATGCGGAGATGCCGGAGTGGTCAAACGGGACAGACTCAAAATCTGTTAGCTTAGTGCTTACAGGGGTTCGAATCCTCTTCTCCGCATATTCAAAGATTAAAGAGGAGAATAAACAGATATTCAGCTCTTCTCCGCATATCAGACTTTCAAGAGGAGAAGTGAGAACTTTAGTTAACTCTTCTCCGCATAAAGTGGATTCGAACATGTTCGAATGCTCTAATTCTACCACCCTTGGGAGAATTAATGTGAATGTAATTCACTTTTCTCCGCATATCAGACTTTCAAGAGGAGAAGTACAAATTTCTTATTTGCTCTTCTCCGCATATTCAAAGATTAAAGAGGAGAATAAACAGCTGTTCAGCTCTTCTCCGCATAGAGACTTTGCGTCTAAATTCAATTAATTTTTTTTAGAACTCTTTAATTTATTTAGCACAGTTTCTGCTGTGCCTAAATAAAGAATAACTTTTTGCTTGACTTTTTTTCCAAATCTTTCTGACTCTACAATGTAATAATATACTTTGCTT
>Ga0074195_1004999_pt1 | contig 10379 bp, 8 predicted proteins | sample EPASupsiteHSE623_FD_64525 | JGI IMG/M metagenome (GOLD analysis project Ga0074195, IMG submission 64525) | Bioremediated contaminated groundwater from EPA Superfund site, New Mexico - Sample HSE6-23 | ecosystem: Environmental > Aquatic > Deep subsurface > Groundwater > Contaminated ... | reverse complement strand
TTGTGTATCCACAACATAGTACCATTGTGGCCCTCGAACCATATAAGCTAACGCGGCATGATAAACTATTACTAATAAAATTACAAAGGATCGTAAATTATCTAAAAAGTACATTCGATTGCCGGATTTAACTTTTTCGGCAGGAATTAGGATTTCTTTGGTTTCCATCTAAAGTCACCATCCTAGATCAGCTAAATTTAAATTTGATTTATATTACGCCAATATCCAAAAATATCCTGCAAAAGAAAAATATATAATCTTCGATTGTTTTTAATATATGGTCATTTCATTGCTTCCTGTTACTGTCTCCACGTTTGCTCTGGTGCATCGGCAGCCTGTGCAATAGGCAATACAGTGTTCGTTAACACCATCAACATGATTAGTAAATTTGCCAAACAATTTTGTAACTTCTTTGTCCTTATCATCAAAAAACTCCTTTATCAAGTTCTAATTATTTTGTATCGAAGAAAGAAAGGTGCAAAATAGCTAGCTGTTTTTAGCCATGTTTAAATTTGGTTTGTTGTCTTAACCCAATCATTGGCAAAAATACGATATATGGTTAAGTATAAAAGTTGTATTTTTTTTGTCATCGGTCAATTGCGCTGAAACACATGACAATCCTGCTGTATTATTGATTTTCATCGATTTTGACATGATAAACCCTGCTGTCGTCTTCAGCAAAGGACTTATCTTATACAGTGAGCTGGCTTATTGTCCTCTTTGATCTTCTGGCATGTCATATTATTACAATCAAAAGAAGAGGATCTAATAACTACACGGTGTAGTTATTAGATCCTCTTCCGTCTATCATTCTTTATTGTTGTCAAAGCAGGAGCCTTTGCCGCTCAATTAATGAACCAGCATTCGATGTCATTGGTCACCTTGCTTTGAAAGTCGCGGAGATGTTCTTCCAGTAGTTTTTTCGCGTGCTCCGAGCTGCAATTATTACCGATTCTTATGACAGCATAGATATTTTCAGACCGCCCCTGGCTAGCATCTTCTTCAGATCCGGCTAATGTTTTATCCTGATTGAGATAGTTTAAGAGATCGGTTTTGGAACCGATGTTTTTCAACGTAATCGGAGTCATACTCACTTTATATTCCGTATTGTCTTCCGCTAAATTTTTATAATGCCGGATTCTTTCCGCAACCTTGTTATCAGCCACTTTTGTCACTTTACAATCCTTGCCGACCTGATTCTGATACCTTTTTCGATAATCAGATGGCTTCGTCAGAAACCATTTTTTGAAAGTCCGATTAAAGTATCTTATATCAGAAAAGCCACATTGTTCGGAAATCATGGTGATGCTGTAGTCGGTTTCCAGCAGCAGGCGTTCTGCCTTATACACCCTTATATAACCTAAGATATCTTGAAAACTGGCACCGCCAACCTCCTTGAACAGATGTGAGATGTAAGACTTAGAGTAGAACTCATTATGCGAGATATCCTGCAGGATGGTTTTATTATGATATTTTTCATTGATATATTTAATAATCATATAATAGGTCTCAAGTTTGTCGGAAGCTATGTTTTGGCTGCGGTTATAATACTGTACTAAGGAATATTCATTGACCAGTAAATGCATTAATCTAGCTGAGATATCCTCTGCCATCCCCCCTGTGCCTTCCCCTCCTCGCAGGCTGTCCGTTAGGTTGAGCAACAGTTGACGGAACTGCGCAGTTTGGCCTTTATACTTCGCAAGATCAAAGGACTCGCAGGCAAATAGCACATAATTGATATAGGGAAAGTAAGAGCGGTAATGCTCAAGGCTGATATGAAAAATTGCAACAATATTGTCTACTTCTCCGTAGTGCCATATTTTGTGAGAATCTTCCCTATTAACGACCACGTAATCGCCTTCGCCTAGCGTAAAATATTCAAAGCTTACTTTAACCTTCACCGTGCCCTGAAGGACAAATATAATTTCAATCGCATCCTCATGACAATGCAGGGTATATTCTTCAATGCTATAGACGTTCATCATTACTGGTAATTTGCCGTCAAAAGGAATGGTTTCTGTATACATTGTATACCTCCAGTCTGCGCTAGTGATAATTCCTTATTGTTATTTACCATTAATACAAGCTATTTTTCACTCAATCCGTTTGCCGTCTTTAACCGCCAGAAAGGTATATCCATAGATATTCTGTAACCCATGCAAAACTCCTACTATATCGCAGAATCACTGCTTGCGGCAAACTCTTTAATACATTTTCCAGACTCAATGGCCCCCGCTAATAGCACACTGGATTATTCCAATTTTAGATCAGGCGGTAGTTTTCTGAAAAAATTGGTGGTAACTGCCGTATAGGCAACGCCCAAAGCAAACCAGGTAAAACCGAATATCTTCGTCTGAGAGGGCAGATTGAAAAGAAAGTATAGGCAAAGAACGGCGCCAATCATTGGAAAAAGCAAGTATTGGATAACATCGCCAAAAGAGTGTCTCTTGCTTCGCAAATAAAAATGAAAAATTACGGCGACATTGACCATGGTAAAACCAAACAAAGCGCCGAAACTTATAAGCGATATCACATCCACAACGCTGTCAGTAAAAGCGATGGCCGTCAGCGATAGGGTCGATATAAACATAATCGTATAGACCGGCGTTTTAAACCGAGGATGGACATAAGAAAAAAACTTCTTCGGCAAGGCTCCGTCCCGGCCCATACAGAAGAGAATTCGAGCTATTGCGGCCTGAGCCGATATCGCGCAAGTCAGACTAGCCATGTTACTGATCCAAAAATACAATGACTGCATGTAATCGGCCTGAAGCTTTAGTGACACTTCAAAAAAACCGGTATTGGGATCGATAATTTCCTTCCAGCCTGAAGGCCAAGCAATTTGGCAAAAATAGGAGATGAGGACAAAAAAGAATCCGGCAAAAAAAGCAACAAGAAGTAATGCGCGACCCACATTCTTTTCCGGCTGAATAGTTTCTTCTGCCAATGCGGTCACTGCGTCAAATCCGAGAAAAGCAATCATCAGAATTCCCACCGACATGAGAAATGGTTCCATGGCAAATTCCGGTGCGTTGTAAACCGCTTCCCAAGAAAAGAAAGTTCCTGCTCCGCCACCTTCCATAACGAGCTTCGCCACTACAAATAAAAATAATAAGGAAAAGCCAGCCTGAAAAAGCACTGCCCAGGTATTGACTGTGACCGTCGGTTCGATACCCAGGACATTGATTACGCTGACAATGATAACGCTAATGATAATCCATGCCCATATTGGCACAGCCGGACAATACTGGTTCAGGAACAGCCCTAAAAGCAAGATGCAGATCATCGGCAGCAGAATATAGTCCAACAACATGATCCAGCCCGTGAGAAAACCGACGTAGGGATTAACGGAGCGCTGCACATAAGTGTAGGCAGAACCGGCAATAGGGAAGACGGACACTAGTTTAGCATAGCTTAAGGCGGTAAACAGTATCACCACCGTGGCTACGATATACGACAAGGTCGTCATGCCATGAGTCATGCCAGTCATGATGCCGAACTGGGTAAAGACGCCAATGGGAGCCAGATAAGAAAGGCCAAACCAAATAAGGTTACTCAAGCTTAAAACTCTTTTAAGTGACTGTTCATAGCCCAGGGTATTTAATGTGCTTGCCGTAACTTTGTCATGCAATTCCATCTGGATAACCTCCGTTCAAATCCGTAAAAGGTCCTTGCCTATTGCTGCGTTCTAACTCTGCTTGCCAGTTTGCGGAGATATACAGAGTTCTTCCCTTGCTGATGGTTTCCAGGACTTCTACTGCATGAATCTCATTCGCCTCAATGGTTAAGATATTTTTGTTCAGAATCACCATATCCGCCCGTTTCCCAACTTCCAGGGACCCGGTAACACCATCAAGCCCAAGTGCCCTCGCGCCATTGATAGTACACATTTCTATCGCCTGGTGACGAGAAATTCGCTGCCCTGGATTGTGCAGCCTTTTGCTGTTTGTTGCCCCAGGCATATTCCTGGTAACGGCAATCTCGATCCCCCATAGAGGAGCAGGCTTTTCACTGATTACCCCATCAGCAGCTATGCAAGTCAAGACGCCTTCAACAAAAAAACTGCTAGACGGAAAACTAGATTCGGCCCGTTTAGGCCCAAGGACAGGCACAAAGATTTCCTCATAATAAAAGGGTTCTTTATAATGCCAGTACGAATTGATAGAAGCGACAACCTTTAGTTTTTTCATACGTCTGATATCTTCGGGACGAATCAACAAAAGGTGAGTTATGGTGTGCTTGATATCTTTCTCGCCGTATTTGGCCCATGCTTCTTCCAGCGCATCAAGGCATTCTTTAACCGCCCTGTCTCCCATGGCATGGATATGTATAGGTATGTTCTCACGGTGCATCGTCCAGATAAATTGTTTGAGTTTTTCCCGTGGAACGTTGTTGTACAGGCAGCCTATATTTGCCGGGTTGTCGGGTTCATCGGCGTACGGTTCCATTACATACATACCTTTTTGTATGGCGTCAGCAAATATTTTGATGGAAAAGAACTTAAACTCTTCCACGCCGGAGTATTGTCGCTGTACTTCGCGAAATTTCTGAACCGTCATGTCCGGATCATTCACATCACCAAACAAGGAAACTCTCCACAGCATTTGTTCCCGTCCAGTTTTCAAGGCCTTATATAAGTAATCAACATGCGGATTATTATTAAGCGGAGTAATCAGGATATCCTGCAGTAGTGTTACTCCGTACGAGTGCATCTCTCTGATGAAACCTTGCATTCCTCGCTCTGCTTGCCGCCTTTTGGCCTCGACAGACATCTGCGGCATATAGTCGTCCATATATCGATAGATGGCCTCTTCTCTGAACACACCCCAAGGGTTACTGCGGTACTCGGAAAAATCCACCCCGTGATACTCCCCACTAAAATCCCCGGGAATCCTGGTAATGATGTCACTTCCCTTGTTTTCGGTTATACCGCCATCAATATCGAAGCCCTTACCCCGAGCAAGTTCGATGGCAGCACTGTTATACCAAGCACAGTGCAGGTCACTGGAGTATAACTTAACCGGCACATTTTCTAGAAAGGTTCCTCGCAATGCCTCATCTAGGAGAAACCTGCTCGGTCCAAGATCGAGGGCCGGTGAAATACCATAAGTCTGAAGGTTGTATTCTCGGAAGACCGCCTGCTCCCAATTACTGCCGGTCACGAATGTTGCTTGGGCGTTGGTCTTGTCCATGGCAAACGCCCGAATAATTTCTAGATACTCCGGTACCGTCTTTACTTCGCCTAAATAGATGCCGGTGAACTTCGCCGCCGATTCGCCGGCGTGGGTATGATTGTCGGAGAACCCTGGCAAGACTAACTTTCCCGCCAAATCGGTCACCACAGTATCTTCTGTGCAAAGCGCTTCAGCTGCCGCATTATCACCAACGAACAGTATGTTTCCGTCCTTACCGACAGCAACAGCCTCCGCCACGGTCTGCCTGGAGTCAACTGTATAAATATAACCGTTCCTAAACACCCTGGCTGCAACCGCCACAATCCTCACCCGTTCTACATTATCTTCTATGCTTCGTTCTTCAAAAAAAAGAGGAACTCCTGCCAAATAGTCAAAGGTTCGGCAGGAATCCTCTATTGTACCCTTATCAATTATACGGTTCTGCGTATCACGGTAAACAGTGCAAGCACCTATTCATTATTATGCTGGTTGCTGTTTTTGTATCAGCAATACCGGCATTTTAAGCATGTCAAGGCGCGGCATTGTTTGATAATGCTTTGGCTGAAAACTTCTTTGGTATTATCATTTGATGTAGGTTTATATACCAAGTTTCTGAAATCCATAATCTAGTAAGTTAGCGGCATCAATCCAGCGATCATCATCATTAAGTACAACGGCTATTAACTGTACTCCATTTCTTTTGGCGCCAGCAACCAGGCAATCACCAGCATCATTGGTATATCCTGTTTTAATACCGTTAATACCAGGATAACTTTTTAGCAGCTTATTCGTATTAGTAACCTTTAGAGAATTTCGATTAATGAAGTTGACAGTATAATCCCGGGTAGAAACAATTTTTACGAACTCTGGATTTCCCATAGCATAAGAGGCAATAAGTGCGAGATCATATGCAGTAGTATAGTGATTTATCGGGTCAGGCAGCCCGTGCGGATTAGAGAAATGAGTATTCTTTGCTCCAATTTTTTCGGCGTTGAAATTCATCATATCAACAAATGCCGGTATTGAGCCTGCCACATGCTCTGCGATCGCTTCTGCTGCATCATTGCCTGAGACTAGCATCATGCCTGTTTCAGCATCACGCAGTGTCAATTTGTCACCGGCATTCAATTCTAAACTTGATCCTTCACAAACCGCAGCTTTGGTACTAATGGTGACAATTTTTTTGGGATCGCCCTTTTCAAGTGCAGTAATCAGTGTCATTATTTTTGTGGTACTTGCCGGATACATGATACCATGTGAATTTTTTTCAAATAAAATCTGCTTAGTCTCAGCCACCATCAATATTGCGGCCTCTGCGCCTACCTGCGGGGGGGCCGCCGCCGCAAAAGCTGAATTCAGCAAAACGAAACTAATGCATACCATTATGGACAGAACGCGCCGGATATAAAAACTCATCATTAGAAATTCCTTCCATGTAACTATTATAGTAATTTAATTCTATAGAAAAATTCACTTACCTTTCTTTTACTCAATCTAGGATTAACCAAGTAATAATCTTAAAAGTATTTATTTCCTCCGTTCCTACGTCTCTGCAATATTTCTGAAAATAGGCTCTGATTGCCCCGCCTTGTCCTTTTGTAACATTTTGGGACATATATTTCCTACAAGGGGATTCGGAGCAATGGGACGAATATACTTTTTTACGGCTTGAGAAAGGGGGCATCAATTTGCTTAGATACATAGCAAACCGTGTTTTCAGTTCTTTACTTGTTCTATTGGCAATTACTTCAATAACTTTTTTCTTAATGCATGCTATCCCTGGCGGGCCCTTCACCGTCGAAAAAAATCTCCCTGCGGCAGTATTAAGGAACGTCGAAGAACACTATCATCTCAACGACCCCTTATGGAAACAATATACAGATTACTTGGCTAATTTAGCCCGCCTTGATTTAGGGCCGTCCTTTAAATATGCAGGCCGCTCCGTCAACGACATTATCCGTGAGAGTTTTCCTGTATCCTTCCAATTGGGTATGGTAAGCATTATACTGTCCATCGCACTCGGCATTCCCGCTGGAGCCGTTGCTGCATTACGCCATAATAAATGGCAGGATTATACTGCCATGTTATTTGCAACCCTTGGTGTTTCCGTCCCAAGTTTTGTACTGGCCACAGTGATGATTCATGTTTTAGCTATCAAGCTCGGCTTATTGCCGGCTGCATTATGGGAAGGTCTGGAATACGTAGTTATGCCTGCTCTGGCCTTGTCCGCCTATCCAACAGCTTTCATCGCCCGCCTTACCCGCTCCAGTGTGTTGGAGGTCCTCGCTCTGGATTATATTAAGACAGCACGAGCTAAAGGCCTGCCGCAAACGTATATTCTCTATCATCATGCTTTAAAAAACGCCTTAATCCCGGTAGTGACATACATAGGTCCAATGGCGGCTTCCATACTAACAGGAAGTTTTATCATTGAAAGCATATTTGCGATACCTGGCTTAGGGAGGTATTTTGTAACAAGCATCTATAACCGTGACTATACCGTAATACTCGGTATAACAGTTTTCTATAGCGTTATAGTAATCGGACTGAATTTACTTGTTGATCTTATCTATCCACTGTTGGATCCTCGCATAAAATTAGACGGGAAAAAGGAGGATTGAAAAAATGCAACTACACAAAGACTCCTTTGCCCCCATCACCCGCCACAGCCTGTCGGATACTAATACTCGTCCAGGAACTACATACTGGCAGGATGCGTGGCGGCGTTTGAAAAAAAACAAAATGGCTACACTCGGTCTTTATATTATTGCGTTTATCGCTATCGCTGCCATTATCGGCCCATGGCTTTCCGATCTGTCATACTCTGATCAGAACCTTAGTCAAACTAATCAGCCGCCCAGTGCTGAGCACTGGTTTGGAACAGATAGCCTTGGCCGGGATTTATTTATTCGTGTTCTGTACGGTGCTAGAATTTCACTGGCCATCGGCGTTGTCGCCAGCATAATCAACCTGACTATCGGTGTTGTTTACGGCGGTATAGCCGGGCTATTAGGCGGTCGAGTCGACAGAATTATGATGAATGTTATTGATATTTTATATGGTATCCCAGTATTACTTTATGTGATACTACTTATGGTTGTTCTCAAACCGGGTCTGACTAACATTTTTATCGCTCTCGGTATTGCCTATTGGCTTGGTATGGCACGAATCGTCCGCGGTCAAATATTAAGCCTAAAGGAACAAGAATACGTATTGGCAGCCAGGACTTATGGTGCAGGTACTTGGCGTATACTTTTCCGGCATCTTATTCCCAACAGCTTAGGACCAATTATCATTACCATGACGCTGGCTATTCCTGAAGCTATTTTTACTGAAGCTTTTTTAAGTTTTATTGGCCTGGGCGTGGCCGCTCCCATGGCTAGTTGGGGAGTGCTGGCTTCCGAAGGAGTAACAAGTCTGCGCTCCTACCCCTTTCAATTACTTTTTCCGGCCACAGCTATCAGCATCACTATGCTGGCCTTCAATTTTCTCGGGGACGGACTGCGCGATGCACTTGATCCCCGCGTGCGGCGTTAGGAGGGCGATGAATGAATCCGCTATTAGACGTACAACAATTAGCTGTCTCCTTTGCTTCCTATGATGGGGAGGTAAAGGCAGTAGATAATGTAAGTTTTCAGGTTTTCCCTGGAGAGGCCGTCGGTATTGTCGGTGAATCCGGCTGTGGCAAGAGCGTTACTGCTCATGCCATTATGAAGCTTATCAGCACTCCTCCAGGCAAATATGTTAATGGCAGTATCCTGTTTGAAGATGCCGATCTCCTACAAAAGCCGGAAGCTGAAATGGAGAAGATTCGGGGTAATTCCATCAGTATGATTTTTCAGGACCCAATGACCTCCCTTAACCCGGTACTTACTATCGGGAGGCAAATTGCGGAGTCTTTACGGCATCATCAACATATGTCTCCGTCAGCGGCTTACGCGCAGTCCGTAGAACTGCTGCGCTTAGTGGGTATCCCTTCTCCAGAACAACGTCTAAATAGTTACCCCCATCAATTCAGCGGCGGCATGCGCCAGCGGGCCATGATCGCGATAGCACTCGCCTGCAATCCAAAATTACTGATTGCCGACGAACCGACTACTGCACTTGACGTAACTATTCAGGCACAAATCCTTGATCTAATGAAAAACCTGCAGTCAAAGCTAAATATGTCGATTATTTTTATTTCTCATGACCTTAGTGCTATTGCCCGATTATGCAATCGAGTAATCGTCATGTACGCCGGTAAGATTGCCGAGGTCGGAATGGCTGAGGACATCTTCCATTCTTCCCAGCATCCCTATACTAAGGGCCTCCTGCAATCACTGCCACGCCTGAATGTACAGCAAAAACAGCGCTTAGCAGTGATAGAGGGACAACCGCCCGATCTTTTGCATCCGCCAGCCGGCTGCCCCTTCCATCCTCGCTGCCCCTATGCAATGCGTATTTGTACAGAGCACTATCCTCAAACAACACACATTACCCAGTCGCATAGCGTAAAATGTTGGTTAATGCATCCCAACGCTCCGAAGCCGGAGGTACAGACTTATGGAACAAAGTAATATTCTGGAGGTTCGTAATCTTAAAAAGCACTTTACGGTTGCCACCGATATTTGGGGACGACCCACTGCCTGCCTTAAAGCTGTTGATGATATAAGCTTTTGCATACGAAAAGGGGAAACCCTCGGACTTGTCGGTGAAAGCGGCTGTGGTAAGTCCACCACTGGACGGAGCATTATTCATCTATATAAACCCACCGCTGGAGAGATTCTGTTTAATGGAAAGGCAGTTAATAGCAAATCAACCGAAAAACAGTTGCGCCGTAATATGCAAATGGTTTTTCAAGATCCTTATGCGTCACTAAATCCGCGCATGACGGTCCGGGATATTATTGCTGAACCCTTAGATATCCACGGTCTATTCAAAGGACCTGAACGAACAAACCGTATTTTTGAATTGCTGCAAATGGTAGGTCTCAATCCCGAACATGCCAGCCGTTTTCCCCACGAGTTCAGCGGCGGCCAACGGCAGAGGGTGGGCATCGCCAGGGCATTGGCGATCGAACCAAGTTTCGTTATCTGTGATGAGCCGATTTCGGCCTTAGATGTATCCATTCAGGCCCAAGTCATTAATTTGTTGGAGCGCCTTCAAGAGCAGCTGGAACTAACCTATTTGTTCATTGCGCATGATTTAGCTATGGTAAAACAT
>Ga0074195_1004997_pt1 | contig 10382 bp, 11 predicted proteins | sample EPASupsiteHSE623_FD_64525 | JGI IMG/M metagenome (GOLD analysis project Ga0074195, IMG submission 64525) | Bioremediated contaminated groundwater from EPA Superfund site, New Mexico - Sample HSE6-23 | ecosystem: Environmental > Aquatic > Deep subsurface > Groundwater > Contaminated ... | reverse complement strand
AGAGGAGAACCTCATCCTATCTGATATTTTACCTGCTGGAGAACCTTCTCCATCAGCTGGTCCGCAACGTTTCGGATCAGCTACTATCTTGAATTAGAACGAAAAATAATTCATCAATCAATTTTATATAAATTTAATAAGTATAAACAAATAATAAGTATAAAATTATCTAATCAAATAATATATGGAAAATCCTCCACCATCACAAAATCCGGACTTTGTTGAATTTGAGGACCCAACACCCAGTGCTCCTTTTCCACGGCTTTATGTCAATAATTGTCGTACTTTACAACACTCAAATAACCGAAGCATTTTTGTAGTAATAATTGGTAAGTGTATGAGTGGTAAAACGACGCTAATACATCAAAAGTTAATGAATAAAAGATACGGTAATGTAATTGTGTGTTATTTAGGATATACTAATATCAATATTGTAACTGAATACGATAATTTCCAAAACTGTCAAAAATTTTCACACCTACCAAATCGTGGATTTTTTGATAACACTACAAATAATTGCATTGTGATTGAAGATTTTGATGAACACTCTATAAGTAATATGGCTTCATTAGAAGAAGAATTAAGGTATTTTAAGGACCTCAACATTGATATTTATATAGCGAGTCAGTCTTCACATATTCCATGTGTAATAAAAAGAATGTCAACTGGAACAATAGGACTATGAATAAATATTGTCTGTAAAATACAAAACAAAAGTTATTAGTATTATTTAATGGTAAGAACGAATCGTTAGTACCTTAGTTTAGAACGAAAAAAATATCAATCAATTATATATGTCAAAGAAAATATATAAATTTGGTCTTAAAAAATCTGAACAGGAACCAATAGAAAGATTATTATGTTTCAATCATCAACAAAGTATTGATATTCCAGTGAAATTCAATCTAAAGGATAAGGTGAAACAAATTTATGACCAATCGGATATAAACGCTTGTAGTTCATGCGCAACTGCCAGTCTATTATCAATTATTGATAATATCAGTGTAAGTCGTTTGTATCTGTATTTTTGTACAAGATGGCTTGATAATAAATGCATTCTTCCTGTTGAAGACCAAGGAGCAACAATAAAAAACGTATTTAAGTCGATAAATGACTACAAATATATTACTGAGGATAAATACCCGTATTTTACACACTTGGTAAATGATATACCATATAAACATATCTTCGAAGAAGCCTTTACAAATAAATGTCCGATATTATCATATAGGCAAATAATGCCGTCCAATCATACACTTAAATATATCTTATACAAACTACACATTCCAATTCTTTTTGGTATGTCTGTTTATAAAAACTTTCTTGATTTAACAAAAGAAAATGATATCTTAGATATTCCAAATAAGGAACATGAATTCTTAGGATTCCATGCAGTGTTAATGGTTGGTTACAACAATGAAACTGAAACTTATGATATATTGAATAGCCATGGTTTCGATTTTGCGAACAATGGTTACTTTAGAATGAAGAGTGATTATGTATTGAATCCTGACCTATCTTTTGATTTCTACGTTGTTAATTCGTGAATAATTAATTGGTTTTGTAGAAAATCAATTAATTATTTATCATATCTTTCACAATCGATTTGTTCTAACATAATAATAAAGTCATCAAATGTCATATCATTCAATTTAAACCATCTATTTACAGTAACAATCCATTTTCTATCTTCAAAAAAAGCTGGCTCTTGGTCTTCTCCTTCAATGAAACGCTCTCCTGTTTCCTTGCAATAAAATACCTTTTCACGTTGAAATTTGGTTCCTAATACTTCCTTAATACGTTTTGAAAAATTCTGCGATGATGGAACATTTATTTTAAATACGATATTGTCACTTGTAAGCTCCAAATCCACCAAAGTTTCTTCAACATTTTTAAGTGTTCCACGAATTACACCATGCTTAAACGTTTTTCTTCTATTATCTGTGATAATAACAAAATTATCTAACGTATTTGAATCCGCAAGTTTTAATAACTTCAGTTTATTGTTATCTTGAATCAGTTTTTGTAATTTCATCTTTTCGTATTGATTATAATAATAGATGCATTTTTCGAGCAGTAAATAGTATTTCGCATACTTCTTAGTGTTCTTGCTTCTTAGTAAAAGTATTTTAAAAATATCAGGTTTCAAGATGTAATCCGTCCTGCCCTCAATATTGAGGGAGGTCGTCTTATAGTCTATGTTCTCTTGAAAGTCGTTTGCATCTAAAACACGCTTTATATTGTATGAATCTTTAATTTGTAAAACCCCATATTTTTGTAGCATTGAATGATGAATTGAAAAATTATCTTGACTCACAAGGTCGATAAAATCATCGATAAAACTAATATCAATATTGTAAAATGTATCGTTAATCTTTTTAACATATTCGATAATTGTAATGTCAATGCCTTCATCAACCAACCGCTTATTGAAATCTTGAATTTGGCTTTGCATTGTTTAGTTGTTTCATAATTAGTATATGTTTCATTGCTTTAAGCCAGTTTCATGTTTGTAATATGTTTTCTTGATTTGTAGTGCCGATATAAATGATAAATCGGATACTCACGATTGCATACCTCACATCGCTTCTTTTCCCCTAAATGTGATATAATTTTATCTTTGTTATTCTGATAATATATTTTGTTTCTCTCACTTTTTGTCATCGGCATTTTTATTATTTAATATGTTTATTTCTTAAAGTGTTTTTTACTCTTGCATTTTTTCGAAATCATCAGTGTTAAAAGTTCTTTTCAACGTACAGTCAATATCCATATCATCTTCATCTAGAAAACCTTGCTTATTCGATAACATATACAAAGCATAACAATCGTAACAAAAATCTAAATACATTTCATAGACAGGTACGCTAACTCCGCACCAGATGCAACAGCAATAAATTACTGGCTGTATAGTAAGTTGAGTCAATCGTCTTTTCTTTATAGTTATCATTTATACTATATATGATAAAATATAAATTGAAATGTCATAACAGAATATTTTTAATAACTCTTCTTTATAATACCGTTTAAGTAACATATTTTTCTTAATGTTAAAACGGTTCATTATTTGTTTCGTTTGTTTGTTAAAATACGTTAAATACTTGCGCATTAGCATTCCTTCCATATTTACATAAATTATTCGATTATAGAGTTCTTCATTAACATCCATGTTATTAACGTAGCTCTCCATAACATACCTGTACTTTAATATCAAAGTATCCCGTTTTATATCATGCATTATTATATGTTATACATATATTAATATTTTAAAAATCATCAATCGAAACTTAAAACATTACTTTCATCATCTTTTTTTAACTTTATTGATACATTTTTACTTGGTTTAGGTTCCTTTGGCTCTTTAGTCTTCTTTATTGATTTTGGTTTTACCTCCTCTTTCTCGTTATCATCATCGATATATTGACTGATGACTTGCTCAACAATCGGTTTATGATGATACCAATCCTGATTGCATAACCAGCGTAAGTATCTTATTCCCTCCTTCTTTTCTTGTCCCGATTTATCTATTATACGAATATTAACTACGTCTTTTAAGAACATTCCTTTGTATTTACCCAAAGGCATTACATAACTTTCTGGCTTTGATGTCATGATATACTATTACTATACATTATATTTTGTTGTAAATCAGTCATAGACCTATAAGAAATGATTTTAATTAAATCAAGACCATCAAAGACCATATTTTTAAATAATTATGTTCTACGGATATTAAAGACTTATTAAACATATAGATTTTTTCTATCGCATATTATATGACCATTAAAACGCATCCAATCTTTAAAAACCATGGATACAATACTGATACAAACCAAATAATTAATATACCATTAAATCGACCAGTTAATCAATCATTAAATAAAAATGGATATTGTTTTAACACATTTTCGTATGAAGGTAAGACAAAAAGTATGTGTAGTCATCGATTCATATATGAAGCATGTAATGATATCACAATAAAAGCTGGCTATGAAATAGACCATATTGATAAAAACAAAGCAAACAACACAATATCGAATTTAAGGTGCGTTACAATACAAGAAAACCGTAAGAATCGTGATTTTACAAACCTTTTGAAGATACAAAATATAGCGCATACACTAAAACGATATATTAAAGCAATTTGTATAGAAACTGGGGAATACATATGCTTTGTTTCAAAGTCACAGTGCGCTAAACACTTAAAAATAAGTCCAGCTCTTGTATATCTTGTAAGTAGTGGAATTGCGAAGACAGCTAACACATTATATGGTAAATATACATTTGAATATATAGACGAACAAGACGCTAAAAACCTGATAAAGATTCCTCATGCACGGTTAGGAAAGAAAAAGAATATATAGTTTTGGTTTAAAAGGATATGGACATATATTATTATAAATTTTAAAATCTATAGTAATAGTATAGAATGAATCAAGAAATGACCGAGACCAATACCGAGAGAATTTATAAATCTAAACAATGCATCCGCGATGCAATGAAGCGGTACAAAGATAAGCTGAAAACCCAACAACCAGAGAAGTATAACAAACTTTTAAACTACAACAGAGCATACAACAAGGAATACTACAGAAAATTTAAAGAAGATAGAGCTAAACTACATGAATTATTACAAAAAATGAGCACGGAAAAAACATGAATTAATTATATATTTTTAAAAATATATAGTTATTTTTTATTATAATTTTTAAAGTAGCTTAAAGAGAAAATTATAATATATATTATAAACTTTAAAAAATATTTTCTAATGCAAGTATATAGAATGGAAAATAAAAATCTTGGTAATAGTATAATGGATGATGATACAAACCGTATAACGAAGCAATTCGTGGATATGATGCGACAGCTACAAATCGAGAAACGAACGAATGAGTACCTCAAAGAGAAGCAAAACGTTAATAAACTCATTACTAGCATGTCTTATGATAAGGCACAAAGATATATTGAAAGAGAATTAAATGATTTAAAGGCAATGAAAAATGATAAAGAACAACGGTTTATCATTAAAGATAGTATCAAATTCCTAAAACAAAAGCATCGTGATATCAATAAACTGATTAAAAAAGAAGAAAAACAAAGATACAAATTAAATGAAGTCTTTGATGAAAACAAGCTTTTGAAACAGAAGAACAAAGAACTTAAATCCGAATTAAAACAAAAGAACATAGAACTACAAACCGAATTAAAACAACTTAGAAAACAGAAAAAAGAGACTGACACCAGATTAAAAACTGAAATTATGACAAACAAGTACAAGAACAAAGAGCTAAAACAACAACTAAAACATCAAAAGAAGGAATTACAGTTTAAGATGAAACAAAATCCTATCACGATTAAAGCGAAAGAGAATAGGGATTTGAGGAAGTTAAGAAAAGAAAAAGAATATTTCTACAATTCATTAGGATTTGAAGTTGTTAAAATGAACAGCGCATACAAAGATTATTCAACTTCATGGTTTGTAAGAAAAAGATTGACACCAGAACAAGAAAACGAGATTATCAAAAATGGCAAGAAAGCAAGCAAAAATAAAAAGATACCAGACAAAGATTTCATTAAACCTCATCATCATGATATTGTTTTAGTTGATGATATGAAAATAAATATAGATACAGTTGTTTTACTTCAAAAGATGAATGAAGTACGTACTAAGTTGTATGAAGAACAACTGAATCAACACAAAAACATAAGAATCAATGAAGTACTACGATGTATATTTATGAAGTATGACGAATTACGAGAAAAAGAGGAATACTTCACCGTTGATTTTCCAAGACCTGAATCAAAGAACCAATGTATAGGTACAATACATAACAGCAAAGAGATTAAAAAGATGTTAGATAAAAACAACGAGATTTTTGTTAATGCAATCGATCAATATATTGAATTTGGAAGTAATCAAGTGTTATACAGTATAGGTGGTATGTACTGTAATATTGATAAATATCAACCATTAAGAGCATCTTCATATATTGATTTACCACCATTTATCAAAAATAAAAAATGTTGTATCAATGTTCAGAATAAAGATAATTTATGTTTCATTTATTCTTATCTTAGTTGTAGAAATTATGATAAAATTGATAAACCAGAGAGACAATCTTCATACTCAAAAGAAGAAGTTGATGAAGTTAAAAATAAGTTAGAAGCCATTGATATCAAATTCCCAGTACAGATTATCAAAAATAACATTGAAAAGATTGAAAAAGTATTGGATGTTGCTATTAATATTTATACATTTGAAAATAGCGTTTTTATATGCGATAGATACCCTGTATATATTTCCAAAAGTGAAAATAAAAACGTATTAAATCTTTTGTACTTTTCAAATGACGAAATTAACTATCATTATGTATGGATTAGAAAATTTAACGCCTTTTTATTTGATATTAGAAACAATCAACATAAAATGTATTTTTGTACAAAGTGTATGTTACATTTTTATTCACAAGAGAAATTAGACCAACACAATCTAGATTATCCTAAATGTTATACACCTAATCAACCAGCAAAGTTATTATTACCATCAAAAGAGAACGCATTCATCGAATTCAGAAACTTTAAAAACAAGTTTAAGGCACCATTTGTTATATACGCAGATTTTGAGAGCATTCTACAAAAACACAATGAAGATAACATCACACATCGTCATATTCCATGTGGTTTTATGTTTTATGTTGTTAGTACATTTGAAGAATATACATTTGAACCAAAATTTTATCGAGGTGAAAATGCAGCCTTTGAATTTATATTACAAATCCTTAGAGTTAAAAATGAAATCATGAAAATCATTAATACAAACAAACCAATGATATATAACACTGATGATATGCTAACTTTTGATAACTCAACGTTATGTCATATATGCGAAAAACCTTTAAATGGAGATAAGGTACGGGACCATTGCCATTTTACAGGCAAGTTCTTAGGTGCAGCGCATAATAGCTGTAATTTAAGCAGAAACTACAAAAAATACAAAATTCCTGTATTCTTTCATAATGGAAAAGGTTATGATTCACATTTTATTATTAATGAAGTGGCTAATTTTGATGCGATTAAACGAATTAATATGATTCCTAAGACTGAAGAGAAGTATATTTCATATGACTTCAACCATCTTAAATTTTTAGATTCACTCGCTTTTATGAATCCAAATGATAGTCTTGAAAAATTGGTTGAATCACTACGATGTAAGGATAAATACGATATTTCCAAATTCCAACATACTATGAAGTATTTTAAAAAATTATATCCATCTATGACTGATGAAGATTTTAAACTTGTTATTAGTAAAGGTGTTTATCCTTATGAATACATGGATGATTTCAAACGTTTTGAAGAGCAACAACTACCAGATATTAAAAACTTTTACTCAAGCTTGAACAATGAAAGCATTACAACTGAACAATACGAACATGCACTCAAAGTATGGAAAACCTTTAATATTAAAAACATGGGAGAGTATCACGACTTCTATTTGAAAACAGATGTATTGCTATTGACTGATATCTTTGAAAACTTCAGAAAAGTAGATTTAGAAACCTATAATTTAGACCCTGCTCATTATGTAACTGGCTGTTCTTATTCGTTTGATGCTTCATTAATCAATTATGGAGATAGAATACAGATTTTCAATGATGAACAATCGGATATGTATAATATGATTGAACAAAACATAAGAGGCGGTATGTCTTTTATTGCACATAGATATTCAAAAGCAAACAATAAATACATGGAAAATTACAATCCTGATAAACCATCAAAGTATATTATGTATTATGATGCTAATAATTTATATGGTTGGGCAATGATTCAAAATTTAGGTGTTGGTAATTACAAATGGGAAGATGTCAATGAATGGAATGAGGAAAGAATTAAGAACATCCCAGTTGATAATGATAAAGGCTATGTTTTTATGGTTGATTTGGAGTATCCAACAGAGCTACATGATTTACACAATCACTATCCATTATGTCCTGAGAAAAAGATTGTACAAAGTGAATGGTTATCAGATTATCAAAAAGGATTGAAACAAAAGCTTCATGTAGCTAATGACCATGTTGAGAAACTCATTACTGACCTAACAGATAAACATAAGTATGTTGTTCATTACCGAAACTTACAACTGTATCTACAACTTGGATTAATACTTGGAGAAATTCATAAGGTATTATCATACACACAAAAACCGATGCTAAGAGATTACATTCTAAAGAATACAGCTTTACGAGCAAAGGCCAAAGCGGCAAAAGACGATTTCAGCGCTAATATTTACAAGATTAAGAGTAATGGCGTTTTTGGTAAGCAGATGGAAAATGTGAGAAATAGATGTGATATAAGACTTGTTAAAGACGATACGACAGCATACAATAAACTCATATCACATCCTTTATACAAGTTCAAAAGAACAATTTTCAATGAGAACTTGGTTGCTGTTCATATGAATAAAAAAGAGATTAAACTCGATAAACCAATATTAAATGGCTTTATTATTTTAGAGTTATCAAAATATTTAATGTATGACTTTTATTACAATGTTCTTAAGAAACGGTATGGTGAAAAGATTAAGCTTTTATTCACAGACACTGATTCATTATGTGTAGAGATAGAAACCGAAGACATTTATAAGGATATGAGCGAACAAAAACAACATTATGACTTGTCGGAATACCCAGAAGACCATTTCTTATACAACAACGAGAATCAAGCTGTTGTAGGTAAATTCAAAGATGAAATGGCGAGTAAGATTATAACTGAATTCGTCGGATTGAGAAGTAAGCTGTATAGTTTGAGAGTTCAAGATTGTAAAGAAAAGAAGATTGCGAAAGGAGTTAAAATGTGTGTTATAAAGAAGGAATTGAAGTTTAAGAATTACAAAGATACACTTGACTATGAAAATGAAACCAAAAGAAATATGAACTTTATAAAGAGTATGAAACATAAGATTAATACAATTAATATCAGTAAGGTAGCTTTATCATGCTATGATAATAAGAGATTTATACTTGATGATGGATATACAACACTCAGCTATGGACATTGCAGAATTCAAGAAATGAAGAAAGATTCTACAAAGGAGCAAATATAAAACTAAAATCTAAGCCTTAATATATGGATAAAAAATCTAAACTTAGTGAAGATTTTAAGAACACATTACTGAAAGCATTATTTTATGGTGCTGATACACAATTTACAACTATCAAAAAATTGTATGAACAAGTGAAAAAGAGAGGAATAACATACGATGAAGTACGAGACTTTGTTAAATCACAAGAGGCAACTCAGTTATTCATGAAACCAAAACGAATTAAACACTACTTCCCTATTGTAGCTAAACATAAGTATGAAATATTACAAGTTGATTTACTTGATTTATCAAACATTGCAGCTGCAAATGAAAACTACAAGTATCTACTCATTTGTATTGATGTTTTTAGCAGGCAAGCTTTTGTTGTTCCTTTGAAAAACAGAAACACTGAAACAGTAACAGATGCATTGAGTGAAGTTGTAGAAATCACAGTACCAATATCTATAACTTCAGACAATGAATTCAGTACTCATGTTATTAAAAAGTTCTTAAATGAAAGAGGTATTGACTTACAACCAGTTGATGTTGGAGAACATCATAAATTAGGCATAGTTGATAGATTCTGCAGAACAATACGGGAAAAAATCAATAAATACATGACCATGTACAACACAAGGAAATATATTGATGTTTTGCCTAAGCTTATTAGTAATTACAACTCTTCATATCACAGTGGAATTAAGAAAGTACCCAATGATGTAGAAGAAGAAGATGAAAGCGTCATAAAACTCACAAACAAAAGATACAACAAGGCAAAACAGGATGAAACGGTGTATAGTGTTGGTGATAAGGTGCGCTTTATAATAAACAAACAACAGTTTGAAAAAGGAACATTGCCGCATTGGTCTAAAACAACACATTCTATTGTTTCGAAGAACGCGCACTCATACAAACTTGACAACGATAAAACATACAAATATTACGAACTTCAACTGGTTGATAAAACCGAAGATTTGGGATTTCCATCAACAGAACCAACATTTGAAGAAATGAAGAAACACAGGACATCAATACGTCGTTTCAATAAAGAAGGATTAGACAAAAGCGTTATTTTGGATTAGAAAAATAATCCAACATGACATAAATTTGTATCTTGGGGAAAATTTGCATCTTAGGGAATTTTTTTTCAAAATTTTATTTTTTTTGAAAATTTTATTTTTTTTGAAAATTTTATTTTTTTTTTTGAAAATTTTATTTTTTTTGAAAATTTTATTTTTTTTGAAAATTTTATTTTTTTTTTAAAATTTTATTTTTTTTGAAAATTTTATTTTTTTTT
>Ga0074195_1004993_pt1 | contig 10389 bp, 9 predicted proteins | sample EPASupsiteHSE623_FD_64525 | JGI IMG/M metagenome (GOLD analysis project Ga0074195, IMG submission 64525) | Bioremediated contaminated groundwater from EPA Superfund site, New Mexico - Sample HSE6-23 | ecosystem: Environmental > Aquatic > Deep subsurface > Groundwater > Contaminated ... | reverse complement strand
AGTCGGGGAGCGTGAAAGTGGGGGAGGGGTGTTTTTGGGTGTGCATCTTTCCGCTCAGGCCGTCTTTCGGCTTGACAGGAAATCACCCGCAATCCGCCCCTGCGTGTAGCTTCCTACGTTATAAGCAACCGTAATTTGACGGTGTAGGATAAATAAAACGGTACAATTAATAATTAAAAACACATGAGAAATTTTAAGATCTAGACAGAACATTTATGTCAAAATGGGACAAGAAATTAGGATTATAGGTCAAATATTGAATAAAATACAAACGAATATAAATCATGGATAATCTTAACTTTAGTCAAAAATTCGAAAACGGGACACCTTTCTCTTTAAAATTAGCAAATAATGAAAAAAAAGACTTGCTTTCTTATCACTCCAATAGGAGATGAAGATTCAAAAATAAGGAGAGATACCTCAGGGTTAATAGACTCTATTATTCATCCAGTTCTAGAAGATTTAAATATTAATCTTTCAGTTGCCCATAGAATTTCTTCATCAGGTTCAATTACTCATCAAATAATCAAACATTTATTAGAAGATGAATTAGTAATTGCAAATCTAACCGGATTGAATCCAAATGTTATGTATGAATTGGCAATTAGACATGCAAAAAGGCTCCCTGTTGTTAGTATTGCTGAAATTGGCACAAAATTACCTTTTGACTTGGCAGAAGAAAGAACTAAGTAATAAGAATAAAATAATGTCGTATTTATTTGTTTAATTAACGCAATATGTGTATATTTATCTCATTATGAGATATTTATCACTAAAAAACAGAGAAGATTGAAGCATTAGAGTCAAGCATTAAAAACTCTAATAATACAATCAGAAAACGCAGTCAATGCCTTCTATTATCGCATCAAGGACGAACGATTATCGACCTGGCAAGCATTTTTGATGTTGATCGTAGAACAATCGAACGTTGGTATGATAGCTGGGCGATAAACGGGGTTGATTCTCTACCTATTTTACCTGGGAGAGGAGTTAAAACTCGTCTAAAAGGGTTGGAGGAAGAGATCGCCAAGCAGCTTGAGCTTAACAGCAGAAATCTAAAAAGTGTGTTGCTTTTTTTAGAGATAACACACAATATTAGAATCTGCAAAAAGACCTTGCAGAATTTTTTAAAAGATACTGGGCTATAAGTGGAAACGAGCTCGATTGTCTTTAAAAAGCAAGCGAAATAATGACCTGTTCGATTTTAAACAGCAACAAATAGAAAGCCTTAAAGTGCTGGAAGATAACGGATACATTGATCTCTACTTTGGTGATGAAAGTCATTTCGGACTCACTCCAAGAGTACCATATGCTTGGCAAACAAAAGAAAATCCGATATTATTACCAGCATCTAAAGGGAAGTATCTAAATGTTGTTGGATTAATGAACCGTAAAAATAACCTGTTCTTTGAAGTGCTTGAAACAACATTAAATTCTGACAGATTTATTAGTTTTATGGATCGTTTTGTTGTCCAGACTATTAAAAAGACTGTTGTAATACTGGATAATTGCCCAATTCATAAATCAAAGAAGTTCATGGCCAAAATTGAAGAATGGAAAGAACAAGATGTATGGATTTTCTTCTTGCCTCCATATTCTCCAGAGTTGAACCTGATAGAAATTCTTTGGCGAAGAATCAAATATCAATGGCTGTGTTTTGACGCATATCTCTGTTTTCAGAATCTCAAAGAACGATTGTTTGATGTATTACAAAATATAGGCATAAAATACGACATTATATTTTAGCCATTACTTAATTGTCTAAAACTCTCCAGCGAGACATTATAATGTTGACTTCGACAATTAATTTATCTGAAACTTAAATTGAAGGATTTCTAGATGAAGCCGGATCGCAGAAAATTAATCAAATAAGGTTAGAAAGGTAAGTATCCATTGACACTTACCTTTCTTCCCAGCTTTTTTAATAGAATTGATTAATTTACATCCCACCAAACTTTTACGTTCAGGTTGTCGCCACCCATTCTGGCAACCGCGGCTTCGTAATTTACTTTGTTATAAGCCTGTTCTGTATTGGGATAATACATTCGGACCGGAATTTTACCATTGTTAAATGTATTAGGGCCTGCGACCAAAGCCGGGTAATTGGTACGCTTCCATTCAGCCCATGACTCAAAGCCATTGGAGAATGAATCAATCCATTTCTGGGTTGCAATTTTGGCCAGTTTTTCGGCTGTTGTACCTGCATAAGCGACAGCAGGAACAGCGAGGTATGCTGCATCCCAGGCAAGATCAGTTTTCTTTGGAAGGACAAAGTTAGCAGGTATACGGCTTTGCCAATAGACAAACGAAGCTTGTATCCCTTTTTCATAATAGGCCTTAGCTGATGCTGTACCACCACTGATGTAACCTTTTTCTGCTGCTTCGGCCAAAGCGAATTGCAATTCTCCATAAGTCATAATCAATGACTGGTGGGCATTGGGAGAGGAAAGAGTACTACTTTGAATTCCAAACCACAATAAACCCACAGGCGATTGGTTATTTGTACCTCCATTAAACGTACTTCTACCCTCACCTATTCCATTAGGAACGCCGGCATAAATTGGAGCACCGGCAAGTACTGAATTTGGTGTTGGTTGGGCAAAAAGTTTTATGCGTTTATCTCCGGTTGCATTCATAAAATCTGTCACGGTTTTGGAAGCATCAAAAGAAGTGATTTTACCATAGTTGGGGTAAATAGGTGACTGGTTTGGTGCGTCGGCCAGAAAAGAAAATGCTGCCTGATCCGAACCAGAGGTGAATATCGGATATTTTACAGGATCACCGATGATCGTCTGCATCGCTGCCGTCGGATCCTTGCGCCCCGAAATCCTCATTAAACAACGTATCCTTAATGAATTGGCGAACTTTTTCCATTTCGCAATATCATTGTTGTACAAAATATCCCCTTTTATTACTTCGCCTGTTGTCCCAATTAAGTTATTTGCATTCTCAAGATCGCTGAGTATTCCGGTATAAATAGATTCCTGGGTATCGTAAACGGGTTTGTTTATTCCGTCACTTTCAGCCTTGATTGCTTCAGAGTAGGGTATATCGCCGAAAATATCTGTTAAAACCTGAAACATCCATGACTTATAAATCAGGGCCACAGCTAAATAATTATTTTGCCCGAGTTTGGTCGAAATCTCTTGCATTTTGTAAATATCCCTGAGATTAGCGTAAAAACCACCCCAGCAAAATTTATCTGCCATGGATGCATCCCATTGAAAGACACTCACGTATTGATAGGCAATATGATCAGCAATACAGTTTCCATATTCCCAGTTTTGATAAAAATAATTCACTTGAGAAGACCGAATAATAGTAGTAAGCAACAAGTCAGGGGTTGGATTGACAATACTATTTGGATCAGTATTTATTTCTTCAAAATTATTTGTGCAATTGAAAAATGTACAAATGAATATTAAAAGAATAGATTTATATAACATTTTTTTGTTCATAACATGAAAATTTAATGTGATTAGACCTTAAAAGCTAACATTAAGATTGAATCCATAACTTCTCATTGAAGGAAGAGCCATGTTTTCAAATCCAGGAACCAGACCGGCACCAGTTGTAGTAGGTGTTTCCGGATCACTGTGCTTGTTCTCTGTCCAGAGGAACAGATTTCTTCCCACTAATGAAATCTTTGCGCTCAAAAATGGCGTTTTGCTTAACAACGACTTTGGTAAGGAATACCCGAAAATAATTTCACGCAATTTCACAAACGAAGCATCTTGTTTTTGGGCTTCCGTATTATGGTCATACCACATTTTGTAATAATTTCTGATTGTTTGAGGCGTCGTATTTGGAGTATAGGTTCCGTCAGCGTTTAAATTTACCCCTTCCCTTACATAGATCGTTCCATACTCAGAACCAAGAGGTTGATCTTCCCTCAATGCCTGGGTTTCAATCAATGAACCTGTGCCCATGGCTTTATTAAGGAATCGGGATATAAAAATACCTCCCTGTCTAACATCAAACAAAACACTTAGGTTAAAATTCTTATAAGAGAATGTATTACTGATACCAGCGGTCCAGTCGGGGTTATAATTTCCCTGTAAATCATAGGTAGGCGTTTTTACGGCTTGTCCATTCGATGCGTTAATAATAATCTGTCCATCGGGCGCACGCAGGAAACCCTGTCCGTAAATATTCCCCATACGTTCACCTATTACAGCTTTGATGAAAGCATCTTCACCGGGTTTCGACTGGCTATATTCTGTCATTCCTTCAGTTAAAGATATAAGTGTCCCCCTGTTGCTGGCAAAATTCACAACAAAATCCCACTGAAACCCACTAATCGTTTTAATTGGAGTGGCATTTAAAACTACTTCAATCCCCTTGTTACGTATTTCACCAGCATTGATCATCCTGCTTGTAAATCCCGAGGTTGGTGATATTTGTAATGGAAGTATCTGGTTCATGGAATTACTTTGGTATACGGAAACATCTAATCCCAAACGATTATTAAAGAACCTTGCATCCAAACCAACTTCATAGTTGTTAACCATTTCTGGCTTTAAATTCGAATTTTTTAATGTGCCTGGATATGTTAACGCTGCAATGGTACCCCATGATTGGGCATATGAATAGGTAGGATCCAGTGAATAAGGACTGGTATCTTTCCCTACTTCAGCATACGAAGCCCTTAGTTTGGCAAATGATATATAATCAGGTAATGCAAAAATCTGAGAAAGAATGCCACTTACCGAAACAGAAGGATAAAAATATGAGTTATTGGCAGCAGGCAGGGTACTCGACCAGTCATTACGCCCTGTAACATCCAAATAAATCATGTTCTTATAAGAAACCTGCCCCATGCCATATAAACTATTGATCTGTTTTGTATAAGTTGCACTGCTGGCAGCTACGGTTCCCCGTACGTTACTTACATTGTATACACCAGGAACTTGCAATTGGGCTGCCCCAATATAATTTCCTCTGGCATCCATGGTCATCCGGTTCCCTCCTAACGTAGCAGAAAAGTGCCAGTTTTCGTTCGCCTGTTTATTGTATGATAGCAGGAAGTCTGAATTAATTTCCCTATAATAATTGTTGTATTCCCAATAGGCTCCGTAGGTAGATTGTTTGGTATTTGCAAACCTTTTAGATGGAAGGTTTTCATGATAAAGATCCATACCTGTCCGCACTTTTAAGCTAAGGTCGTTGGTAATCTGGTAATTTAATGCAGCATGTCCCATGATATGATCTTTCTGTTGACCATTGGTCATGTATTTTGCTGTCATATAAGGATTATCCTCGTTGTTATAGCTCCAGCCGAATTGCTGAATACCCTCCAGGCCTGGTTGCCACATATTCCGAAGGCTTTTCATATTTATTGAACGGGGAAGCCATAATACATCATACATGATGTTTTGGGCGCCATAGTTTCCCATCGGCCTGTTATCACTATCGCTGCGGATATAGTCCATATTCGCTTCAACAGAAAAACGTTTGGTCAGATTGTAATTGACATTAAGACTTATTGTATTTCTTTTCAGGTCGGTATTCGGGATGCTTCCTTTTTGTGTTATGTTGGAATAGGAAAGCCTGTAATTTCCAATTTCGTTCCCTCCTGTTAATGCAACGCTGTTCGATTCCGTAACCCCGGTTTCAAAAAAATCTCTGATGTTGTTTGGATGCGAAACCCATGGAGTTGGAATAATATCGCCCCTGTTTGCAATATGAACATCACCACCACGGAATCCATTGGTAGTAGGCGAATCGAACTGAGCCATCATCAAACCTGCATCTAATCGCGGTCCCCAGCTTTCGTCATATCTGTCCCCGCCGGTAGGGTCGTTCGGATAAATACCATTGTACCCAAAGTTTGATCCCTGATAAAGACCATTTGTCCCCTGTCCAAATTTATTCTGGAATTGAGGTAAGCGTAAAGGTGTTTCAAACGTAGTACTGCTATTTACCGAAACGCCAATACCTTTTCCGCTTTTTCCGGTTTTTGTAGTAATCAAAACAACACCGGCGGCAGCGCGCGAACCATATAATGCCGCAGCGCTGGGCCCCTTTAGTACGGTGATACTTTTAACATCGTCGGGGTTGATTTCACCAGAGCTGTTCCCATAGTCGGCGTTGTTGGCAATTGAACTCCCATTACTTATCGGAATCCCGTTCAAAACAACTAAGGCCTGGTTATTATTAATATCAAGTGATGTTTCACCTCTAATAATAATCCTGGCAGAACCACCAATAGTGGAATTTGAAGTTACATTAACACCAGCCATTCTACCTGCCAATGATTGTACAATGTTTGTTTCCTTTGCTTCTATCAGACTGCTACCGTTAACTTCCTGTACGGCATATCCCAAAGCTTTCTTTTCGCGCATAATTCCCAACGCAGTAACCACAACTTCTTCTACCCCAATTGCATCTTCTTCCAATTGGATTACTATATGGTCTTTTCCGGCAACAGAAACTTCCTGAGATTTCATTCCTACAAACGAAAATACTAAAGTGGCATCGGCTGGGACATTGGAAAGGATATAATTACCATTTGCGTCAGTAATCGTGCCGATAGTCTTTCCTTTTATTGCTACAGAAACTCCAGGCAAAGGCGCTCCGGAAGAGTCGGTAACGCGGCCGAAAAGGGATTTTTGCTGCTGGACAGATGATTCCCCATTTAAGTTATTTGCTTCGGGTGTTGTCAGTACTATTTGTCTGCCTTTTACAGAGTAATTGACATTCGTTCCCTCAAAAATCTTTTCCAGAACTTTTTCAATCGTACTTTCCTGGACATCGATGTTGACTTTTCGGTTTGCATCAATGATCTTTTCGGAATACAAAAAGTAAAATTCACTTTGATTTTCAATTACGCCCAAAGCATCTCTAACTGTAACGTTTTTCAAATCTATTGACAATTTGGTCGTCTGTGAATAAGAATCTGAAGCAATTGCTCCAAAAAACGAAAGCAGAATTATACACAACGTAAGCTTCATTTTCAATAAGATTTTTACAATCCAAGGGAATGTACCCCCGGAAGCATGATCCAATACTTTTTTTTTCATACTTTTGTTTTGATTATGGTTTAAAATGGTCAAAATGTTTTTTTTGACGTTTTTTGAATCTTTTGCAGGAAGATGTGCGACCATTTTCCTGCTTTTTTATTGCAAGTATATTAGTTGTTTATCTCATTGGCATTTCTTTTTTTTAGGTTTAGAACTGATTAGTATTTATTTTTAGAGTTCTTCAAATCGATTAATACTTTTTGTTTTGAAAACCTTCCATCGGGAAATTTTTCTATTGGGCTTATTGTATAGCTCACAGGGGTTGGTAAAGTCATTAGTTCAAGCACCTGAGATAATGTTTCGTCGGAAAAGGTAGCCGTACAGGTGTATTCTTGTACCTTGTTATTTACAATTTCAACATCAACATTATACCATCGTGACAGTTTTTTTGCGATATCTGCAATAGAATCGTTTCTAAATACAAGAAGGCCATCTTTCCATGCCACATATTTCTCGATATCCTGTGATTCAAGAGCATATGCATTATTCTGTTTATCGAACTTAAAACATTCGTTTGGAGATAAGGCTTTTATTTCCCTTTTACTGTTATTGTCGTATAGAATAACTTTACCTTCAACCAGCGTGGTCTCCACAAGCTCGTCACCCGGATATGCGCTAACATTAAATGTTGTTCCGGTAGCCTTAATCTCCAAACGGTCCGTCCCTACAATAAAAGGAACATCTTTATTATGAGCTACTACAAAAAAGGCTTCACCTGTTAAGAAAACTCTACGGTTCTTTCCTTCGAAACGATAGGGATATTTTAACTTACTGCCATGGTTCAGCCACACCATTGTGCCGTCGCCCAGATTGATGTGCATCCGCGAAGCTGCCGGCGCTTCCACTTCCAGATCATTTAAATTGTCAGCGTAGCGGCCTTTATCAGAAAGATTAGTATATATTAATAATGATAAAATCGGCAACAGTAAGACTGCTGCAGCACGGGTGATAACAGACAAAATCCGGTGTTTTCTCAAGGCTTTTTGACTGATTCGTTGATTTGAATTTTGGATGATGTTGATCCGATGATGTATTTTATCGAGTAAACGATTGTATTTTGTTCTTTCCACCGGTCCTGCCTGGGGTTCGAATTCATCCCACACCTCCTGAACCATTCCTTTTCCGGAAGATGACAGAGCGCCTTCTTTGATCCAAGAAAGGAGTTGTTTAAACTCCTCTTCAGTACAGTTTCCTTGCAAATACTTTATGAAGAGATCTTTTGTCATTGCAGGTTTGTTTTATAAACTAATTACCGGTTACGGTCAATCTGAAACTATTGATTTATTATCAGGATCAACCTGCCTTAAATTTGTTTCAAAATGTATTACGTTTAACCTTACTAACACCACTATCCGAAATGTGAAAAAGTGTATCTTTTTTTGAGAATTATTCAATAACAATCAAGCAGGCTTTGTTTCCTATAAAATTAAGCATGTTTAAGCTATTCAGAAACAATAAGATCAGTTAATATCTAATGGCAGGTAAAAATATTTTCAGATATGCAAAATACCTCCTGAGTCTCGCAGAACACAAAGTGGGAGACCAACGGAAAATGGAGCACAACACGGTTATAGTATGCCCCTTTTCCGAAGCTTCTGATCTTCGTTCTAAAGAAACAGTTAAATATTATGGTACATAGATTATCACTTCAGAAGGGAGACTTCGTATCGGATCAAAGAAATAAATATACAAATAACAAATTAACAAGTACTGAATTATCGATGTTCTGACGCAAAAATTTTAAGGCTTTTACCATGTGATTTTCTACCGTGTTCTTCGATATTCCGAGTCGCTCGGCTATTTCAGGATAAGTTAAGCCTTGCTCTCTGTGTAACAGATAAACCTGCTTTTGCCGCTCAGGTAAATCGGCAATCAGCTTCTCTACCTGGCTGTTCAACTCGTTAAACTCAACTTCGCTAATAACAGATGGAGTGACCAGAATGACAGATGAATTCTTAAGGTGTTCGAGATATTTGTTATTGTTGATCCGTTTACGGATGAGATCAATGGAATTATTGTACGCAATTGTGAAAATGTAAGAATTCAGTAATTTGTAATCACCGAGTTTTTCTCTCGATTCCCATATTTTCACAAACACTTCCTGTACAATATCATCAGCTTCTGCTTCATTCTTCAAAATCTTGAACACAAATGAAAACAGCTTATGACTATATCGTTCATAAACCTGATCAAAAGCCATCATGTCCCCATCTTTCAGGCGAATTAACAGCTCTTGTGTAATATTTTCATTGTCAGGCCTCAATGTCAAATCAGATTAGAGAGTTGCAGCGGCTAAACTACAAAAAATACTTGAAATGAGCTCAGCTACCTTATTTTTTGGATTTTAAAGGCTTTGGTATAGTGTCTTTTAATTTTTCATGCATCTTCATCCAGTGCCTTGAGCATCACCAATAGTTGATTGCTTGTTTGATCGCTTTGCATTAATTTTTCTATTAATGATTCCATATCAATGTTTAGTATTGCGGCCATCTGGACCAACATTGTAAAGAATACCTTGATCAGCCGTTTCCACAAAGTTAGTTCGAGCAGTTGCTGTTGTGTTTCCCTGAACAGTTCTCCCATGGTTTTATAAGAATTAAACCGTTTTTGCAGCGACAATATCGTATGGGTCACCAAAATAATAGTTGCGTCTGCAATTTGTCCATCGAAATCAGTGTTCTGGCTTGCGCCCAAACGCAGGTATTGCTTACATTCTTTGAAGACTTCAATTGTCCAACGGATTTGATACAGCTCAATTGTCCGCGTAAATGACAGGGTCAAATCGGTTGTCAACAGCAATGTCCAGTTCTTTGCATTATTGTACCGGATGAAATAGAGCCACACAATAAACGAAAACGGAATAATAATCGCAAATGTGGGGTGAAAATGGGAATAGACCTGAATTTGAAAAAGGGAAGTCCGGCAGGCTCCCGGGAGGACTACATAGCAAATATCAGGAACAATTTAAATTGCAATAGGGGATTTACATATCTCAGGTATATAATGTAAGTTGAATTGAATCATCAACACGCAAACTTGTTCAATTGGTGCTTTTGACTTTGTTATGCAATGTTTATGAGCTTTATGTTCATTTTTTTATATAGGAATGGAATTGATGCAAAAAAATAAAGAAATTATTATGGTTATGTTTTCACAAATTAAGAAAAAGCGACTTTGCCCTGTTTTGCTTTGTTCTTTTCTGATGCTCTTAAATTTTTCAGTAAGTGCAAGTAATGTAATCCCTGACTCTCAGGACAAAAATAAGTACTTCAATATAACCAGTTTCGGTACACTTTGCTACTGGAACGCCACGGATTCCATTTTAGGAAAAGAAATAACGGAAGCGGATTTTACCTCCGGGAAGCAA
>Ga0074195_1004991_pt1 | contig 10392 bp, 7 predicted proteins | sample EPASupsiteHSE623_FD_64525 | JGI IMG/M metagenome (GOLD analysis project Ga0074195, IMG submission 64525) | Bioremediated contaminated groundwater from EPA Superfund site, New Mexico - Sample HSE6-23 | ecosystem: Environmental > Aquatic > Deep subsurface > Groundwater > Contaminated ... | reverse complement strand
CAAGCCCCAAAGTTCCAACTTTTTAATTTTATTAAATCAGCCAGGGAAAGCCCAAATAAGCGTACATCAGACACTTTAGCATAAATTCAAGTAAATGAATTTTTTCGGATAGCTTTTGTCTATTCAGTATTGAAAAATTCGATTTGACAGGCAAACAATCGGGGCTTATATTTGTCTTATAATTTTATCGATTTTAATCTATTAGTAGAATAAGTATGAAGACAATTAATGAAAAATTTCCTGAATTTAAGAAAGAAGCTGTCGTTTCACTCGAATTCGGTAAGGAGTTTGCAACGCTAACCAATGCTGACATTGCTGGTAAATGGACCGTATTTTTTTGGTGGCCACTCGATTTTACTTTCGTTTGTCCTACCGAAATTGTTTCGTTTAACGACCATTTTGAAGAGTTTGCCAAACGTGATACCAATGTAGTTGGCGCATCAATCGACTCGCAGTTTGTTCACCTGGCATGGCGTAACAACCACCCGGGATTGAAAGGACTGAAATTCCCCATGTTGGCCGACACCAGCAAGTCTCTTTCTGAAGAATTAGGTATTTTGGAAGCGGGAAATAAAATTGCTTACCGCGCAACTTATATCATCGACCCGGAAGGAACAATCCAACATGTATCTATTAACGGGCTGAATGTTGGTCGCAATGTAAAAGAAGTTATTCGTATTCTGGATGCTCTCCAAACAGGTGAATTAACACCTTGTGACTGGAATCCGGGAGATCCAACTTTATAATAAAATGTAAGATCGGAAATATCGGAAAAGGCAGCTCATTGGGCTGCCTTTTATTTTAACGTGAGTTCGAGATAAGAAAATGTCCCAATTTTTATGAATAAAACTCTTAATTGCCCTATCCCCAACCCTTCCCCAACCAAGGGAAGGGAGATTGGTCAACGAAAATTCTGAAAAGATGTCCTATAAAGAGCATACATTCAGAACTTGCAGGATGAAAAGTCCCCGTTTTTGTTGCCTGAGCCTGCCGAAGGAGGGATTAGGGGGCAGCTCCTTAAGGTGCATCTAGTCAAATGTCTTATTTTTAGATGCTTTCATATCGAACTCAGGTTATTTTATTCAGTACTTCGAACCATAGCTATTTTTAAATCAAACGAAAAAGGCAAAAATGATGCTATTCACTTTTGCCTTTTTATGTTCTGTGGCGTGTCTATTCTTTATTCTCGGGCCTTGGCCCTTTAGTCACCTGGGGCCTGTTTCTCGGCGGTCTTTTTCTTTGAGGCCTGGTTTCATTTGACCTGTTCTCCGTCGATCTGGCTTCCTGCGGTCTGTTTTCCTGAGGTACATCTCCTTGCTGGCGGTTACCCGATCTTCGGTTGCGACCGTTCCTGCTTTTCTTTGAGGCAGGCTTAGTGAAGAATTTCTGATCCAGTTCGCCCACATTCATCATATTTTCTTTCTTGGGCTCGGCATCAGTGGTATATCCGTCGATCGAAGGTTTTTGCCCACGTTTATTGGCGTTCAGGAATTTTTTTACATCAGCCAGATCGAGCACAAAAGTTCTTCCGTCCGATTTATCGTACATGTACCAAATCTTTTTCTGAAGAATATCGGTTTTGAAATGACGCGCAATTCCTTTGTCCGTTTCAATAGTGAGCAATTCATGCGGGAAATCTTCCAATGCTTCCAGATAATGGTCGAGTTCGTAGGTCAGACAGCATTTGAGCTTGCCACACCGTCCGGCCATTTTTTCGGCATTTGGTGATAATCCTTGTTTCACGGCAGCATCCGAAGTAACGCTCGTAAAGTCGGTACGCCAGGTTGAGCAGCATAAAGCGCGTCCGCATGAGCCTATTCCTCCAATGCGGCCAGCTTCCTGACGAACGCCAATCTGCTTCATCTCAATTTTGATGCTGAATTCCCGGGCATATTGTTTGATCAATTCACGAAAATCGACCCGATCGTCAGCAATATAATAGAAAATAGCTTTGTTGTTGTCGCCACGGAATTCCACATCGCCGATCTTCATATTCAGGCTTAATTCGTTGGCAATCTGCCGCGAACGAATCATCACCTTATTTTCACGGGCTTTGGCTTCCTCCCATTTAATTACATCGGCAGGAGTAGCCTTCCGGTAAATTTTATTCCACTCGTAGCGCTCCGGTTTTTTTACTTTCCGTTTAAACTGAAGCTCGGCTAATTTGCCGGTTAGCGAAACAACTCCAATATCGTGTCCTGGCGAACAGGCTACTACAACCAGCTCATCGCGCTTTAAAGGTATTCCGTCTTCGTTTCTGAAAAACTCTTTCCGTGTTCCTTTGAAGCGTATTTCGACAATATTCGATTCGTTGGTTGTATCAGGTATATCGTTGAGCCAATCGTATGTGCCAAGCATGGCTGGCCGGTCTAAATCAATATTTGTATTGCATCCACTGCATCCCATATCTCTCAATTTTAAAACAAAGGGGCAATATTATCAAATTTTGGGCAGACTTGCTATTTTTATTCGGTCTAAATAGCAAGCCCCAAAGAACCAATCGTGAATTCAGAATTTATCATTTTACCCGATCTATCCTTTCTGCCCTTCAGCATATGCTCAAAACATCTATCTTTATCGCCAAAATTCCTGATTATGAATAGGCATCTTTTTCTGCTCATTGGTCTGATTTCACTGATCTTTCAGGCCCCAATAATGGCTCAGCAATTGAGTCCTGAAGCTACTGTCAGTATCCTGACCTGCAATCCGGGAAATGATGTAGCTGAGATGTACGGACACTCTGCCATCAGGGTAAATGATCCGGCAACAGGGATAGATGCGGTATTCAATTATGGCGTTTATAGTTTTGAAAAGCCTCATTTTTTGTATCGCTTTGCTAAAGGACAAACCGATTACCTGATGATCGGACTGCGATTTTCAAGTTTCTGGCCCGAATATGAACAAAGCAAACGAACCATTTATGAGCAAGTGCTCAATCTTCCGGCTGAAGGAAAAGATAAACTTTTTCAGGCCCTGATAGAAAATGCCAAACCTGAAAACCGCGAATATCGTTACAATTTTTTCATGGATAATTGTGCCACCCGTGTGCGCGACATGATTGAGCGAAATGCAGGAGTACCGGTACAGTTTTCTGATAATCATCCGACTGAAAGTTACCGCGACTTAATCAAAAAGTTCCATCATTCGTTTCGTTGGTTCGATCTGGGAATTGACCTCTTGGTGGGGAAAAAAGCAGAGCAACCAGTCACAGCCTACGGGCAGATGTTTTTACCCGAATACCTGATGGATCAGTTTTCCCGGGCAGAAATTACGATTGGCGGAAAAACACAGCCACTGGTTCGCGAAACCAGCGCCTTGTTTGAATACCCCAATAATAAGCTTAACTCAAGTCTCCCCTGGCCAACCCTTGTTTTTGGAATCATTTTCTTGTTGGTTGCCGGAATTTCTATTCGGAGTTATCTCCGAAAACAGAAAGTTTATTGGCTCGACTACCTCCTATTTGCTTTAACAGGCCTCGCAGGTCTGATTATTGGATGGTTTACTTTGTTCTCAGAACATCCGGCGGTAAGTCCCAATTACAACTTGTTATGGGCGCTCCCCACTAACCTGCTTTTTGCCGGAATATGGGCAATAAAAAAATGGAGATCGAAAACGCGCTACTATTTTTGGATAGCAGGAGCCGCCTTACTTCTTTCTTTCGTGTCGGGTCAGCAGTTTAATCCGGCAGTTTATTTTATCATTCTTACTTTACTAACCCGAGTAGTACTGAATTTATTTCCGGATAGAAAATAATATGTTGCAACATATCCACTGTAGCGATGTTGCGGGAAAATTACCCTATCCGCTGTATTTTCCGGTTCAATGGCCGTTCGATCGAGATCGGCACTTTCTCTTCGATTACACAACTGGTATCCAGTCCAAGTGCTTTCACATCATTAATACTAAACTTCCGGGTAAAAGCGTGAAGTCCCATGATCATCGTTTCCCAGGGTGATAATTTATAATCCTGGGTCATGATGCGGTCAAGGTTTATAAACAGGAAGTCGGCCGGGAAATGATGTTTTTTCAACGATTCATAGGAACTTGTCAGCTTGATCTCTCCATTGGCAACCATATCTTTCAGCACTTCTTTATAGTACAGATTGATGCGTGGTTCGATCTTAAACCCAATATGAAAATCGATACGGATCAGTGTGCCGGGGATAATCTGATTAACTTCATAATTAAATGTATCTGGTTCGTCAACGACATTAACATGCAGTAGCCAATAGGTCTGGGCCCGTTTGGGTTGCTTGTTGAAAATCGAATACATAATTTTTGATTCGATTTGATGAATATGGTTAGCTTTAATAATATATACCAGATTAGTAGCTATTTGTGGAATGGTTTTGTCGTTACTCAGGTCTTCAAATAAATGCAGGTATTTATTTACATTAACGAAACTAATGTGACGGTTTTTGATGCGGCGACCAAAAAACCAACCAAGCATGACCAGAAAAAAAGCAAAAGCCAATGCAATGGAGAACCATCCGCCATTCGAGAATTTGTGCAGGTTGGCGAGGAGAAATGAACCTTCGATAGCTCCAAAAACAGAAGCTAACAATACGAGCAAAACAACATGAACATTTTTCTGATAAAGGTAATGAATCAGAAGCATTGATGTCATAATCATGGTTATAGTTATGGAAAGCCCGTATGCCGCTTCCATGTTTGACGATTCCTGAAAGAAAACAACCACAAAACAGCAAAATACCCATAACAGCCAATTAACAAAAGGAATATAAACCTGCCCTTTAATGGTAGTAGGGTGTAATACTTTAATCTTTGGCCAGAAATTTAATGAAACCGCCTCGCTGATCAGCGTATAAGAACCGGTAATTAATGCCTGGCTGGCAATAACTGCTGCTGCCGTTGAAATCAAGATTCCGGGGAAAAGAAACCAGGTAGGCATGATCGAATAAAAAGGGTTTAACTCATCTACTGGCACCGGATGATTCATTAGCCAGGCTCCTTGACCAAAGTAATTGAGTAAAAGGGCTATTTTTACAAATATCCACGAAATCCGGATATTATTTATTCCGCAGTGACCCAGGTCGGAATACAGGGCTTCAGCTCCTGTAGTACAAAGAAATACAGCCCCCAGTAAAATAAAACCTTTAGGATAATTGGCCAGAAAATCGTACGCATAAACCGGGTTCAATGCGTTTAGTATTTCAGGATAGGTGGTTAACTGAATAAAACCAAGAGTAGCAAGCATTCCAAACCAAACCACCATAATTGGGCCGAACGATTTTCCCAGGAATCTGGTACCAAATTGCTGAACAAAAAACAGCGCAGTTATTATAACCAAAACTACCGGCAATACAGGTAGTTCAGGATTGATCAGCCGTAACCCCTCTATAGATGAGGTGACAGTAATGGAAGGGGTAATGACGCCATCGGCCAACAAGGCACTTCCGCCAATCATGGTTAAAGTCGCAGCCCAGGTCGATTTTTTTTTCATCAGGGCAAATAAGGCAAAAATTCCACCTTCGCCATGGTTATCGGCCCGTAAGGTGATCATCACATATTTCAGGGTTGTTTGTAAGGTCAGTGTCCAGAACACACAGGATAACGCTCCATATACCAGTAGTTTATCGAATCGTTCAGCTCCCGAAATAATAGCTTTAATTACATACAAAGGACTTGTTCCAATATCTCCAAAAACAATTCCAACTGTAATTAGAAGTCCGGCAAAGGTGACTTTGCTCATTGCTGAATGGTATTTCATCTCCGACATATCAACTGATAGTTAAATAATTGCATTATTAATGCCGGGCAAAGTTACGCACAAGACTGTTCCGTTATTCCTATATTCAGGACTTCTACCCCGAACTTCTTAATTTCTTAAGAATAGTTAGTATTTACCAACAAAAATCGTTGAATTGTATAACTGCAGCTCTCTTGCGTAAAATATTACTCAGTGGTTTTGTTCGTAATATCAATATTCTAATAAAGCCATGCCTGGTTGGAATGATTGCTGGTATATTTTTTATCGGTCCCGAAATCAGCTATTTTACTATATTTGAGCCAATAAAATATGGGTAAAAAAAATGAACATCGAAGAATTTAGGGAATATTGCATGGCCAAACCGGGTGTTACTGAAGAATTTCCATTTGATGAGGTAACCCTGGTTTTTAAGGTGATGGGTAAAATGTTTGCTCTAACAAATTTAGATGGCGACTGGAACCTGGCATTGAAGTGTGATCCGGACCGGGCTATCGAGTTGAGAGAAATGTATCCGGCTATTCAACCGGGTTACCACATGAGCAAAGTGCACTGGAACACCATTATGATGGATGGCTCCATATCACAAAAACTAATTCTGGAGCTGGTCGATCATTCTTATCAGTTGGTAGTCGATAAACTACCCCGGAAACTGAAAGAAGAATTGGGCAGGGATAAATAAGCAGATACAGGTACACGGAATAGTTATGAATGCCGGAGCTAAATTATGGAAACATACGAATTAAAAGGAGCAGAATACATCGAGCTGATTAAATTACTGAAAACCATGCGGATCAGCGAATCAGGAGGCCAGGCTAAAATGATGGTTGAAGATGGAATTGTTTTTCGCAACGGAGAGCAGGAATTCCGGAAACGGGCAAAATTAAGATCAGGCGATCTGATTGAGGTTTTTGAGTATAAAATCAGGATTAAATAGTATATTTCTTTGATAATTGAATTCGTGGGTTTGATAAGTATATTTGTCACTTCGCTAGTTTGAGATTTGTCGCTAAGTCGATAAAGCTGATGTTAGAAAATTCTGCTCCTGTTGGATTTGTAACTGGTTAAAATAACGATTTTAATTTTATTACATTAGCAGTCAAATTATTGCTCGCATTAATTTGTTGAGTTCTAGCTTTGATTTCAAGAATCACAAGGTAACAGATTGTACACTGTTACCTTGTGACCTGAAGTTTCTTATGAGAATGTTATTCGTTAAACTGGTGACTATAGGAAACCTTAATTTTATATGCTACATGCTATGTGCAACATAAAAACACCTGTTTTGGTGCACATAAGGATAAGACTATTACTTTATTAATTTGGCAGTTTTATGGAAAAAATTTTGATCATCGACGATAATAAGTTGATTCGTAAAACCTTAAAGGAGATCCTCACCAAGGTTGGTTTCTCTATTGTTGAGGCAGAAGATGGAGAGGCTGGTTTGCAGCTTGTTCGTTCAGAACACCCTGATCTTGTAATTACTGATTATCAGATGCCTGGAATTAATGGGCTTGAAGTTCTTGCTGAAATACGTAAATTAAATGTCGCGATTCCTGTAATATTGCTTACCGCTTTTGGACATGTTGTATTAACGATCAAATCTATTCAGCTTGGTGCTTTTGATTTTCTTGAAAAACCCATTGATCCGTTGAAGCTCAGATCTACAATTCAATTGGCTCTGAATTCGGTCAAAGTCAGCAATAGCCTGAACGAAGTAGTACGAGAGGATATCTCTAGCGAAAGTATGCTTGAAGATAATATTTTGGTTGGCAAAACGCCCATGATGAAAGAAATCTTCAAAAACATAGGACGCATTTCGATGAATAAGGTGAATGTGTTGATTCAGGGTGATACCGGCACTGGCAAGGAGCTCATTGCCAGACTCATTCATTTCTCAGGAATTACCCGCGATAAACCATTGGTAATTGTAAATTGTAGCGCACTTACAGAATCACTGCTCGAGAGTGAACTTTTCGGACATGTTAAAGGCTCTTTTACAGATTCCATACGCGATAAAAAAGGCAAGTTTGAACTGGCAGGCGAAGGCTCTATTTTCCTCGACGAAATTTCTGAAATATCGCTCAATACACAGGTGAAACTATTACGCGTTATTCAAGAACTGGAATTTGAAAAAGTAGGGGGAGAAACCACTATTCCGATGAAAGCCAGGATTATAGCTGCTACAAACCGAAGTCTGGAAAAACTGATAGAAGAGGGGAAATTCAGGGAGGATCTCTATTACCGACTCAAGGTATTCACTATTAACCTTCCGCCTTTACGTGAGCGTAAAGAAGACATTCACGACCTTGTAGTCCACTTTTTGTATAAACTTAACAAACGCTTCAATAAAAATGTGGTAAAGATTGGCGAAGGGGTTATCGAAATGCTTCAGCAGCATCATTGGTATGGTAATGTACGTGAACTTGAAAACACAATATTACAGGCTATTATTATGTCCAAAAACGATGTACTTGAGAAAGAGAATATCACGCTTAATATCCGCAATGGCCAATATTCTGCAAAAGACGTGGAAATGCCTGAACTCCGAACCCTGGCAGACGTGGAGAAAAATCATATCAGGAACACACTTGAGTTTGTAAAATGGAATAAACTGGAAGCTTCACGGATCCTCGATATTACACGGCCCACCCTAAATGCCAAAATTGAAAAGTATAAGCTTGTTCAGTAATTTTTACTGATAATAGTGTTTTTTTATAGATATAAAAAGTTATTCATTCTGCTTTGGTTGCAACACAAATTCGAGCCCGTCTGCCACATCACCGTCAGTTCCGGCAGAAATGGTAAAGTGCAAAGATGGAGAACTCGTCCAATTCAATTTGTTCAATTGGGTAGTATCTATCCTGGCCTCATATTCGCCCGGTGGCAGACCCAGGTAGCTGAAATAGCCATCTGATTCAGAAAGCGTACGTGCCACCAGACTGTAATCGGTACGGTAGAAATTCACGATAATTCTCCCCTGCCCCTTCTTTCCGCTACCAACTCCAAAGTAAACTGTTCCGGCTGCTTCGCCTACTACTGCAATCGGAACCTCAATCAGTTTGAACATATTTGGGTCAATGGAGACACTGATTGATTTTTTCCGCATTTGCCAGGCAATGTTATCGAAATTGGTTCCGTCGAGCGTAACGAGATAGTTGGTATAAGGTTCCAGGTCGAATACACGGATGGTTGTATCCTTCTCACTAAGTTCGACACGGCCTCCATTGATGTGAATGTTAAGTCCGTAGGCTTTAGGTTCGTTAGACTCGCGTCGTCCATTACAGTTCAGGTCGAGGTAAGGGAAAAGTGTCATACCGCCTTTACCCACACTTACCCGGCTATTTCCTCCAATATAGTTCGTTTTTGCATCCACCATCACACTTCCACTGGCTGATTGCACCAGTGTGGTGGTATTATTGCTCCTTCTTGTTGAAAGTCCCACTTGTGCAAAAGAAAAATCATAACGGAAACCCGCTTCAATATTGCTGAAATTACTTTTGAAGTTCTGTTCGTAGGACAAATTCATATAGCCATTTTTGAACAGATGTTTTTCTAACCCACATTTCATCGATATAAATTCTTTGCGATTATAGTCGAATTGAGTCTGTGGCGAAAGTACAAAGGCTCCCGGAAGTTTGAATGAAAGCGAAAGGTTGCTATAAGTGTACGGCTGCCCGACATCAGAGATTAAGGAATAGGTGGTAAAGTTGGTGTTCACGCCTAATATGGCTCCCGAAAGCAATAATTCGGCAGTCGTATATTTTGTCTGGGGCATAACAATCTGATTGAGCGTTAGTCGCGAAAATGCCGCGAAATTAGAGCTGCGGACGGGTACCGACACTGCAATCTTTCTCTCTTCGAGGTAATTATAGTTAATGGCCTTCTGCCCTTTTTTATATTTGGTATAATTGAGTTCAAACTGGACATTCGAAGGCAATCGATAATTCAGAATACCTTTGGATCTTACACCATAGGTATATTCTCCGGATAACAAAAGGCTGGAAGCAAGCCGGAGCGACGTATTCACATATGGCATAAAGGAACCTGACGTTATCGACGAAAGATATTCAAGACCACCACCAACCGTCATGCGGCGGCTGATCCCGTAATTAAAACCGGCCCTGGAAAAGATGCTGTTATCACCATCCTCAACAATGCCCGCACTAGCCTTATACTCGAATTCGCCCACCGGCAAAAAGTTGAATGGAATACTGATGCTTTGCTCTTTGGAACGTTCTTCGCCCCAGGGACCATAATATTGCAGTTTCACCTCAGTGTTACCGTACACCAGGGGAACCTCAAAGGAAAAAAAGCCAGATGCATCAGCTTTTACATAATCCACCAGCACATTATTCACATAAAGTTCGACCAACCATCCCGGTTCTGTGAAATCACTCAGTATATATGAACCAAAGGACCGCCTGAACGTGGTGGGTGTATTTGTAAACTGAACCCCAACAACTGGCGAATATAACGATGAGGTGGCCCCCGTGGCGATTTTCCCCGCCAATACCTGTCGTAGCGCCTGGTGATCATTATTCACATATCGCCAAAGATAATATTGTTGCTTTTCTGTGAAAGGTGTATTGTTGTTATAGTTGAGCGTTACATTCGCTTCGCCGCCTGCAATAACAGAGCCGAGGGTAAGGGTGAGCCGGGTA
>Ga0074195_1004988_pt1 | contig 10394 bp, 8 predicted proteins | sample EPASupsiteHSE623_FD_64525 | JGI IMG/M metagenome (GOLD analysis project Ga0074195, IMG submission 64525) | Bioremediated contaminated groundwater from EPA Superfund site, New Mexico - Sample HSE6-23 | ecosystem: Environmental > Aquatic > Deep subsurface > Groundwater > Contaminated ... | reverse complement strand
CTGGCGATCGATCCTCGCGCCGAACCTCTCCCCGAGCATGTAACGCGGAAGCATTGGGAGAGAAAGCATGGAAAGACGGCCTATTACGGCCAGACGAGAAAAGGACACTGATTCGCGGGCTAGCCCGGTGATCGACAGCCCCTGGTCCGCTTCCCCTGGGATCACGATTGTCTCGGCTGAGGCATGTTGGTTCCGCGAGGTATTGGATTAAAGTGAGGATATGACAAGCATTCTTGATTTTCCGATTGAATATTATCGTTATTTATAACAAATCTCAATTTTAATGGCTTTTTAAGCAAAATTTGGCGCAATTTCTTCAATAATCGTGAAAAATCGCTGTTGTGCGTCTTGAAAATCCATATGAAAATATTAACGTTAATACTATGAAAACTTCATTAAAGGAACTTTCCAAGAAGAGCGGGTACTCCATGAATACCGTCTCGCGGGCGCTTCGCGACGCGGACGATGTCAAGCCAGCGACGAAGGTCCTCATCCAGCGTCTCGCCCAGGAAATGGGGTACATCCCCAATAGTGTGGCGAAAAATCTCCGACTGGGGAAAACGAACACCATCGGCGTCGCGTCCGCCGATTCCTCGAATCCCTATTTCGCCGAGGTGATTCTTGGTATCGAAGACGCGGCCCGATCAAACAATTACCACCTTCTGCTTATCAATACCGAGGAATCCTACAAAGGCGAACGGGAAGCGATCGACATGTTCATCGAGCGTCAGGTGGACGGCCTCCTGATTATTCCCATGTTCGGCGAACAGAATAATGTCGAGCCTCTGAAAGCGTTGAATGTGCCATTCCTTCTCGTGGGCCGATGGCTGCCCGGGCTTGAGGATCATGCGGTGCTCACCGACGAATTCGAAAAGGCGAGGGAAGTCACATCGCTCTTCCTATCGAACGGCCACCGAAACATCCTCCATCTGGCTGGCCCTTCTTTCGTAAGCAGCTCCATCGACCGTATCGAAGGCTATCGCGCGGCGTATCGCGACGCGGGAATTCCCGTCAACGAAGACCTTATCGTAGCCACCGACGGCCATACCGAAGACGGACTTCATCAGATAAACGCGATCATACGAAAGGAGCTGCCATTTACTGCGCTGTTTGCCTTCAACGACCTTGTCGCCATCGGAGCCCTTCGGGCATTGAAAGAGGCGGGGTATCGCGTGCCACGCGATATCGAGGTCATCGGCTTCGATGACTTGGATATGTCGCGCTATCTCTACCAAAGCCTGAGCTCCGTCCGCATTCCAAAGCAGCAGCTGGGCCGCATGGCTTTTGAAACGCTTCTTGAGCACATGACCGACGCGTCCGCCGCTTATGTCAAAAAAACGATCGAGTCCCGATTGATGCTGCGCGAGACTACGACGTTTGAATATTCATCGGATTCATAGATACAAGGAGGTATCGAATGAAAAGCAGGAATTTGGTTCTGATGGCCGTGTTCATCCTGATCGCCGGGATGACGCTCGGAGCCCAGACGTCCCAGAAACCGATAGAAATCGGCTTCTGGTCCTTGTTCACGGGGGGAGACGGAGCTTTCTTCGACGCGATGGTGAAGGAATTTAACGCGTCGCAGAATGAGATTGTCATGAAAACGGATACCGTCAAGTTTGACAATTACTACACGAAACTGACGGCCGCTCTCGCCGCGAAGAACGCGCCTGATGTCGTTGTCATGCATCAGGACCGCTTGTCCAATTTCGTCCCCAATGGAGTTCTCTTGCCGCTCGATGACTACATAAAGAAAGCGGGAATAGACATGTCGACCTTCGAGCAGGGCCCTGTGTCGAATTGCCGATTCGATGGCAAGCTCTACGCGATACCCATGGATGTCCATCCACTTATCATGTACTACAACACCGATTTGTTCGCGAAAGCGGGCATTCCCAAGGCTCCCGTAAGCCTTGCCGAGTTGATCGCCGACGCGCAGGCGATACAGGAAAAAACCGGGGCGATAGGCATCGCCGCCGACAATACCACCGCTACCTACAAGGCTTACACGCTCACCCGCATGTTCATGTCGATGCTCAAGGAACAAGGCTACTCAACCCTCAATGCCAACAACACAAAGGCCAACTTCAACAACGATGCCGGAGCGAAAGCCTACCAGGCTTTGTCAGATATGGTGAACAAATATAAAGTAACGCCAAAGCAGCTTGACTATGACTCCTCGGTCGCTGATTTCAAGCTCGGCAAAGCGGGCATTCACTTCAATGGCGTATGGGTAACCGGTTCGTTCGAGCAACAGGCCGGCCTCAATTTCGCCGCCGTCAAATTCCCCGCCCTCTTCGGTACAAACGCTTCCTGGTCGGGATCGCATACGTTCGCGGTGCCGGTGCAGAAAACCTTCGATGAAAAGAAGGTGATGGCCGTCATGACCTTCATCAATTGGATGACAAATCACGGCTATCTGTGGGCGAAGGCTGGCCACGTTCCCACGAGGAAGACCGCGATCGACACGCCAGAATTCAAGAGCCTGCCGCACCGAGCCGGATATGCCGATGCCGTGAAGTACACCTTCGCCTCGCCCGATACGCCGAAATGGCCTCAGTGCTATGACGCGATTTCCGACTCGCTGGAAGAGTCGGTGGCGCTCAACAGGGACGCGAAGACAGCCCTCTCGAATATGGAACAGGTAATTAACGCCATCTTGGCGCGATAATTCATCGTTTGTGGATGACGCCGTGCGGGAGAAGCGACGATGGGACTTGACCGCGAGCCCCCGCATGGCGAATTCTTTCTTGGAGAGATGAATGCAGCATCGCAACCGATACGTCGCGAGAGATATCGCTCTTTTTTCGGCGTCGTATCTAATCGTCTATTTCGCGTTTCTCGTGTTCCCTGTCATCTACGGCATATACCTAAGCTTTTTCGATTGGAATATCCTGTCGACTAAAAAGTTTATCGGTTTCAAGAATTTCGTGGAGGCCTTTGGGGATCCGAAATTCCTCGCTTCCTTCGCGCACACCTGCCAGTTTGTGCTTCTCTCCACGCCGACCATCATCATCATTGGATTTCTCTTGGCCCTCATAGCGGTCCGCCCGACGAAGTCGGGGAAAGTGGCCGAGACGGTGTTCTTTCTGCCCTATATTCTATCGACCACGGTGGTGGGAACATTATGGGCATGGTTATTCCAGAAAAATTTTGGACTATTCAACCAGATTCTTGCCCAGTTCGGATTAAAGCCGATCGGTTGGCTCACCGATCCTCGCTACGCGATGGCATCCATTGTCGGGGCGACCATATGGTGGACGGCGGGCTTCAACATGATTCTCTTTTCGGCCGCGATAAAGCAAATCCCCGATGAGATATACGATTCCGCGCGCATGGATGGAGCGGGCAGGTTCGCGACGCTCACCAAAATAACGATACCTCTCCTCAAGGATACCACCCTCCTCGTCGTGATACTTCAGCTCATCGCTTCGTTCAAGGTCTTTGGCCAAGCGTATGTGATGACCGGCGGAGGGCCCTATGCCACGACCGAGGTTCTTGTCCAGTATGTATACAAGACAGGCTTCAGCTATTTCCGGCTTGGATACGCTTCAGCGATGTCGATACTTCTTTTCATGGTCATACTCATCATATCCGGTTTCCAATTCATCCTCGGAAAGGAAAGCAAATGATGAAAAGGACAATCGGCGCCGCCGCTCTCGTTTTCCTGTTCGCGCTCTGGCTTCTGCCTCTCTTTTGGCTCATCATCACCTCCCTGAAAGCGGAACAGGACGTGATGACCGATCACCTTGCCCTTTTTTCCGTCGCGCCTTCATTCGTAAACTACGCGAAGGCTTTTGGCGGCACCGATATTCTGAAGTGGTTCAAGAATTCCGTCATCGTGGCTTCATTTACGACTCTGTTCACGTTGTTTCTAAATTCCACGATGGCCTATGTGCTCTCCCGGATTAAATTCCGCGGCAGAAACTCGCTTCTTCTTTTTATTTTGGCGGGAATGATGGTGCCTTTCGAAGTGATCATCATTCAGCTCTATCTTGAATTCAACGCGCTTGGCATTCTCAACACCTTGGCCGCCGTAATACTTCCGCGTCTCGCGCTGCCCATAGGAGTATTCATTCTCACGCAATTTTTCAAAGGCATACCCGAAGCGCTTGAGGAAGCCGCCTATATGGACGGGGCGAGCCGTTTCCTGATATTCAGGGCTATCATTCTTCCCTTGGGCAAATCGGCTCTTTTCGTGGTAGCGATTCTTTCATTCGTCAACGCGTGGAACGATTTTCTCTGGCCCCTTGTCTCGATTTCCGATTCGGCGAAGTATACAATCACCGTTGGCATAGCGAATTTCCAGGGGACTCATGGCACTGAATACGCGCTCATAATGGCCGGCGCGGTGATCGCCTCCATCCCCCTTATCGTGATGTACTTTATATTCAAGAAGAATATAGTCAAAGGTATTGCGATGACTGGCATAAAAGGCTGAACCATCAATGACGGACAACTCACGCTACGGATTTCATGAGGACGATCTCATTTTCTCGGAACACCCCGATCCCGCCTGGGCACGAAGAAATTGGATGAGCCTGGATGGAGTTTGGGATCTACAGCATGGCGGCATCCATAAAAAGATCCGTGTCCCATTCCCTATCGGATCGGCGCTCTCCGGCGTCGATTTCCGCGATAGCGGAACCTTTGTCTACCGGCGCGGTTTCGCTCTTCCCAATCACGCTAAGGACAAACTCTATATTCTCAGGATCGGGGCATCGGACTACACGACGATCGCGAAGGTAAACGGCATTGAGGTTGGGCGACATAGTGGCGGCTACGCGTCTTTTTCGTTCGATATAACCGACGCCGCGAAGGCCGGCGAAAACACGCTCGCGCTGGAAGTGAGCGATTCGCACAGCTGCTTCCAGCCACGGGGAAAGCAGACATTTATGCGAAACCCCTTTTTCGTATGGTACTCGGGCATTTCCGGCATCTGGCAGCCAGTCTGGATCGAGGAAACCGGGCCGCGCTACCTGGAGAAGGCCGAGACCCGCGTCGATTTCGCGGCGAGACGCGTCGAGGTTACCGCTTTCGCGAACCCTGCCGCGGCGGAGGCGGCGGCGAACACGCCGCTCCCATCGCCGGAAGCCGCTTGGATTCTGTCGATCGAGATACGATCGCCGGGCGGAACGGGGAAGGTGTTCAAGACGATAGCCCCAGAGGGAAACGGGCTCTTCCGATGTGATATCGGATTCGACGATATCGATGCCCATCGCTGGTCGCAGGCCGAGCCAAACCTGCACGCGATGTCCCTTCGCCTCATGCGCGGCGACACCGTCAGCGACGCGGTTGAAACCTATTTCGGCATCCGCGAGATCAGCGTGGGGAAGGATGGCATCCGCATCAACGGAAAAGGCGTCTTCCTTAAAATGGCGCTGGTCCAGGGCTACTATCCGGGGGGAAATTACGCGCCCGAATCCTTCAAGCGAATGGAAGACGATATTCTTTCGCTCAAGGCGCTCGGTTACAACGGGGCGCGAATCCACGAAAAAGTCGAGAGCCCTTATTTCAGCTACCTTTGCGACCGATTGGGCCTCATGACAAGCTTCGAAATGCCTTCATTCTATCTTCCGTCCAAGAAAGCCTTCGCCCGTTATGAGAATGAATTGAAAGAACTCCTCGATCGCGATTCGATCCACCCCTCCTGCGTCATGCGAATGCTTTTCAACGAGACCTGGGGCGTGTGGGGAATGTACGGTAAGAAAACAAAGACCCGCCGCTTTGTTTTGGCGATGTGCGATTTAGCCAAGCGGATGGACCCGACCCGCCCGGTAATCGACAACAGCGGCTGGGAACACCTCAAGACGGATATCGCCGACTTCCACCACTATCTGCGGAACGCCTCGCTCGCGAGGGAGGTGTACAAAGGGATCGGGAAAGGCGAGGAAGAAATCCTCTTCGGCTTTTCGCTGCGGCGCATGCTCGCTTTCTATTTCCGCAATCAGGTTTCCACAAAAACGCGCCCGCTCTTCCTGGAAAAGGCCGGCGCCAAGGAGAATATACCGCTCTTCCTGAGCGAGTACGGCGGTTTTGGATGGTATCACACCGATAAGAAAGACGCCGTCGTCGAAAGCATCGAGGAATATACCCGCGACATCGTCGCGTCGGGACTATTCTGCGGCTATTGCTACACCCAGCTCTATGATGTCGGCGCCGAGGTGAATGGCTTGATGACCTTCGATCGTGCCTTCAAGGTGGATATAGATCGCGTGCGGATCGCGAACGGCGAAGTCCTGAACTAATGCGCTGATCATCCCCGCCAAGCCGCAATATCATGCCCTCCCTGACTTTTAGCCAAGGCTTAAAGAAGCACTTCGTCCATGGCCTCGTCGAGCACCTCCAAGCCTTCGCGAAGCGCGTCCTCGGGTATATCCAAGGCGGGGGCGATCTTGATACACTCCCCGCCTATTCCTACGGGGGCGAACATCAACAGGCCCTTTCGAAAGCATTGCTGATTGATTGCCAAAGCCGTATCCGAATCGGGGATCTTTGTTCCCGGCTTTACGATCTGAATGCCAGCGACGAGGCCTAGGCAATGAACGCAGCCCGCCTGCGCGGGATGCTTCTTCTGGATTTTTTCCAGGCTTTCCCTCAAAATCGGCTCCAATCGTTGCGCGTTACTGAGATAGGGCCCGCGTTTCATCTCGAGAATATTCGCCATGGCCGCGGCTACCGGCAGGGGCGAGCCCGAATGGGTAGAAGTCATGGAGCCCGGAGCGTACATATTCATGATATCCTCGCGCCCAATCACGGCCGAGAGGGGGAGGGAACTGGAAATACCCTTGCCGCAGGCGACGATATCGGGTTGAATTCCATAATGCTCGAACATGAACCACCTGCCGCTTCGGCAGAATCCCGATTGCACTTCGTCGATGATGAGCAGGATATCATTGCTCTTGCACCACGTTTCAAGCTTTTTGATATAGTCCATCGGGAAAAAGTCCGGCCCTACTCCCTGGAAACCTTCCGACATAACGCCGCAGACTTGCTCCGGCCTTATGCCGCGGCTTTTTAACGTATTCAGGAAAAGATCAAAGCTTGTATCCTCGCATTTGTACCCATCGGGGAAGGGTACTTGAACGAAGGTTTCATCCAGCTTCCCTAGCCATGCTTTCTGTTTGTCCATCCCGCCGGCGAGTTGGGCGCCCATCGTTCTTCCGTGAAAGGCGTTTTTAAACGAGATAAAGTATTTCCTCTCCTTTCCGTATTTATTCAACCCATATGTTTTAGCAAGCTTGATGCAGTTTTCCGTCGCTTCGGAGCCGGTGGAGAGAAAATACGCTTTATATCCTTTAAACGGGAATATTTCGCAAAGCAGCTTGGCCAAGCGCGTTCTTCCTTCATGCGGGAACACATAGGTCGAAAGGAGAGGCTTATCCAATACTTGCTGCAGGGCCGCGATAACGGCCTTTTTCCCGTTTCCTATATTGGAGATGAGAACGCCGCTGGCCCAATCAAGCCATTTGTTGCCATATTTGTCATATACATAGCAATCTTCGGCCCTGTCCACGACGACAGGCGGCTCGCCCTGCATGGAAAGCGGCTCGTAATCCTCCATCATCTTGAAATACGAAAGGGATTCAGGCACCGGCAGCTTCGTAACGATAGTTCTGTGCTTGGTGGACACCTGTTTCACTTCTTCCGGCACCATCGAGTACTTCAGCGTTTTCGCGTTCATGCAAGCTTCCTTTCCGCATCAAGCTTTAGCGGGGCCCGTTGTCGGGCCTGTGACAAGATTCTAGGCGAGACTCTCCTCGCCTTTCGCCGGAATTGCCCCAGTGAGCGAAAGAGCGTACAACGCGTAAAAAGCGCTGCTCCTGGCCAATTCGGCTATATTGATATGCTCGTTGTCCGCGTGCGCGAACCGGATAAAGCCCGGTCCGACCGTGAAGACCTGTTTGTCCTTATGAAGGCTCGCGAAAAGACGAGCGTCACACGAAACGGGAAATCCCTTAAGGGGCAGGTCAACGTTGATCCCCACCGCCTGGGCGGCTTTGATCGCCTTCATCGCCTCTTCGGAATCGGGATCTCTCGCGAAGGCCTCATTATGCAGCTTATCGAAACTCAAGATGGGGCGGGGCCCCTGATAGCCCTCAGTCGATTTTTCTCCCTCATACAAAAGAGTGAGCGCCTCCCCCATCCTCGATTTAATCTGCTCTATGCTGTGGCTTGGCAGAAACCCCTGCCCTCCCTCCAGAATGAAGAGCCCGCTTTCCGCCTGAGCGAGTCGAATGCGCGAATCGGCACCGGATTTTTGAATTTCCGGAACAATAAACGAAGCTTTTGTTATGGCATTGTCGTTTTCCAACGAGCTTCCCATATGACCGGTATTTCCGTATACCTTTAAAAGGATCTTGTCGCCTTCCCGCAGCAAATCATAATGCTTCTCGATTTTTGGCTTTTTGGTTACGGGATCGATTATTTTGGTCCTATCCGAATATTCGGAAATGTAGTTTGACAATCCTGTTTCGGCCAACCTGGTCATCGCTTCAAGGTCAAGCTTCTCGCCGCGTATCGAAAACTCTATATAACCGCATATTCGCGAAGGATGCTCGCCATATCTTCCAAGAATGCCATGGCAGGTTTGCACGGGCTTTGAGGGAAATTGAGGGTGTTCGCTTTCATTCCTGAGCGATCTGCCCACTTTTTCGAATGTCCTTACGATCTTGAGGGCGAAGGCCGTGGCTTCCGCCGTTTCGGGGCCCAGCTCTACTTTATACCAAACCGCCCCCCGATTCGACGCGTGGATCTGTCCCTGGGTCGACTCGGCGACGACAATGGTATCGTATAACGCTGAAATCCCGGCGTCAGAGGCGAGAGCGAGCGAGCCGTTTCCTCCCGATTCTTCGTCGATCGCGTACATCGACACGATCCGCCCTCGCGGAGCGATGCCGCTGGATTTCCTGAGCTTCTCCAGGAGAATTGACGCGCCGAGAATGGCGACGCAGCAACCCTTATCGTCGCAGGCGCCCCTGCCGAACAACTCTCCCTCCTTCATATACGGTTTGAAGAAAGGAGCTACCGTATCGATGTGCGCGTTCAATGCCAGGGAAGGACCCGTAACCTCTCCGTCGCGCGGTTCATAGATATGAAGCAGATTGCTCCGCCCTCGATAGGGCGCATCGTCCCTCGTATAGTACGGCTTTGTGTAACGCCAATCCTTCGAGATTCCTTCGTCTATCAGGGGCTTCTCAATCCGCCCCGGCAACGCTTTGCCCTTAATCGTCCTTATCAGCGCCGCGAAGACGGCTTCTTCCTCCCGGGCGGCTTCGGCCACGCTTTCTCCCGGTATGGAACGAAGGCCACACAATTCAAAGAGCAGATCTGCCAATTCCGACTGGAACCTGGGGATTTCCGATTCCCGCTTAAGCCAGGATGCGAGGTCCTCAAAGCTTCCCTTTGATTTTTGTTTCATGGCTATTCCTTCTTTAGCGATGCCCTGGAAATCCAATCAATAGTGGCCATCTTCGCTCGATCGAGATGGGTAATGAGCCTTTCCTCCGCTTTCGCCAAATCGGGTTCTATCATCGCCTCGACGATCGCGATATGTTGCGCGATATCCTCCTTGAGCCGGAACGAAAAATGGCGGATTATCGAGGAAAAATTGTCCAGCGTATCGTAAAAATTAAGGATGAATTTATTGCTGCAATTACCGATCAAGATATTCCTATGGAGAAAATCATCGATCTCTATGCATTCCTTGACAAGTTCCTCAGAGGGGGGATCTTCAGTTTCCAGCTGCTTTTTAAGCCCCAGCATCGTGGCACGAATGGAAATCAGGCTCTCCTTGTCCTCCGTCTTGATCGAAATGCGTAGACAATAGCTTTCAAGCAGCTTTCTGGTCTCAAAGACGTTTTCAACGTCTTCCTTCGTCAAGCTCGCCACATTAAAGCCGATCCTGGGCTTTACGATTATGATGTTATCTTTCGCCAACCGCTGCAGGGCTTCGCGTATCGGAGCGGTGCTTACGGAAAATTCCTCCTTGAGCTTATCAAGGTTGATCCGCATTCCGGGCTTATACTCAAGATTTCTTATGCGAAGGAGCAATGTCTCGTATATTTGATCAACAAGGCTTTTGGTATTTAGCACAAGAACCCCCAAATTCAAGATATATGATATATCACCGATGATAGAATGTCAAGAAACCCCTACCTTTGGCCCCAACGAATCGAGTTTTAATCTGACCTTTGAAAACAAAGCTCGGCGGACAGGACAACCGAAACCGTGGCATCTTTCTTTTGGTCGAGGAGGAAGTCCAAGCCTTCCTGCACCGAAGGATGCGTAACGATTCCGGCCTTGCCCATCATCTCCCGAGAGAGCCCCGGCGAGGCTATATGCAAATGAATCCTCTTCCGTATCCTCGCCATCATCGCGGCGGGCGCGAGAGG
>Ga0074195_1004987_pt1 | contig 10395 bp, 9 predicted proteins | sample EPASupsiteHSE623_FD_64525 | JGI IMG/M metagenome (GOLD analysis project Ga0074195, IMG submission 64525) | Bioremediated contaminated groundwater from EPA Superfund site, New Mexico - Sample HSE6-23 | ecosystem: Environmental > Aquatic > Deep subsurface > Groundwater > Contaminated ... | reverse complement strand
AAGAAAAGAAGGGAGGGAAGAAGGACTGACTGATAATATCTGGACTATCAAGGAGCTGATGGCATTCCGGATACCAATTCAGTGATATGAGTACACGACCGAAAAATTATAACTAGTGCTCTGTAACATTAATTTTGCAAATTAAAATAATGCCTTTGAAGCTTTACTCTGGCATTATCTTTACTGAATCTCCATCTCACTGTTGCCCTGATTGCATTTCGTTCTTTCTCCCAGGCCCTAACCTCATCGATAAGCCTCTTCATCTCTGCAATCCTTCGATCCAAGCTTTGTTTTGAAAGTGCAGAGAGTTCTATCTCAGCCATATTAAGAGATTGACGCAAAGTGAAACGGCGGTGGCGCACCCCGCTGCAAGCAGGCGGGGCATGCGAGGCGCCGCCGCATGAAGGCGGAACCAGGTTATGCGGACACAAACCTATGTTGAATACGCATGCACTTTATCCCAGCCGCTGCAAGCAGCGGCTGGGATTGCGTTTAAAATAAAGATAATAAATCCAATAAACCGAGGATTCCTAATAACTTATTGGTCTCCCATCAAATATGAGACTCCGCCAAAATTCCATCCTTTTTTTCGCTCTTAAGATGCTGTGTCGAATAACTCCATCAAATCAGCAAGCTGGAGACCATTTGGGCATTGTCAATGGCAATCTCAAATTCCTCAATAGTGGCAAAGTAAAATTCCTCACCTGCAAATTCCTGAGATCAATACTCAGGAGTTGTGTAGATGCTAACCAGGAGGGAGTTCCACATGTTGAGAGATTTATTCGACGATGGTTTAAGCATCAGCGAGATTGCCAGACAAACCGGTCATGATAGAAAGACGATTAGTAAATATATAAATTCAGAAACACCGCCTTTAAGGAAAAAGCGGACTGAAAAACCTGGAAAGCTCGATCCCTATAAAGATTACATAATCAGGCGACTGAATGAGCATTCCTTTTCAGCTTTGCGCCTTTATCGAGAGATTCAGGATCAAGGATTTACAGGGAAATATGGAATCGTCAAGAACTTCATCAGAGAGGTGAGGCCCAAGAACGATGTTCCTGCTGTTTATCGATATGAAACAAAGCCAGGCGTCCAAGCTCAGGTAGATTGGGCTGAGTGCGGCAAAATCGAGATTGATGGCAAAATCAGGAAGTTATACTGCTTTACGATGATTTTAGGGTTCTCTCGAATGAGATTTGCAGAGTTCACACTTCAAATAGATGTTTTTACTTTGATCCAATGTCATCTGAAGGCGTTTAGTTATTTTGGAGGCTATCCTCAAGAAATTCTCTATGATAATATGAAGCAAATCGTTTTAGATCGAAAACAGGTTTCTTCTGAGTCAAAATGGAATTCCAAATTTGAAGATTTCTGTAGGCATTATGGCTTTATCCCTCGTCTTTGCCGGCCTTATCGTCCTCAGACTAAAGGAAAGATCGAGAGCACTGTAAAATTTGTTAAGAGGGACTTCTTTATGGGTGGAAACTTTGCGTCTTTTTCAGATATCAATCAGCAGCTACAGCAATGGCTAATGCGAGTCAATACATCTATTCAAGGTACTACTCATGAAATTCCTGCCGAAAAATTAAAACAAGAAAATCTCAATAAGCAAAATGATATCACGCCGTATCAAATTACAAAAGAAGAATCAAGAAAGATCTCATCAGATTCGCATCTATCCTATCTAGGAAATAAATATTCTGTGCCCTATAAAGTTGCAGGAAGGATAGCAAGACTTCAAATCCACGACAATTCTTTCTCAGTCTTTGTTGGAAATGAACAGGTTTGCAGGCATGAGATCATTCCTGGACATGGTAGAGTATCGCGCAATAAGGATCATTTCAAAGGACTGCTTTCGGAGATCCTGAAGCAAAATTCAGTTCCCAGATCAAAAGAAGAAAATATCATTCGTTTTGAAAGTCCTGAAGTCGAAATAAGGTCGCTATCGGTTTATGAGGCATTTTGCAGGGAGGACTAATGATGAGCAATCTTACCTACGAGCATCTTCATCACAACCTTAAATTGCTAAAATTGACAACTTTCGAATCTATTCTGGATAATTATTTGGAGATTTCGATGAAAGAAGGTAAATCATTCATTGAGATCCTCGATTATCTTGTAGAACAGGAAATTCAAAGCAAAGAAGCCAGATCAAAGGCAGTTCGCATGAGGATTGCAGATTTTCCTTTCGGCAAACGACTTAATGATTTCGATTTTAAATATCAGCCGTCCCTTGATAAAGCGTCTATTCGAGAGATGGCCTCATTAAGGTTCATTCGCAATGCAGAGAACATAGTCTTCCTCGGACCGCCAGGTGTAGGAAAAACACATCTTGCCATCGGTTTGGGTATCGAGGCTATAGACGCGGGATTCAAGGTATATTTTGCCAATGCTTCAAACCTGGTAGAAAAACTTGAAGCCGCTGATAAAGCGAATAGGTTGGATGAAAAGCTGCGAGAGCTTTCAAAATTTCATCTCCTCATCATCGATGAGATGGGCTATCTGCCATTCAATGATTATGGAGCGCATTGCTTCTTTCAGCTCGTTTCAAGAAGATACGAAAAAGCGGCCATGATCTTCACATCCAATAAATCATTTGGGGAATGGGGAGATATCTTCAGGGATCATGTGATCGCTTCTGCTATTCTTGATCGGATTCTTCATCATTGCGTTACCGTGAACATAAAAGGTGAAAGTTACAGGCTGAAGGAGCGCAGAAGGCATGGATTAGTTCAGATTGATCCCAAATGCATGATCAAGCCTGAGCAGCAAAATGGAAAAGTCTTAAGTATACCTGGGGAAATCTCATTGCCATAACTGGGGATTTTTGAATTGCCATTGACAGGCATTAACTGGGCAGAACATGAAACCAACATCATGTGCCGCTTCATCGAGAATTATTCGACACAGCAGTCCAATAGGGCCTTCCACGCAAAATATCCTTGAGTTTATTCATATTGTCTTCATTGAGCCTGGGAGGTCGTCCGGTTCTAGTTTCTTTGTCTTTCAAGGCTTCATAGCCGCCCTCATTCCATTTGCGGATCCAAACGTAACCCGTCGATAAGCTAAGACCGCAAATCTCACTAGTATTACAGTTCCAAATTAACATGTCAACAATCCGCCTTCCTTGTCAACAACAATCCCACCAGCCATTTTATCTATTTTATACTTCCATTTAAATATTGTAGGAGTTTCATTCATATCGTCTATATATTGACTCATGCGATCCTTCAACTCTTTTTTGGATGATACACGAATACTCCTCAGCATGCTTCGAGTCATTTTACTGAATAGGCTCTCGATTATATTTAACCAAGAAGCATGCTTTGGTGTAAAGACAAAATGAAAGCGTTGCGGAACTGTTTTGAGATAGCTCTTAGTTTCCTTAGATGTATGCACACGAACATTATCAAGAATAATAATTATCTTTATGTCTCTTGGATAGGCTGAATCGACACATTTTAAGAATTCTATGAACTCGCTACTTCTATGCCTATCAAATATCCTATAATGCACAATCCCAGTTAGCAGGTCAATTCCGGCAAGCAGAGATATTGTGCCATGCCTTACATATTCATAATCGCGAGAAAGAGTGGCATATTTGCCTGATACAGGCATTCGATCGGTATATTTATTTTCAATAGCTTGAATTCCTGGTTTCTCATCATATGAAATGATAACCATATCGAGCGGCTTATTTTTTTTAGACATCTGTTGAAGCAATTCCACCTGTTTGTAGGTATGTAGTACGACCACGCTCTTTGGCTCAAATTCAGGATCAATTGGTGCAAGGTACGACGAAATTTTATGGGGCTTTACGTTGCTCGCGCTAAGTATTTTAGAGACGGTCCCACGAGATAATTTTGATAATTCTGGAAACCCTTGGTCGCAACAATGATTCTTGATATGCTCTGCTAATAATCGTTGTGTCCATAATTCATAAGAATATCCATGATCTAGTGGTTTTGAGCAAGCAAGAGATAGGATCCATGTTCTAGCGCCAGACGATATTTTTCTCGGTCTGCCACTTCTTGGAATATCTTCCAACGCCGCACGAATTCCATAAGCAAATGCCTTGTCAATCGTACGCTCAACTTTGGGCCTATTGGTGTCTAAGTCTCTCGCAATTTGCGAAATTGATTTGTGCTCATAGTACCCAAGAAGGATCTTTGAACGCCCAACGGTCCTCTCGGGTAGCGTTCTTGACTTGCTAGCTCTATTAAGATACTCCTGCTCATCTTCAGTTAACTGCAAAGCAGGACGCTCACTCACAAATGGCATGATATTAGACTGAGTACCAAGTATTAAAACATTGCTATGTTATTTTGGAATCTAAACACTAGCGTTCTCATAGCTTATGCCAAGATTTGCCATAGCATTGAGAAAAATCAGCCTGGTCTTGATATTCCCATCAGTTTCCTTGCGCAGCCGGACTGATAGCTCCTCACAATTCTCTATCCTTACAATGTCCCCCTTCATAACAACATATTTGGCATTAACAATTATATCAATTTTGTCGTAAGACTATAAGGCTGGCTATGAGGTTAAAAAGAAGTCGATGGTGGGAGGATAGCCCATCCCACCTCTATGGATTTATTAGGTTTTACATGGGAATGTGGACTGAAACAGCGAAGAACCTTATTTAATATTTAAAAAAAAACATAAGAGAGTTAACTTAACTCCAGACCCGATGGTCAAGGCATTCGTAACCCTCCAAGCTACGTCATTTATACATCCAGACAGAACCATCTCCACCCTTAACAACTGCTCTAAATGGAGACACATAGCCACTTTTTGCCACTTTAGGACTGGAAGTGATAACGCCCCCGAGTCCCCGCCAGGCACTATTGATATCTATGGCCCACGACTTTTGTCCCGTTGCCGAATCATAGATCCTCGTCGTGCTAATGTCCTTTCTCCATAGATGATTATCAATTCCACGTACCATGAGTGACATAGTCTCCGTTGTGGTAGTTCTTGTTCCAATCAAAACACCATACTGATTATAGGTATTCACAATGTGCTTCGCGCTTTGGGTTCGCCCAGCATCAGGGTTTGAAGTGATTAACCCACCTAGGCTCTGCCAGTATCCTGACATGTCCCGAGTATCTAGAATCCTGAGCCATAACGAATTATCGCTACCCTGAGCAGTTATGAACAACATACGAAAACCAGATGGCTCACTTCCGCCACTTGCTGTAGACCAATCCGATTCTTGGTAAACACAGGGATTTGATGCGATGACTCCGCCAAGACTCTTCCAGAAACCAGACCCATCTGAGCGGCTCAGACTTCGTAACCACAAACGGTTATCCGATCCACGAACCAATATATTAATCGTTTTTTTCTTGTTGGAATCCACCATGGCAATTGGATTTGAAATGATGATCCCACCTAAGTTCTGCCATGATCCCGACATATCATTTACATTCACGGTCCTCATCCACAAAGAATTATCACTACCACAAACAAACAAGTTGAAAACATTCACTGGATCGACAGGATCCCTGACGACACTTATATCTGACCTGACAGATCCGCCTAGGTATTTCCATTCACCATCCACATTATCCCAAACGCGGCCATCGTTCCCGCGTACAAATACATGCCTTCTGCCGCTATAGTCATATGCGGGAACTGGATTTGAGGCAATGTACCCGCCACGAAGAATCCAATTGCCGTTGGTTTTTTCCCAAAGTGCATTATCGCCACCACGAACGAAAATATGATCTGAATCCTGAGAATTTAAATTACCTAATATGGATGGATCCGAGATCGTATAACCACCCAAACCAAACCAACTTCCAGAAGAGGCTGAGATATTAATAGTGAAATCCTGGGCGTCACTTGCATATGATGTATCGTTTTCCGGTTCATCACCAAAAGCTACATTTATGCTAAAAACTTCAGAGATAAGAAGCAGCATAAGAAGCTTGCTTAATACTTTTTTATTATCTGCAAACATATCTTCACGACCAATTTAGACGATGAAATATGAAATGAGCGGGCGAGCGGGAAATTTTTTCCGCATGCCCGCTATCGGCAGGTCAACTCAGGCCTTTGAAGCTCCTGTGGCCCCATCCACCAATATTATAGGCTCGACCGGGGTATCCTTCTTTGCGGAAGCCTCAACATCAGAAGATGAGGGCTCAGATGTGGCATACACCTTGCGCCATATAGCTGAATCTCCACCTTCCACATAGGCATAAGTCTGTCCATTCAATATTGCCCAGGGGGACCAAGATATGCTCCCACCGTGTCCGATCCACTTGGCACCTGATGGATTCCAGGGACTGCTACTGAAGACATTCTCCCACATGGCTCCGTCGCTGCCACGAATAAAGGTATGGACCCTATTGTAGGTGTCTGTTGATGCAAAAGGCTCTGAAGCAAGCACTCCGCCAAAGTATATCCAGTTACATGTTTCTGGATCGCTCGATCCGCGGATATCAGCCATCCACAGAGTGTTACCTGTTCCTCGGACCATCGCAAGCAGGTAACTGGACCAGCCTGGTTCCAGAGTGCTGAAGACAGGTCCTTTAATGCCTCCACCCAGACGATGCCATTTATGGTTATATGTTCCTGAAGATAAGACTCCACGATTGTCCCAAAGAGCGCTGTCACTGCCTGCGACAAAGATATGCAGTCGGCTGTTGGAATCGAACATGATATGGGGCCATGAATCCAGGTACCCACCAAATTTAATCCAATTATATGAAGACAGATCATTAATATTGAAATCGCATAGCCACAAGGAATAATCATTGCCACGTGCCACTATCTTCATATAATTTCCATAGGTAGGCTCCATCGCGGCGGTTGCCAGCGAGTTAAGTGACCCACCTAGACCCTTCCAAACACCACTCCAGCTTGCTGTATCGAAGATAAAGTCCCACAATGCGAGATCTCCACCACGAACCACGATATGAATCTTGCCTTTTTTATCTATGGAAGCATACGGTGCTGAGGTCAGAATTCCTCCAAGCTTAATCCATGAACCGTCTACATTGTCCCATAGAGCGTTGTCTCCACCTCTTACGAATACATGCCTCCTCCCCTGGTTGTCCATTATTGCGCAATGCTTCGATATCGTGGCTCCACCAAGATTTGTCCAAGTGGGTTGCACAGATGGATTCGATATGGAAACGGATGGATCTCCATAGACATTAAAGCCGTAATAATTCATCAGCCGTGTATTCGATGTCGGCGTCATGCTCGACTTCATCAGGATTAAAGCATTTGCGGCCGCCATCTTTTGAACCAGTCTCTTCACATACTCATATCCCATGCCAGCATTTGTGGTACTCATAGCGAAATTCGTCTGACCATATGAATACCAGGAAACGCGAGTGGCCGAAACTGTTGCAATGCCCCCATTTTGCAAAATGGAATACTGCAGATTATTGCTGGTCTCAGGATGACCATTCGTGCAGGAGGATTGATAAGTGAATGATGGGTGGCTGTTGTCTAGATATGAACAATAGCTGCTAAGCATCAATTCTCCATCGTCGCATCCGCTATAACCTACATAGGCCCCTGTTGAGCTTCCATGGCCCCACCAGGTAACAATTCCATAGTCATTTGCAGCCCAACGATCTCTGACGCCAGTTCCTCCCCTCAACTCTGCCTCACATGAAAAGGCTGAATTGATTGAACAGGCCCCACTTCCTTTTTGGTACATTCTATAAGATGTATATCCGTTTGGTGAGAGATAATCACTTTTCATCTGCTCAGCTAAATAAGCTCCATCGGTAGGCGTAGAATCAGAGAAACTCATGGGTAAAAGGGCACTCTTCCTCCAAGCTGTGCTAGTCGAGGTTTCATAATCGATGGTCTTTTGCAGAATACTATCTAAGATTGAATAGCCTGTGCCATAGACAGGTATCCTGCCAATAAGAACCTCTGGCGAGAAGTCAACACCACCGGATGCTGTAAAATCAGACCATTCGCCGTAATAACCATTTCCATTGATATCCCAGTTACCAGTTAGATCCGCATAGAATGCGTCTGTAGGAGCTTCTTGATAGCTGTCACCGAGCCGTGGATAGCACATCTTCATAGGGAGATCACCTTCACCAGATTCATAGGGAGATGGATTGCCAATTAAGAGCACATATTGTATCCCTAATGAGATATAATTATTTTTTAACCATTGGCGAATTTTTTCTGCCTTATGGTTGGGAGATTGACCGGTTAGAGTGCCAAAATCAGTCTCAGTTATGACGCTGACGGGATATCCCAGAGATTGTTTATGGGCAATAAATGAATTTAGCTTTGTGCTACCGGACCTAATTGCATTGGTAGTAATTATGACATATCTGCCGGTTGCACTGGATGCAAAGCTGGAGAGAATCTGATCCTGGTATAGCGTCTTCATATCATTGTAGTTGATGAACATGTCAGGGGCAAGGTCGTCCAAGACATTATCATTTAAAAGAGCAGACTCCTCTGCACTAACCTCATCTGTTAAATCATATGATACTTTCACCGTAACAGATTCTATCAGGGTCAGCGTACCTTGAACCGGGTTGTATTGGAATGGAATGAATTCCACCGGAACAAAGATCCATTTTCGCATCTGGGAATAGGGCAATAGCTGAACATAGTTGGCAGGATAGGCTGCATCCATGCTGTAAACCTGGCTATTTTTTTCCATGTTTGAGGAGGTTTCATTGATTATGATTGGTTCTTGATCCTGTGGTAGATCAGCTGGAGCAGGTCGAATGCTATAGGTCCCATCCAATAGATGTTTTGTTTCTGAGACAATTTCCAATCTTAGAGAGGAATAATCGACATTTGGTGGAAGCAGGATTTTTGAATTGTTGCTGGGAAGCATTGGTTCTCCTGTTATGTACTTAATTGGAAAACCATCCATCTCGATAGCATCATATCCCTCTTTATCCTTTATAATGCGGTAATTTCCTGCATTAAGTTGTAATGTTATCTCCATCATAGTGCTCTTTGCATCAGCATTAAGTAGATTGGATGTGGAGTCTGCAGAATTTGGCTGCAATCCCAAAGATTCCATATCTTCGAGTCCTTGATTTGCATCGCCCATCAATTCTCCTGCGGTTTCGATCGAGGCAGTAATTGCCTTTTCACTTGCATTTGAATTACCTGCAATGTTCGAAGGCAATTCTAACAAAACCGGAGAGACGAGCTGTCCTGGCTCTGCAGCAAATTCCTCACTCGATGCATTTGATAAAAATGCAATGAATAATAAAATTATGGATATTCCAAAGTTTTTTCGCATCAAGTACACCACCAACTTAATCACATGATATAACTATCGTTGATATAAATATGTTATGGTAGTCATGAATCGCAAATAGGCTTGAGTTTTATAATGTAGAAGCATCATCAGTTCAAGCATACTCCAGATATATTTGGATCCAGATAGACTTCAATTCAAAGGTATTTAAGGCAGTGTAACTAATTTTCTGTAATTTGATGATAAGAAGGATTATAGGCCCTGTGTCCTACATTGTCTTGAGCAAACAGGAGGAAACAGGACCATGATTCCAATAGATCTCTTAGAAGATTACCTTGTCGATCAAGAGGACGGATTAAAGAAGTTGCTTACCGGGTTCTTGAATCTGGTAATGCAATTTGAAGCGATGGACCAGATAGAAGCTGAGCCATATGAGCGAGCAGACACTCGAAAAGCGCATAGAAACGGCTATAAAAATCGTTCACTTAAAACAAGAGTGGGCGAACTCAATCTCAAGAAACCCCAATTTCGGGAGATCCCATTTCAGACGAAGGTCTTTGAAACCTTAACTCCTCACGCAGTAGGGAATAAATTCAATCCTAGCTTGCTGTCCAAATCTCTTACCTTGTTGGGTACCTCCGAGATCAGAGTTCGATCGCCAATTTTGACATGATACACTTTGCTATACTGCAACAACAGTGCAAGGATTTGGAAACTTCTTTGATTGCCATGTAATCGATAATCGCTTTGATGTTGAGATTAAGCAAAATGCAGTCACTCAACGAATGAACAAAATGGGCAGGTATATCTTGTTTTACTCTGGTGACTTCGACTGGATGAAGTGCCTTTCTCTTTATCGGGGACGAGAAGAAATTGAAAAGAGCTTCAAGGATTTAAAAAATGAAATTGACATCCTCCCATTGAATACTCACGGCGAAAGGACAATGAGAGGATTTATTTTCATCGCTTTTCTGAGTCTGATCATCAGGACGAGATTGATGAATATGATGCGGGATGCAAAGCTACTAAATAAATATTCTGTTGAACTTCTGCTTCTGCAATTGGAGAAATTTAGAAACCTTAACTCCCATCAAGTAGGGAATACAAAATGTTAATATCAATGCGCTTGCATTGTCTTTAAACAATAAAATTATATAGATATTGTCTCCCTATTTAGAGTA
>Ga0074195_1004986_pt1 | contig 10395 bp, 9 predicted proteins | sample EPASupsiteHSE623_FD_64525 | JGI IMG/M metagenome (GOLD analysis project Ga0074195, IMG submission 64525) | Bioremediated contaminated groundwater from EPA Superfund site, New Mexico - Sample HSE6-23 | ecosystem: Environmental > Aquatic > Deep subsurface > Groundwater > Contaminated ... | reverse complement strand
CGTCGCCGCATTCCAGATTGGGAAGAAGAAGTTCTGCATCGTGCTCATCGATGCCAACAACGCGCACCCGACTTTCCGCATGCACATACTGGAAGCGCTTGCGCCACTGGGCTTTGAATTCGTTGACATCTTTACCACCGACTCCCACGCCGTCAACGTAGTCGGGGGCGTGCACAACCCGCTCGGCTGTTCGGTGTCTTCGCACCAGCTTGTGGACCGTATTTCCGACGCGGTGCGTCGTGCCTTGGCCGACTTGGAGCCCGTAAGCGCAAAGTCCGCAAGTTCGAGGATAAAGATACACGTGCTTGGCGCAAACCGGACCTCCGAGATGGTCTCGACCATAAGTTCGGTCATCGCCATAATCCGCATAATCGGCCCGGTCATATTGGTGCTGTCGCTTGTGCTTGCGTTCATCGCCCTGCTTTCAGTGGGCACCATGATAATGTAGTGTGTTTTGGGCCAACGCCTTTACGGGCTTCTTTGTTTTCCGGTTTTGTAACGGCGGCCAAAGCTATTTCTTTTCAAGCTTGGCAAGGGCCTGCGCAAGAAGCGGCGAGGCGTCCGCCTTGCTTACTTCCGACTCAATAGTGTTAGTGGCGATGATTTCGTCGCAGCAGGCCTTGAGCTTTTCCAAGGCGTTCCCGCAGAGGATTGGGTGCGTGAAAAGCGATGCGATGCGCGTTGAGCCGTGGTGCGAGCAGGCGCGTGCGGTCTCGACCATCGTGCCGCCGCCTGAGACCATGTCGTCGATTATGATTGCGCTCTTTCCCTTCAACAGCTCGACGTTCTTTGGGGTCATCGTGATTTCGCCGGTTCGCACGTCGCGCTTCTTCTCAAAGCAGGTGTACTTTCGCCCGCCAAGGAGCCCGGCAAAGGTTTTTGCCATTTCCTCGGCGCCGTCATCGGGCGCGACAATCACTGCGTCCGAAAACTCCGGCTTCTTGGACACGTAGTCGCAAAGCGTGCTTGTCGCGGACAGGTTGATTGAGGGAATCGTGAAAAGTTCCGGAAGCGATGATGGTTCGTGAGCTGTGACCGTGACGAACGCGTCGGCTCCGAGGTTCTCAAGCGTCCTTGCAACAGTGAGTGCGGATACCGGCTGGTTTGGGAGGTACTGCTTGTGTTGGCGCGAGTATGCAAAGTATGGCATGCAGGCGTAGATTTTGGCAAAACCTGCGTCCTTGGCCGCGTTGAGCACGAGGAAATAGTCCATCAGGTATGCGTTGATGTTCTCGCCGCGGTGCTGCTGCATCACTATCGCCGCAGTCTGGCCCAGCGTTACGTTCCCGGAAGTCTCAAAGCGCGGGCACAGCTCGCCGTCTGCAAATGTGCGCTCAAGCACGGGATAGTAATCCGCGCCCAGCCATTTGGCGGTGTTCTCCGCAAGTGAAGTGTTGCCGATGACCTTCAAAGCATAGGACCCCTAGAAAACCGTTAACACTATTATCGTGGAAAAGCAATAAGAAGCATTCCAAGGCCGTCGTCCAGCGCGCCCCTCTGCCTTCAAGACGTTTTTTTATCCTTTGGCGTTGAAATGACTCTCAAGGAAACTTACTCTGATGATTTAATGGAATCCCGCCAGTTGCAGTTTCAGTATGCAAAAAATCTTCTTGTTTCAAGCGGCTACAAGAAGCAGATTGCTGACCGCATCATCGCAACCGCCGGTCTCCACGAGGGCCGGCTGAACGACATAGCGCGTTTTGAAGGCAAAGCAAATGTAAAGAACCAGCTTTCGATGCACCTTGCGATTTATCCGCCTGCGGTTGTCCGCAAGGCGCTGGATTCGGGAGTCAACCTTGATGACTACCGGGCGATGGACGAACTCGTCAAGGCCCATCGTGACGCGTACACCCAAAAAAGCGAGTCGCTGCCGGAGCTTCGCAAGGTCACTCCGGAGTCCTGCAATGTCTGGCTCGGCAAGCTCAAGACTGCGCTTGCTAACTCGACGCAGTACCATTCAAAGTCTTACGGGTTCACCGGCCAGCTTGAGGTTTACAACGCGCGCGAATTTGCCTCTCCGACTGAGGACAACTACCGCCTGGGCGGCTTGGGCCTGGTGCTGTACCCTTCAAAGCACGATGAGCAGGACCTCAAACGGCGGGGGGCCCGCCTTGACCTGAACTACGAGCACATGCCCGGGTCTCTGGGTTTTGCAAGGTTCTACATCGCGGACGGGCGGTTGATAGTCTCCAACCTCCAAAGCGACCTCGCCAAGTCCAGGTGGCACGAGTCAGAACGGGTGCGGGATTCCATAAGGAAGCGTTACCGGCAATGGGACAGGTATATGCTGCGCGCCCTTGAGGACATCGCAAGGAATGCAGGCCTCAAGGAAATCGTGATGTGCACCGCCAACCACGTTTACGAAAAGTACGGCAGCAGCATGGACCCGCACAAGGTGTACCACGAGTATGCGGTGCTTCCGCAATCCGAAGGGTACTCCCTCAAGGAAACGTCTTGGCGCACATTTATTGTGGGGCGTCACAGGGCAAAGAACCTGTTCTGGGTGAAGCCCGTCAAGCCCTAGCTTCCTGCTTTTTTTTCTCACTCCGATTGCCTTTTATCCCTCCCAAGCCACAATCCCAATTGCAATTTCCTTCCAACTTTGGTGACTTTCAATGAAGATTTCCGTAATCGGCACCGGCTACGTCGGCGCAATTACCGCAGCCGGTTTTGCAAAACTAGGCCACGACGTCGTGTGCGTGGACGTACTCCAAAGCAAAGTCGACCTCATCAACTCCAAAAAGCCCCCGATTTTCGAGGAGGGGCTTCCCGAACTGCTTTCCGAAGTCGTGCCTATGAAGCTGCACGCAACTCTTGACCTTGCAAAGGCAGTAAAGGATTCCGAGGTCACCTTCATCTGCGTGGGCACGCCAAGCGCAAAGGACGGCTCGATAGACCTTTCCTACATCAAGTCCGCGTCAGCAGGAATAGGCGCCGCGCTCAAGGATAAGTCGGACTTTCACGTCGTGATAATGAAGAGCACTGTTGTTCCCGGCACTTCCGAAACCGTCTCCGCTCCTGAAATCGAGAATGCTTCCGGAAAGAAAGTCCGCGCAGGCTTTGGTATGGCGATGGTGCCCGAGTTCCTGCGCGAAGGAAAGGCAATCGAGGATTTTTTCCAGCCGGATAGGATAGTTGTTGGCACTTCGGACGAAAAAACCAAAACTGTTCTTGAGGCCCTCTTCTCCACTTTTTCCTGCCCAAAGCTCTACGTTGACGTAAAGACCGCCGAGATGATTAAGTACGCCTCCAACGCGTTCCTTGCAACCAAGATTTCGTTCATCAACGAGCTTGGAAACTTCTGCAAGACGCAGGGAATAGACACTTACAAAGTGGCGGACGGTATGGGGCTTGACGGCCGCATCGGCCGCAAGTTCCTCAATTCCGGGTGCGGCTTTGGCGGCTCGTGCTTCCCAAAAGACGTCTCCGCGCTGCAATATTTGATGAAGAGCAAAGGGTTCTCCCCGATGCTTCTTGACGCTGTGATGGACGTCAACGCCTTCCAGCCTGTAAAGATGGTTGAAGTCGCAAAAAGGCGCGCCGGCAATCTGAACGGAAAGACCGTGGGCCTACTTGGCCTTGCATTCAAGCCCGGCACCGACGATGTGCGCGACTCGCCCGCAATCCCGATTGCGGAAGCACTGCAGAAGGCAGGCGCAAAAATAGTTGCATACGACCCGGAAGGAATGGAGAATTTCAAGCGCAAGTTCCCCGCGAAAGCGACCTTCGAGTATGTCTCTTCAGCACAGGATGCGATTGACAAGTCCGACGTAATCCTTCTTGTCACCGACTGGCCGCAATTCAACTTTCTGTCCTACGGCGAAAGGAACGTAATCGACGGCAAGAACGTGCTTGATTACGAGTCAAGAAAGAAGGTTAAAAACTACGAAGGCATTTGTTGGTAGTGTAGCAGGCATTTAGGCATTTGGAAAAAAGGCAATTCAGTAAAAAGGTGCATCAAATCCGATGTCAAAAAACCGTATCACAAAAGCAGTAATCCCCGCAGCCGGTCTAGGCACGAGGCTACTTCCCGCGACAAAGTCCCTGCCCAAGGAAATGCTTCCCATTGTTGACAAGCCAATCATCCAGTACGTAGTCGAGGAAGCGGTTGCAAGCGGCCTGGACGACATCCTGATTATCACCGGCCGCGGCAAGAACGCAATCGAGGACCACTTCGACCGCAACCTGGAGCTTGAGGATTTGCTCAAGCACAAGGAAAGCCACGAGATGCTGAAAGAGCTTGAGCACATCGAGAACATGGCAGACATCCACTACATCCGGCAAAAGAACCCCAAGGGTTTGGGGCACGCAATCTCGTGCGCAAAAAAGCACGTCAACGACGAGCCTTTTGTAGTTCTCCTCGGCGACACCATAGTCAAGGCAAACCACTGCACCAAGCCACTGGTTGACCTTTATGCAAAGCACGAAAAGTCAATCATCGGAGTCGAGGAAGTCGACAAGTCCGTGGTGAACCAGTACGGCATAGTCAGCGGCAAGAAGGCAAGCGACGGCCTGCTCTTGCTTGACAGGCTTGTTGAGAAGCCCAAGCCTCAAGAGGCGCCAAGCAACCTCGCCATTTTCGGACGCTACGCTTTCACTCCCGCAATATTCGACTGCCTCGAAGGCCTGCCGCCGGGCGCGGGCGGCGAAATCCAGCTCACCGACGGGATTGCAAAGCTTGCAAAGAAGGAATCCGTCTACGCATTCACAATCACCGAGCCGCGCTACGACATCGGAAAGAAGCTCAACTACTTCAAGGCGTTCGTCGAGTTCGGCCTTGCTCGCGACGACATCGGGCCGGATGCGAAGGCGTATTTGAAGACGCTGAAGATTTGATTCTCACAATTATTTCGGCATCCTTTTCCTTATTTCAGTCGGGCTTATTTTCGGCGTGTCCTTGCTTACAAGATATCTGCGGTTCACCAGACGGGATTCGTAGAACTTGCTCAGGTCAGCTATCTTGCTTCTTTTTCCTCTTGTGAACACTTCAAGGTCCTCGTAGTCGTCTCCCCTTCGGAACTTGTGGATAAAACCCTGCCGTTCAAGTATGTTGATGATTTTATCCCTTTCAAACCTGCTCATATTTTGGAGTGTCGCATCACTTGTCCCGTGGGTCTCGAAAACATACAGTTTGCCCTCCGGCCTGAGGGAATTCAGCATGTTTTCAAGCGAGACGGCGTAATTCACGGCGTGTTGCATGCCGTAACAGCACTGTATCACATGGAACCGTCCGGGAAATAGTGTTGTTTCGAAGTGCCCGCGCGTCCAGTTCGTGCCCGGGATTCCCAACTTTGCGTGGGGCTTGTTAAGGGCAAGTCCGTGGGCGCGTATGCTCGGGTCAATTGCACCCGCCTCGCATACAGCTCCACCCCACCCGGCGCCAGCATCAAGGAAGTGGACGACTTCCCCGTTTTTTGCAAGTTGCTTAAGGTGTCTTTCTACAGGCTTGATGAGTTCGCCTTCAGTATATCCATAGTCCCCATATTGCCGACAGTGGATTCCCTGCTTTGTCTTGAATTTTATGTTTTTCAGCGTCTCGGGCCAAAAAGTAGTGCCTCTTTCTTTAAGGTAAGTGAAAGTGTTTCTTTTGACTACTGGGATGGTGGTTATGCTCCCAAGCTGTTTCCATCTTTTGTCCAAGGTTGTCCGTGCCATCGTATCCTTATCGGTTCTTCGTTTATTAAATCGTTTTTGGGTTTTAGGGCGTCGTGCCCGCCGTGCTTTTATTGGGCTTCTTCCAATCCATTGTAGTTATTTATGTCCCGAATCTGCCTGCTCAACCCGTTCTTCCTACCCTACCAGGGAGGGACCGAAAAGCACATCCACGAAGTGGGGATGCGGCTTGCCAAGAAGGGCTTTGATGTCACCGTGCTGTGCTCGCGCATACCGGGGAACAGGAAGCACGAGATGATTGACGGAATAAGCGTCAAGCGCGTTGACACGCTCTTTTACACCGACACGCTCCCGCCCTACTCGCCCGTGCCCCCGCCCATCGCGATTGCGCCCCTGATGAGCAAGGCAATCCTTGACGAGTGCAATAAGCAGGACATATTCCACATCAGCAACCGCTTCTTCTACTCGCCGTCGGACGCCAAGGCAATCAACGCGGAAGAGAAGGGCCTGTGCCTTACGCTCCACAATGCAAGGACGAAAGGCATCAACCCGACAACGGATTTCCTCGGCACGCTCTACGACCGCACCAGCGGCATCCAAATCATGGCCGAGTGCGACCACATCTTCGGCGTGAGCCAGAACACGCTTGACATCACCGCGCCAAGGAAGTTCAAAAGCAAGATGAGCGTGTCTTACAACGGCGTTAACACCGAAATCTACACTCCGAAAGTCTCAGGCGAAGCGATGCGAAAGAAATACGGCCTGAAAAACAAGAAGGTCCTGCTCACGGTGTGCAGGCTGGAAAAGCAGAAGGGAATACAGTACTTGCTTGATGCGGTCAAGAAGCTTGTCAAGCGTGACAAGTCGTTTCTCTGGGTGGTGCTGGGGAAAGGAACGATGCTTCCCATCCTCAAGATGGCAAAGCTTGACCCGCGCTATTCCGAAAACATCCTGATAATAGACGAAAAAATCACCGAGCGCGAGCTTGCCCAGCTTTACTCCGCCTGCGACGCGTTCGTGCTGCCCTCCATCTGGGAGCCTTTCGGCATGGTCATATGCGAGGCGATGGCAGCAGAAAAGCCAGTTATCAGCACCACTGCCGGCGGCATCCCCGAAATCGTCACAAAGGAATGCGGAACCCTGGTGCGGCCAAAAGACGCGGAGGGCCTTTACCTTGCGATAAACCAGCTGTTTTCCGACGAGGAAAAGATGCGCAGGATGGGCAAGGCAGGCAGGGTGCGCGTGAAGAAGTATTTCACCTGGGACCTCACCGCGGACTGCTACGCCAAGGTCTACCGCGAGCTGTTCTGAATTTAATCCCTGTTTTGTGAACTGGACTAGTCAAGTGCTTTCTTTGATGGACCGCGGCAAATCACTTTTCGTAATCGCGAACGCGGCTGTCCTCATAGCTCTTGCGTGGCTTCTGTTTTCCCAAGTAGACCTTTCGGCAATAATCTCGGCGCTGGCCGGTGCGAACTACTGGTTCATCGCCCTCGGAATGGCCTGCTACGCCGGCGTAATCACAGTCACCGCCGCAAGGTACAAAGTACTCTCGGACAAGCTAGGGTTCAAGATTTCCCTCTGGCAATTTACCAAAGCGCACCTTTCCTCCCTCATCCTGTCCGACGTCACGCCCGGCAGGGTGGGTTATGCGTACTTTGCGGTAATCCTTGGAAAGGCGGGCATGCGGCCTTCGCAGAGCGGTCGGGTCCTCGGAGTGGGGCTTGCGTTCGACTTTCTGTTCCGCGCGCTTTCCCTTGCTTTCCTTGCGCTTGTTGCCGCGCCCCTAGTATTTGGACAGAACGTAGCAATCGCCTTCGCAATCTCGGCAGCGACGCTTCTTGCGGTGCTTGCGCTTTCCATTCGCAACTCGTTTGCATCCCGGCTGCTGACGATGATTCCGGTTTTCGGCGACAAGCTATCGCAGGCATACGATGCTGTGCATTCCAAGGGCCTTGGTGCGGGGACGCTGTTTTTTTCGCTTGCGCTTTCAGGAATCGGCACCCTGCTGCGCGGCCTTGGATGGCTGTTTGTGTTCAACGCGCTGCTCCCGATTGGGTTTGGCCTTGACACCATCATCATCTTTTCAGCTGTGATGGCCGTAGTCACCGGGCTTACGTTCATTCCCCTCTCGATTGCAGGCCTGGGCGTGCAGGAAGGCGTTGGAACTGCGGTGTTTTCGGGCCTGCTTTTCGCAGCATCACCGGTGTGCGCAGCGGCAATGCTTTTGTGCAGGGCAATGGAACTGCTTGTCGACTGCTCGGGCCTGCTCTGGCTGGGCATCGGCAAAAAATAGCATTTGAATGCCCCTTTGGGCCAACGCGCGCGGCAACCTTGTTTCAGCCAAGAAGCCACTTATGCTTTCCTGCTGCAATTTCGGAATCTATCCTCTGCAGGTCCGCAAGCGTGCCCACGTCCACCCACTCGCAGCCCTTGGGCAGTTCCTGGCCAAAGATTTTCTTCTCAGGGCAAAGGCCTGGGAATATCTCGCGTTCCATGCTGAACGTGTCCTTTGTCGCGCGTTCGAATATCTTTTTGTCAAGCGCAAACATCTGCAGGCTTGCAAGGTTGCTCTTGGTCTCCGAGCGCTTGGGCTTTTCCAAAAACTTCATCACGTGGTCCTGCGCGTCAAGCTCGGCGATGCCGTACCTTTCGACATCCTGCACCTGCGCAAAGAGCAGCGTGGCAAGCCCGCCGTTTGATATGTGGTGTGAGAAGAATTTCCGGAAGTCAAGGTTGCAGATGGTGTCGCAGTTGCATACGAAGAAGTCGTCGTCAAGAATCTTCTGCGCCTGGTGCAGTGCGCCCGCGGAGCCGAGCGCGGTCCGCTCTACCGAATACTCTATTTTCATGCCGAATTCGGAGCCGTCGCCGAAGTGTTTCTCTATCATCTCGGCTTTGTACCCCGTCAGCATCACCGCCTTGGTGATGCCGCTTTTGCGCAGCCGCGAGATGACAAGCTCAAGCATCGGCTTGCCGCCGACTTTGATTAGTGGCTTTGGCCTGTCCGCAGTAAGGGGCATCAGCCTCGTGCCGAAGCCTCCGCACAGCACAGCAGCCTGCCTTATGTTTTTCATATAACTTCAACTTTGTTTTTGGTTGTTTTAAAGGTATTTCACAACTCGGCCAAGGAAGACGGGTGTTTTTGAAAACAAGATTCAGGCGCAGTCCTTGTAGACTCCGAGGATGCGCTTTGATATGTTTGAAATGTCAAACTGCGTTGCGACGCGGTTGCAGTTTTTGTCGAAATCCTGCAGGGTTTGCAGCTTTCCTGCAGCAGCCGCGTTGATTGCCTGGGTCATCTCTTCTATGTTTTCGCACAGGTATCCCGTCTTGTTCTCCTCAACAGGATAGCGGTCTCCTATGTTGTACGCAATCACCGGCACGTGGCACGACAGCGCCTCGATGTTGGAACGCAGCGCCCCTTGGTGCACCGCGGGGTTGACCGCATAGTCGCTTGCGGAGATTATCGCGGGCACGTCGTCAAGGCTGACGTTTCCCAAGAACACGAACCTGCTGTCGTCCTTGCAGAGTGCTTCGACCTGCTTGCGGAACGGCCCTTCGCCTGCGAATATGAACTTGAAGTTGCCCTCAAGCTTTGGCGCGATTCGAAGTATGTGGTCAGTGCCTTTGTCCTTTCCGAGCCTGTTGACGCAGGAAAAGATGACGTCGGGCTTTTTCTTTCGAATGTCGATTCCGAACTTGCTTTCGACCTTTGTACCGGCTTTGCCCTTGTCCATCTTGCGGAATGCATTGGTGTCTATGCCGTTTGGGATGAACTCGAACTTCTGTTTGGGAAGGTTGCGCGAAGTCATGGTCTCGTAGACGTACTTGTCCACGCAGATTACTTTCTTGGAGTCTGCGACGTTTTTGCGTTCGATGCCCTTCCACAGGTCAAAGAACGGGAAGAGCAGCGGCGAGGGGTATTTTTCCTTGAGCACGCTTTCGGGCAGGCCGTGGAACGTCATCACTTTCGGGCAGGCCGCCTTTTTCCACGCCTGCATGCCGTAGAACGGGTAGAATGCGGGTCCGCTGACAACCGTGCCAGAATAGGACAGCGGGCCGTGGACGTGCAACACGTCGCAGTCCAGCTTTTCAAGAATTTTCGCGCGGCTTTTTTCGCGCAGGTACTCGTTGACCAAAAGGTCGTAGGTCTTTGTGATTATGCGGCCGGCGTCTCGGCCCGGCTCGACCCTGTAGATGTCGGCCTCGGGTTTTTTCTCAAAAACCGGAAGCCTTGCCTGCCTGTCGCAGATTATGCTGGAGGATACCTTGCTTTTGAGCGAGGCGCAAAGCGTCTGGATGTGCGTCTCCACTCCGCCGCCGTTGTGGCCGTAGCTGCGGAAATAATGCACTACCTTGAGTTTTCTTGCCATCTTGGGAGTTACCTATACTCGCGCGCCCTACGGCGTGCGGGTGTTGCAATCGCGTTGCTCAGCCTTGTTTTGCAAGCAGCGGCTTCCACCACCACCCGTTTTCAACGTACCACTCGACGGTCTGCTTCAGCCCGTTGTCAAGAGTCATCTGTGGCGTCCACCCAAGTTTGCTTACCTTGGTGCTGTCAATCGAGTAGCGCCTGTCGTGGCCGAGCCTGTCCTTTACGCGCTCAATCTGCTTTTCGGCATCGGCGCCAGAGTGGCCCATCAGCTTGAGTATGCTCATCGTGATTTCGAGGTTGGTGCGCTCATTTGAGCCGCCAATGTTGTACACTTCGCCCTTCTTTCCCTTGCGAAGAACAAGGTCTATTGCCCTGCAGTTGTCCACGACATAAAGCCAGTCGCG
>Ga0074195_1004985_pt1 | contig 10396 bp, 11 predicted proteins | sample EPASupsiteHSE623_FD_64525 | JGI IMG/M metagenome (GOLD analysis project Ga0074195, IMG submission 64525) | Bioremediated contaminated groundwater from EPA Superfund site, New Mexico - Sample HSE6-23 | ecosystem: Environmental > Aquatic > Deep subsurface > Groundwater > Contaminated ... | reverse complement strand
TGTCACCGGGCTAATCTTCGCCTATATCCAGAAGACCGACTCATCCATACTCTATGAAGTTGCATCGAGGTCGAGAACAGCAAAGGCCAAGAGAGCCGTGCCGGCCTGAGGTCTGAGGTAAGAGGTAAGATCATGGACAGGACCATAAGAAACCTGGGCATAGGCCTGCTGGTACTGATAGTCTTTGTGCCTCTGGGGCTTTTAGCTGTGGGCGAGACCTTCGGCGAGTGGGGCACAGAGGAGCTCGAGGAGAAGCTGGGCTTCGTCCCCCCCGGCCTTGAGGACCTGGCGCCCATGTGGAGCGCTCCGATACCGGATTATGCCCTCCCTGGAGATGAGTCACAGACCGGGATGGTAGCAGCATATTATCTGTCGGCAGTGCTTGGCGTAGCGATCTGTGCAGGGCTGCTGTACTTTTTGGGAAAGAAGATAGCCCGGGATTAAATCTTTAATCGGTGAAAAATTAAAAAAATTAACAGAAAGGGATCAGTAGACGATCCCTAACATTTTCCGTTTATCAAGCGTACATCTCTCCGCCCCGCTCTACCTCTCTCGAGGCCCTCTTGCGAAGCTCAGTTCCAAGCTTTGCGTAGTACTTCATGGTATCCGGAGTGACCGATGGCCCTATCTCCTGGATGGCAGCCAGGAAATGCTTCTGGCTCACGATCTCAGACTGCATGTCCTCCCGCAAAGCCATACGCCCGGCTTTGCGCGTCACTGCCGCGATATCTGCGCCCGTGTACTGCTCAGTCAGGCTGACAAGCTCGTCGATGTTTACATCATTAGCCAGAGGCATCTTCCCCAGGTGAACCTGGAAGATCTTGCGGCGCGCCTCAGCGTCGGGCACTGGGGCCATGATCAGCTCGTCGAACCTGCCCGGCCTAAGCAAGGCTGGATCGATGATATCCGGCCTGTTGGTAGCTCCAATTACTACCACTCCTCTCAGCTCCTCGAGGCCGTCAAGCTCGCTTAAGAGCTGGTTGACGATGCGCTCAGTCACATGCGGCTCTCCCATAGCGCCTCCCCTGATCGGAACCAGCGCATCCAGCTCGTCTAAGAAGATAATGGACGGTGCAACCTGCTTCGCCCTGCGAAAGATCTCTTCCACCCTCTTCTCGCTCTCACCATACCATTTGGAGAGAAGTGCGCTTCCCTTGACTGTGATGAAGTTGGCATCGCTCTCATTGGCCACTGCCTTTGCAAGCATTGTCTTTCCCGTCCCCGGAGGGCCGTAGAGCAGTATTCCTTTAGGCGCCTCGATCCCAAGCCTGCGGAAGCTTTCAGCGTTTCTAAGCGGCCACTCGACTGCCTCCACGAGGAGCTGCTTGACGTTCTCTAGGCCGCCGATGTCCTCCCATGTGACGTTTGGAACCTCGACCAGAATCTCCCGAAGCGCTGAAGGCTGGACCTCACGAAGTGCAGCCTCGAAGTCATCCCTCTGGACGATGAGCTTGTCGAGGACCTCCTTTGGGATGGTGGGCTCGTCCAGGTTTATCTCAGGCAGGATGCGCCGGAGCGCATTCATAGCAGCCTCTCTCGAAACTGCCGCAATGTCTGCGCCTACAAAGCCGTACGTCAGCTCTGCGAACTCCTCCAGGTCCACGTCATCCTTCAGGGGCATGCCGCGGGTGTGAATCTGGAATATCTCCATCCTTCCCTCGAAGTCGGGCACGCCAAGCTCAATCTCTCTGTCGAAGCGCCCCGGACGCCGAAGCGCCATATCCAGAGCCTCAGGGCGGTTGGTGGACCCTATTACTATTACGTTCTTCCTCTCTTTTAGGCCGTCCATCAGCGATAGGAGCTGGGCGACGACGCGGCGCTCAACCTCTCCCGTCACTTCGCCCCTTTTGGGAGCAATGGAGTCGAGTTCGTCTAAGAATATAATGGCCGGCGTGTTCTTCTCCGCCTCTTCAAAGACGTCTCTTAGCGCCTTCTCGCTCTCTCCGTAGTACTTGGACATTATCTCCGGGCCGTTGATGCTTATGAAGTAGGCATCGCTCTCGTTGGCTACAGCCTTGGCAAGCATCGTCTTTCCGGTTCCCGGCGGCCCATGAAGCAGAACTCCTTTAGGTGGGTCAATTCCCAGGCGGTCGAAGAGCTCTGGGTGCTTTAAGGGAAGCTCTATCATCTCCCTGACCTTGATAATCACCGGCCTCATGCCGCCTACGTCTTCGTAGACAACTGAAGGCACAGGCCTCTCAGGAACCTCTATTGCCTGGGGCAGAAGCTCGATCTCTGTTCCTTCTGTGATCTTGACTATGCCCCCTGGGCTTGTGGATACAACTCTCAGCTTGATCTCGCCAAGGCCAAAGGCCTGGGCGCCTAAAAAGCCCCTGAATATCTCCTCGAACATGGTCTCTCTGCCAAAAGAGTCAGTGGGAGGCTTTCTGACGCTGGTGGTGGAGATCACATCTCCTTTTGTGATCGGCCTGCCGTTGAATACCTTGGTGAGGACGTCCCCCGGTGCGAAGATCTGCATCCCCTGAGTTACGGGGGCCAAAGTTACATGCTTGGCCTCATTCCAGACGGCCTTCTTGATCTCCACATACTGGCCTATGCTCGTGCCTGCGTTTGATCTGATGAGGCCGTCCATCCTCACCACATCCAGCCCGTGATCTGCCGAGTAAGCATTTACTGCCAGGGCGCTGGTAGTCCTTGAGCCGATTACCTCCACAACATCCAGGGTACGAGCGCCTATCTCCTCCAGGTACTCCTCACTGACCCTGACTATGCCCTTTCCCACATCTCCCTGATTTGCTTCAGCCACTTTTAGCCTGATGGGTTCGCCATTGGTCATATCTTCTACACACCTGTCTCCAACAAAAGATAGGGGTTTATTTATTAAGTAGTTTACTCTTTCGCTGCTGTCGATAAGAATATCGTTTAATTAATAAACGTACTATATTTTTTATATAGTATCGTATTCACAGCATATAATCATTATTTGCTGGAAACGCGCTGGACGGGGAGTTTTATTCTCGTCCAATAAATTCTTTAGAGCTCTGCCGGAGTGCTCCAATTACTGGCAGGGGTCTTATGTAAACCGGCATAATTGGCTAGAGCAGCGTGAGAACAATTTAGGAGATATTTTATGAGTACAATTAGAAACGGAGTGGACGTTGACGCATTGACCGCTACAGCCAGTGCGTTAAAATCAGATCCCAAGAAGGCTAAATTCGAGTTTCGCTCAGAGACGCAGTGGTTGACTGGAGCGCGTTCGAGGACAAAGATCAAGGATTTTGCTATAGAAAGCGACGAGCCAGCGGTACTGCTTGGAAGCAACACCGCGCCAAATGCAGTGGAGATGGTTCTGGCAGCCCTGGGCTCGTGTCTGGCAGTCGGATTTGCCTACAGCGCAGCCGCCAGGGGAATCAATCTGGAGTCGATGCAGCTTAGTGTACGCGGCGATATTGATTTACAGGGTTTTCTGGGGCTATCTGATAAGGTACGGCCCGGTTATCAGAACATCCAGGTCATCTGCAAGCTGAAGAGCGATGCTTCCAGGGAGATGGTAGAGGAGCTCTTCAAGCACGTCATTAACACATCGCCTATGACAGACATAATTCGCAACCCTGTGCCGGTAACAATCTCTATGGAAGAAGCGAAATGAAAGGCAGGACAGTTCTGGTTACGGGCTCAACCGATGGCATAGGCAAGGCGACCGCCACAGAGCTTGCCCGCAGAGGTGCAAAGGTGCTTTTGCATGGAAGGGACAGAGAAAAAGGACAGGCGGTTTTAGAGGAGATTCGAAAGATCACTGGAAACGACAGCTTAGAGTTCTTCGAAGCGGATTTCTCCTCTCAAAGACAGGTACGAAGGCTGGCTGCCGATGTTGTGGAGCATCAGGACCAGCTTGATGTGCTGATCAACAATGCAGGAACTTTCTCGTCAAAGCGACAGATGACGGAAGACGGGCTGGAGACAACCTTTGCAGTCGACCACCTGGCGCCTTTCCTGCTAACACACGAGCTGCTTGACCTTCTGAAAGGAAGTGCGCCGTCCAGGATCGTCACAGTCGCATCCATCGCTCACTGGAATGCGAAGGTCGACTGGAATAACCTGCAGGGCGAGAGGCATTATGACGGCTTTCAGGCCTATGCTCTATCAAAGCTTGGCAACATACTCTTCACCTACGTCCTGGCGAGAAGGCTGCAGGCGGAAGAAGCGAAGGTCACTGCCAACTGCCTGCATCCTGGAGTGATCAGAACAAAGCTTCTCCATGCTGGCTTTGGGGATTATCCCGGGGCCGCTCCTGAGGAGGGGGCCAAAACGCCCGTCTATCTGGCCAGCTCTCCCGATGTGGAAGATGTAAGCGGCCTTTACTTTGAGAACCGCAGGCCTGCTCGATCCTCGCCGCAGAGCAATGATCGGGAGCTTCAGGAGAGGTTCTGGCAGGTAAGCATGAAATTGGCAAAGATGGCTTGACTTTGGCAAGCTCGTCCAAGAAGATAGATAGCTAAGGAAGAGATATCATTCTTAGCCATGGTGATTATTTCAATCTATTCTATATTATTTTCTTAGTTTCTTAAGGCGGTTTAAAGCTTTCAGAGAGCAATAATGAGAGCACAAATGAACAATGCGATTAAAATTGTATTTATCGAATCGTCGTCAGCAGCTTTAAATATCATAACATTACTAACTTGGAGTTAGTATCAGTAGATCCAATAGAGGTAAAAAGCCATATGGAAACATTAGTTCAAATTCCACCTGAAACTTATCAGACTCCAGAAATAGTGCTGCCCTCTGATGATGAGATCCTCGATGCCTACTCGAGAGCAGTCATCGGTGCGGCAGAGAAGCTCAGCCCATCGGTTGTGAACGTCGAGGTAGTTCATAAGCTAAACAGGGGATCCAGCCGTTTAAACGCTGCTCGTGAAGCGCGCGGCTGCGGCTCGGGTTTTGTCTTCACTCCAGATGGCTTCATCCTCACCAACAGCCATGTGGTCCGCCATGCCTCCAAAATCGAGGTAGCCTTCTCCGACGGCAAAAAGTTGCCTGCAGCAATCATCGGCGATGATCCATACACAGACCTGGCAGTGATCAAAGCGGATGCCTCCGGACTCGCACCCGTCTGCTTCGGAGACTCGAAGTCCATCAAAGCAGGCCAGCTGGTAATCGCCATGGGAAATCCCTACGGCTTCCAGTGCACTATCACAACCGGCGTTGTCAGCGCTCTTGGAAGGTCTCTTCGGACTGACTCGGGAAGGCTCGTAGACGGCATAATCCAGACCGATGCTGCCTTGAACCCGGGCAACTCCGGCGGCCCTCTGGTCACCTCTCGTGGAGAGGTCATAGGCGTCAACACGGCCATAATCTATCCGGCTCAGGGCATCTGCTTTGCCATTCCCTCCCACGTTGCCCGCTACGTAGCAGAAAAGCTCATCAAGGACGGCAGGATCAGGCGCAGCTGCATAGGCATAGCCGGATTCGACCTGGTCCCCGACAGCCACCTGATCAAATCCTGGGACCTGGCAGTGGATAAAGGCGTGCTGGTAATCGGGGTTGGAGACAACAGCCCTGCAGAGAAGTGCGGCCTTACAAGAGGAGACGTGATTGTTGCCTTCGGGGATCAGGAGATTGCCAACGGCGACGACCTGCACAGGCTTCTGACCGAAGAGAAGATCGATGCTAAATTGACCCTCACGGTTATGAGGCGCTCTGAGAAGATTCAGCTTGAGGTTATGCCTGCTGAGCTGAAGACCGAAGACGCATCTGAGCTGCTGACAGTTGAGCGATAAAATCACGGAATAGCTCACGCTCAAATCACAGGATAGTTTAAGTTCGAGAAAGGGCTTGCATGAAGAGCGCAAGTCCTGCTTTTTTCTTTGAATATCCATTAACCACAAAACCAACGATCCTATAAATACATTGCAATATGACGATAAATAGATCTATTATAGTAATAACAAGATCGGAGAATAGCAAAAGGAATAAATGGTAAAACTACAAAACCCAGGGCAAATGAGGCACCGCGTACTATGATACCCGAGTGCCAAGGAGAAAGGAGGTTAAAGATGAAAGCATTTCTCATAGTTCTAGTTGTCTCGGTTCTCTTTGCAGGCGTCGTGGCTTCGGCCAGCGCCCAGGATGTATTAGATTTAAGCACGCTCGGAAAGAAGCAGACTACTGCGTCCGTTTCTGCCTCAGCGCTTGGTGGGAATGTGGATACAGAGGTTCTCGATCTGAGCACGCTTGGAAAGAAGGCGCTCTTGCCTGATGTTAATACTACGATGATTAAGGGAGCTACACCCGTAACGATTACGCCCATGTTCGCTATAAAGAACATGAACATCACAACTGAGGCCAATACGGTCTTCAGCCTGCCCCAAACTGTAGCTGCCAACCCCGGCGTGTATACCCTTCCGATAGCGATCTACGGCGGGGCCTAAACAGAAAAAGACTAAAAAGCATAACATAACGGCAGATAAGTTAAAACCGATTTGAAAGCTTTGAGGAGAGGAAGATGAAGGTCGAGCTGGTGGTCGATGGTCGGGCCATCCCCCTAAATGACTTCACCCAGGAGATAATAGGAAACGTGGCCGTCGCCATGGCGGAGTCTCTCAGGGGTGTGAACCAGGGCTGGAAGGAGATAACTGTAAAGGTACAGGAATGATCATTCCTTCTTGCCTTTTCTAAAGGCAGAAGAGAGATCTATGAAGTAAGTTCCTTCTTTGACTGCCATGATCAGCTCCTCCCTCTCGAAAAGCGATGGCAGATTCAGCTCATAGGTTCCTGGAGCCGTTATCTTTATGCTCTCCAGTTGGCTATCCATCTCCGGGTTATTCTCCAGCTTCTCGCTTTTCTCTCCTTCAGGGCTGGATGCCTCCGGCCCCTTACCGGACGGCTGAAAGGGCTTCTCGGAGGGCTTTTGCATACTCTCACTAGCTCCTTCTTCCGCCCTTCCTCCAGGAGGCACCCTCACACCCATGGCCCTTGTTATGATCTGCTGTGCCTGGGGTTCCTTTCCATCAGCTCCCGCAGACCTCGTTCGGGTGAACATGAACTTCTTCCAGCCGCAAACGGGACAGCCCTTGAGGATATCTTCGCCCGACTCAAAGACGTTATTGCAGCGGGTACAGACATGAGGCATCTAATTCTAATCCCCTATGGAGACCTTGGTGCTGATCTGGTACTGGTCCTTCTCAATGGTCCGAAGCTGGTTTGCAGGCCCTATCACCGTCATCCTGCCCTTTATGCTCCTCCCGAAGATCCGATCGAAAAATGATCCCTCCTTCCTCACGGGATAGCTCTCTATCTCTATTCCGGAGAACTCGTCCACCCTGATCTCTGTCATTGTCATCTCTATTAGGCGCACCTCCTCATCAGGAGAGAGCCCGCTCTCCAGAACCACTATCCGGCCTGTCTTGACTTTGTCCAGTATAAGCCTGATCTTCTCCATGGAGGTCATCTTCTCCAGCTTCTCCCCGGATATCAGGTCCATCTGCACTTCTCGCATCAGATCACCCGAAATGATTTGCTATCGCCTGATACAGCTCGTCTATATTCGATCCTTCCAGGGCCGAGATCGACACCATGGCATGCTGCGGAAAAGCCGATTTGATCCTGGATGGCGAGGCCTCGGGCAGATCGGTCTTGTTAGCCACAATGAGAAGAGGCAAACCCCGCGCCTCCATGTTGCCTATAACCGTCACATTGACCTGCGTGTAGGGGTCCTCTGTTGCATCCATGACGAGCAGAACGCCATCCAGGTCGTCCAGCCATTTGATGGCTTCGATGACGCCCTCTGTAGCCTCCTTGGCCCTCTTCTTGGCCTCTGGCTCGGAGAGGCCGAAGGCCATGAACTCTTTGAAGTCGATCTTCGTGGCCATGCCAGGAGTATCCACTATATCCAGCTCTATGCTCGAGCCGTTGGCATTAATCAATATCCCCTCCTTTCTAACTGCTCTCCGGGTCTCATGGGGTACGGCTGAGACCGTGCCGAAAGATCCTCCTCCGCTCCAGTCTTTGACTATCCTGTTGGCAAGGGTCGTCTTGCCCGCGTTCGGCGGGCCGTAAAGACCGATCTTCGCCCTCCTCTTCTTGAATATCCTGTTTATCCAAGCCCCAAGGCTCATCCTGAGGCTGTCGATTATACCCATAACCAACCTCAAGGCTGATAAGGCCTATATCTGTACTAATAATTTTCCATCACTTTTATTCAGGTGCTATCCTGGATCGTAGAGCAAAGATGCAAACTTACAGAATTTTCCTGGCAAGCCCTTAACCAAGAATGACCGAAGCAAAAGCTGATGGAAAAGCAAATCCAAGGCAAATCCAAAGCAAATCCAAAAGCAGATGCAAAAACAGATATAAAACGAAACAGACGAGGGAAAAAAGACAAGAAAAGGGATAAAAAAGGGCTGGTAAAAGAGATAAAAATGAAAGTTCAGATGTAAATATTTTGAGCAGGGCAGCTGCAGATGAAGCCTTCGAATTCTCCGGATTTTCTTATGCCCTTCCATATATCCTTGAGCGGGCTTTCCAGGACGTTGCCGTAGCTCTTTTCAAGGTATGGGCAGGCTCTCACGTTGCCGTCCACGCCTACATGAAGCCATCTCCTGCCCGCCATGCAGCCCAGCATCTGCCCCTCAAAATAGGTGCTGGCAAAGATCCTCGGTCCTCCGGGAGTTGAGTTGACCTTTCTGTAGATATCGATTATCTTCTCCCGCTCAAGCTGCGTCAGCTGCTCCTCTTGCGTTTTTGGGACTGCCTCCCAGATCGACAGCTCCTGTACACCAAGCTCCGCGGCAAAGCTGTAGAGCTCAGGGATCATATCCACCTGGCCGGCTTTAATATGGCAGGACATAGTTACCATCAGGCCTGCATCTAACGCCATCTTTATGGCCTCCACAGCCTTGGCATGAGCGCCCTCAACGCCGCGCACTCGATCGTGCTCTTCAGGGTTGGGGCTGTAGATACCTATGATCAAGTTGTAAAGGCCGGCTTCCTTCAGCTTCACGGCCTTCTCGACAGTCATCTCCAGGCCGGGGGTAAACAGGTTGACCACAGCCTTCTCGGGATCGACATGCTTTATCAGATCGAATATGTCTTCCCTGAGGAGGGGGTCGCCCTCTGTGAAGGTAATGATGCTGGCGCCTATTGCCAGAGCTTCGTCGATGACGCGAAGCAGTTCGTCGTGACTCAGCTCGCCCTCGCCCTCTTTGATCAGACAGTGATCGCACTTCGCGCCGCACTGGCGCGTGACCTCAATGGAGACAGTTTGAGGAACATGTCTACCTATAGCGATCTTGGCCTCATTTATGATCAGCCTCTTGAAGGGCTCGCTTGGTATTGGCGGAAGCCAGGTGGTGGCTACAATATCCTTTATCCGGGCCTGTGCCGGCTTCTCCTCAGAAAGCCTTTGATTTATCGTCTTTAAGATCGGCTGAACCATCAATGCCAGAGCGCCGCTAGCCTCCATCTTGCGGCGGCCCATATCGAAATCCACACTGAGGGCGGCCGTTTTAAGTAGCTGGGTCATTGCGAGCACTTTTTTTTCTTGGAGTTATAGAGTTATCGCCCAAAGGAGGATTATGAGGGCGTCCCAAGTTAACTTGTTGGAAAGGATTAAATGGGAAACTCCTGCCTTTAGGCCTTGTATGCCAATATATTTTAGTTCTCTATATTATTTACTTTCATCTACATCCTGAAACGATAACTCCAAAATGATAATTTAGGAAGTCTAACTTGGACATAAGCTAAAAAAGCACCAGAGAAACGCTACTAGCATAATACAAAAAGAACCAACCGTTACTGCTATTACCTCTGAAGATTGTATCGGAGACATCTTACGATTCTCTAGTAAGAATACCACTACTATTTAAAATTTTCCGAAGCTTGATCAGTACCAAAAATTCTGAAATATGGAATGGCAAAAAGCCTGAAAAGGCAGCGGCGGCATCTCTGAAAGGAGACGCTAAGACCTGAAGGAAAGACAAGAGTTTAAAGGAATAAATGGCTAATGAGGCCAAAAATTACGAAACTAGAAAGAGACTAATATTCGATCTGAAAATCGGCTATGATAAATGTTTTTGGCTTTGCCTTATGCTCGCACAGAGAGATAATGTTTAATTAGCCTGGCTTCCTGTACGAGAGCGGTGATAGAGTGTCTGAAGTCGTACTGGCCTATTCGGGAGGCCTGGATACATCTGTATGCATACCGCTCCTCAGGGAGCGTTACGGATTTGACAAAGTCATTACTGTTCTAGTCGACGTCGGCCAGCCCAAAGAGGATATCGAGCGCGGTAATATTAGGGCAAAGCAGCTCGCAGATGAGCATTATGTAATAGATGCCAGAAAAGAGTTCGTGGATAGCTACCTCTTCCCGCTGATTAAAGCAAACGGCTCCTACGAGGGCTATGTGCTCGGAACAGCCATCGCCCGGCCGCTAATTGCC
>Ga0074195_1004984_pt1 | contig 10399 bp, 8 predicted proteins | sample EPASupsiteHSE623_FD_64525 | JGI IMG/M metagenome (GOLD analysis project Ga0074195, IMG submission 64525) | Bioremediated contaminated groundwater from EPA Superfund site, New Mexico - Sample HSE6-23 | ecosystem: Environmental > Aquatic > Deep subsurface > Groundwater > Contaminated ... | reverse complement strand
ATATTCGATTCCATGACCACCGTTAAACCCGAACGTAAAAGCGAAAATAGAGACATCAGTAACATCGGTCGCCGTCACGCCGTTCCCGGCGCAATCGCTGATACCGATATCGAAAACAGACGATGATCCGCTGCTCGTCATTACCAGCCCGTCCCCGACCGCCATGCCCGATACGGCGACTGTCCGTATCGTGTATGTCCACACGTTATTAAGATTGATCCCGTAGTCGCAGGTATATATGTCGATAACTCCCATAAGAATCGTAGACATGTCGTCAACGTCTACCGCCGTTTCGCAGTTGGTAATATCTAAGTCGTCTAGCCAAATATCCAAGGCGTACTGTATTTTTATGGCTGCAGTCGTGGAGTTTTGTATCGTAAGGCTCTTTATTTTTATACCGCTTTTAATGGTCGCAATTGAGTATGTTTCTCCAGCAAGGTTAGATCCTACGTATGCGTCAGCTAGGGTAATGGATGTCGTGCTTCCTACGGTGTCGATGGTGTACCAATACCCCCCTAAAAAGATTGATCTCCCTTCCATCGCCGAAGTCCACGTAGTGTCAGTTCCCGTAACAGAAGTCGAGCCGTCATTTACCGCTAACGTTCCAGCGGTATAAGCATTAGATCCCACAATTTTTATTTGATAAGCCGCGCTTCCAAAGTCAATAATCGCGCCCAAGTTTGACGCTCCTTCCAGTAAAACGTCGTCATAAAGCGTAATATCGGCAGTCAGTAAATGCGTCCCATTCTGTAAAAATACCCGTCCCCCTCCGGCGGCGTGAACGTCGTCAATCGCTTCCTGAATAGTCATGTCACCGTCGGCGGAGACAGAGATTGTTTTATTGCCGATCGTCAGTTCCTGGCATTCAATACGCCCATCACTCCCCAGTTTCCAGCCGGATTCTCCCGCGATAAAGTTCTTACTTTGAAAGTGTCCATTGGCCCAGGTCTGATTTGCGCTTATTGTCCCCGATCCGATAAGCCCCGTAGCCACTCCTTGCGTAAAAGCATTTCTGGCTTCGGTAGGAGATTCAAACAAAGGAGGCTTCGACATGTGATTATCGAAACCCAAATCAAAAATGTCATACCTTTTATTTGACATTAGCAGTGACTAAAACGGAATTATCGGGGAAATCGAAGCCCTTTACCTTGACCTGTCCTGTGTCGGTGATTCCGGTAAGTTTCCAATTAAACCTGTGTCCAACGACTTCAAATTCTTTAAACTCGGACACGTCATCGTTAATCTTGCCGCTGACCGGTTTCCAGTCTTGATCTCTATCACTATTGACGCGGCACAAAACCATTCCTCTACGAACGTTTCGAGTTAAAGTGGTAATGGCTATAACTTTCTTAATTAGTCCTGGATAGCCGTAATCCATATTCTGTGATTCCACCGACCACGTAATAGGCTGGAGAGTTGAGTGGTAGTCAGTGTTTCCGGTGTTGATCTGCAAGAGCTGGCCGTTTTTGTCACCGCCCAAGACGACCCGTTTGCTGTTTGAGTCCACGTAGTCAATAAAGACCGTGAAATCGCTGTAATATGAGTAAATATCCCAAGTTTGAGCGTCAATGTTGTACTTTAAACAGATATTGGTTAGCGTGTTGTCCCCGATAGCTATATCCCCCACGTAAAAGTACACGTGTTTTTCGGTGCATTTAGCGGCAATTGACGACATATTAGCCGCCGGTATAGCGTCCCAAAGGTCTTGAATAGGTTGGGATATTCTTTGGGGATAGTCCCCATTGGTGGCCCAAACACCTTCCTGATTGCCAAAAAAGCACATCCCGCGCCCCCAGGTAACGGCTTCTTGAGTCAAAACACCGGTATTTATCAAATCTTCGGGGTAGGTTGAGCTTCCATCCCAGCGTTTCATTGTTCTTTCCTTGAAAGCCAGAAAATACCCCGGAACCTTACCTAACGCGGTAATCGATCCCCCTCCGTCCTCTTGTTCCAATGCCAAGGTTCCGGCTCCTGTTTCCGTGCCGTCAGCCGTCCATGCAACTGTTCTGGTCGCGGGATCGGCAACGCTTGAGTAATATAAAAGGTTAGGACTAGTCGATACTCCGGCGGTGTAAACACGGTCTTTCCATTCCATAACCACAGTCCCTTTCGGCATGTTAGCAACGTCAAACGCGCCTCCGGTCGTAACCCAGGCTGAGCCGTTGAATGCTTTGCAAACATCAGTCCCGTTTACCCGCACCATTGAGTCAAGAAAAGTGCAGAACCGAGTCTTTAGGCTCGAAGTTTCACCTGTCAGACTGGCCGCGCCGGTCGCCATGTTATAAATTCTTGATCCGTAATGCGTCCAGGTATGAGTTCCTGTTCCAGCGTCTGTAATATCTATCTCCGTTCCCCCCGAAGTGGCAGACACCTTAAACGTGCTAGCGGCTGAATTGATAACATAGTAATTGGTGGCGGCGGTAAGCCCCGCCGGCAAAGTAGTCGCGGAAGAAACCCTGATTAAATCCCCATTGCTTAATCCGTGAGTAGTAGAAGTAATGACATTTGTTCCCGCGTCAACCGTAAATGTCCCCGTTGTAGTAGGAGTAAACACGCCGAATAACGTGTGCGACGTTCCCACGGTGTCCCGAAAGTAGTGCGCCCCGTAGCACGTGGCAGAAGCCACCGCTTGCGCTCCGATCCTGTCCGTTCCCTTTCGTGATACCAACGCTCCAAGCTCTGTGTCGGAGTCCATGTTAATTGCCAACTTTACCGAATTCATCGGGACGATTGATTCGTTAGCCGTCCGGTAATGCCCCTTAGAGAAATCCTGAAAGGGTTTTACATTAAGATAAGTTGGCTCATTCGCTTTCATAGAGTCTTGGGTTATAGCTTATGCGCTCTCTTCCGTAGAAAATTCCGTTAATCTTCAAGTTTCTCTTGTGCTTCTGTCCGCTGGATTCCCTTCTGATTGCGGCCTTTAGAATGGTCTGAAACATCAAGAAATCACCGTCCTGCGTGTCCTTATGTCCGTTTCGTTCGGTTAAATTCCTGACATACCAGCAGAGCCAGTGATACACCATATCGTATCGGGTGGGAGTCAAAACGTCGGAATCGGAATCAACCTCGACAATATCGGTGTAGAAATCCATATAGATATTCTTTCCCGCGTCTGTTGAGCTAATAAGAGACCAAGCGTAAAGGTAGCCGTCAGCAACGGTAAACTCGGTCGGAGTTCCCTCGCTTTCCCCCTGCCACACGTTCAAGCCTGCGGCCAATGTAGCGGTGATTGATCCCGTCCCCGAAGCCGGTACGCCGGTTAGGGTGTTCCCTGATTTGGCGGTGTAAGTGATTGAATAGAGTTCGTTGGCAGAGTAAATATTCACTGTCCCGTCATCATCAAAGTCAGCCGCGCTAGATAACTCTAGAGTGGTCGACCCTACCGTTCCTTCGGTGGCGACGGTCGTATGATTTATGTCCTCCATGCGCTGGACCAATTCTGTTTTGTCTATGTACACTAGCGGCGTACCCGACCCGACGCGCACGTTAAGCACAGAGCGATTGGAGTTTTTGTCATATAAGGTGGTCGGAACCGCCCATTTGTATTCCCCGCGATTCATCTGATCCACTACATAATCAAATTCCTGGTAATTGCTCCACTTTTTGAGGCTTCCCCTGATAAATTGCAAACAGCGGTTTATCTGCTTAATCATCATGTTGTAAGTCAGCCGGTCACTAAACTCTTTGCCCATGTCGTTCATCACATCAGTCATAACCGCCCCGACGGTATTAGAAGCGTAGCCTGTATATGGAACCGCGTCAGAGTAATCAGAGTAGGAAGAATCAATGCTGTTTTTGTATCTGGTGAAGTAATATCCCGATGAAGCAGAGCTATCATCATACAAAACTTCCGGTTCTTCGGGGTTCATCGTAACCGTCGTCAGAACAGACTTCGCCCCTGTTAGAGTAGTAGCGTGGGAAAACTCCACCTGATCAAAGCGGATAATGTAAACAGGAGTGTCTTTGGGGTGGGATTTTACAAGATTAGAAGCAAACGTAACCGTTGAGCCGGTCGGGGCGGTTACAGTATGCGTTTTAATCAGTTCCGCACCCTCGTCTCCTAACTCGCCAATTAAGATATGCTGGTTTATGGCAAAGTCCTTGATGCTGTAGACAGTAATCGTTGAACTTGCGGCGGTTGCCGAAGCACTCAAACTGGTATGGTGAATGTCTAGTAACAGATCATTTACATCGAGGGATATTGGTCGTAAGCTCATAGATTTAAGTTAAGCCGTTATATGATTTAACGCTTGCTATGGCAAGCCCTTTAACGGTTTTAACCGAAGCGATAGCCAAACCGTTGATGGTTTTGACATTGGCAGGGCCGGCGGTAGCGACTGAATAGGCCGCGGATGGCACTGTTATTGTGTCGGTCTTTCCGGCGTTAGGGTTGGCGTTAAAGTAGTTTGATTTTTGTATTCTGAGTTCATCCATCCAGCCGTTAAAATAGTTGCCTCCATTTAGCTCTCCGATATATAGGGAGCCGGTGTAGTTATAGACAGAACCACTTCCAACAGATAGATAACTGACCTGTGTCCCATCAACATACATAGCCCAAAGCGCACTGGAAGCACCTCCTACCTTGACGAGAGCAACGTGATGCCAGTTCGTATCGTTTATTTCTCCTCCGTAATCCAAGATCACATAATCTCCTCCAGAAACTATCGCCTGAAACGCAAATCCATTGCCGTCAAAATGGATTACTCTCCAATAGGTATTAGACGAAACAAACTGGTTGATTATGTTCTGCAAGCCTGTCGTCGCGTTAAATTTTTGCCTCCAGTCAATAGTCCAGCTTTCTGTAAGAACAGCGTTAATGTCCCAGTCTGCGGAATCTACCGAAGATAACGAGTCGCCTGTTCCGTCCAGCAATAAGGAAGCACCACCGAAGACTGATTGTGCCGTATCTATTTGGGCATTGCCTGCCCCTGTAACGGTATGCCCTCCTGCCGAATCCGTGAAAGTAGTGGAAGCGTCTGCTCCGTCACAATGCAGAAGTAATTTTGTGTTTTCGTCTATTCCTGCCATTTTTATCTACTAAAAGTTAAACGTGGGTAACGTAAGAATTCTCCGGGCAGAAGAACAATTCATCCGCCGTATTTCCGTATCCACAAATCCTAATCACGTCATCGGTTCCGCTAGGTTGGGCTGTTTGGATATCTCCGGCGGTTGTGGAAACATAAGCGGGTGCGCCAACTGTCAAGGCTGGAAAAGCGGTGTCTGCCCGTACTTTGCCCCATAAGAGAACAGTCGTTGCGCTTCCATCTCCTGCGGCGGCTAGAACACAAATCCCCAGTTTCACCGGTCCGGCGGTTGCTTCCGCGTCTGCGTCTGCCAGTTCCCACCGGCTGTCAGCGACAGCGAAATACACTGAATCCCCGAACGCCAAAGCGGCTCCAGCGATTCCGGCTTCGACAATGCCCGAATATGTCCCGTCCGCGCTTAAAGCAGGGTCGAGAATAATCCCGTTTTCGCCCACGGTTAGTGAGCCTCCGAGAGTAGGTGAGGTGTCGTGAGAAATATCTAGCTCGATCCAGCCTGTTGTCGTTACTGCCGCGCCATTACCTAACTGCCTTAAATACATGGGAGTTGCGGTAGCATTTCCGGCTAGACGGGCGTTGTTGGTGCTTTTGATAATCAGGTCTCCCGCGGTGGTAGTAGGTGCAAGCGCGTCAAAAGCGGCAGTGGCGGTAGTTTGCCCTGTACCCCCTCCAAGAATAGGAATAGTCGCCCCATCTCCCCCGTTATGGTCGTGAGAATCGCCACCAGTTACTCCTTTAGCGGCGACTGCATAATCAGCGGCGGCGGTATATGCGGCAGTTCCTAGCGTTCCTCCAGCTCCGATAGCCAACGAAGCACTATCATTTCCGGAGAAGGTAAGCGTGTTTGATACGGTAAGTGTTTTTCCGTCAGCAATAGTAAGCGTGGCGCTAGCGGCAGGAGCGGTGATTGCCACCTTGTTGATTGAGATCGCTGTTGCTACCCCTAGAGATGGAGTTGTAAACGACGGACTTTCTAAGAAAGCGATAGTTTTCCTGGTCGGACCGGTGGTAATCGTGAAAGAAAGAGTGTCCGTGGTAAATTCAAACGCTCCGGCTTCGGGAGCAGTCAAAGATATCCCAGAAGTAAGTTTAAGAGGAGCGGTAGAGGCAGTAGCTGTCCCGGCAGGCAAGGCTAGTCTAGCGGTCGCGGCTATCCCTATGCCGACATTTCCACCTAGATCGTTAAGTAAAATATCTCCATTATTATCGCCGTGAGATGTTCCCCTGATGGTCAGATCGTTTCCGGTAGCTGTTCCTCCGTTTAACGTCTGCCCTCCTGCTCTTCCAGCCAGAAGAACATACTGAGTATGATCATCGTCTCCTAATCCATCCTGTCCTCCGTGGTCGTGCTTGTGAAGGGTGGTGGCTCCAGCATCGGTCAAGTCAACAACCTCCGCATACGTCAGCGTATCAGTTGCTCCGGCTCCGCTGTTGAAAACAATTGTGCCAGCCGAATCTGCGTCTCCAAGCGTTAAGTCCCCTCCTTCTATAGTTAGGTCTCCGGTGATGTTTCTTGTTCCATCAGCCAAGACGTAATGACTCAACGACTTGGTTTCATCGACTGTTAAAGTCTTGGAAGTTGTCCCCCCAGCAATGGTGAATCCAACTTCCGCCGCCGTAAGAGTCAGCGCATTTATTGATGTTGCCGTAGCTACGCCCAGGGCCGGTGTAACCAATGTGGGGCTGGTAGCCATAACGGAATCCCCCGTACCAGTAACAGAGTTCCAGCTAACCGTGCCAGCGTTGTTTTTCAGAACTTTAAGCCCGCTGGTAGAGGTAATGGCGGTTAAGGTATCAAGAGAATTGGCCGCAAGAATTGACCCAGCCGCTACGGTACTTAAAGCCGTACCTCCATCGGCGACAGATAACTCTGCGATTGATGATAAAACGCCGGAATTAACCAAGACCACCCCGTCTGTGGTGAGGTCGGATAAGATATAAGAGCCTTTAGAAGCGTGAGAGGTGGTTTCAAGCGTCAAATCATCCCCTGAGCCAGTCCCTCCAATTAAGATTTGTCCTCCCGATCTTCCGGCTAATAGAGCATACTGCGAATGATCGTCATCGGGGGTAAGCCCTGATAATACGCCGTGATCGGTTACTAAAGACGCATTGGAGCGTATCTTTACTATTGGTTGTATTCTTCCCATTCATAGTGCGCCCCCTGAAATAATGGTTAGTATTCTATCAGAGCTTTTAGCGTAAAGTTCCCTGTAGGTGCGGCTCCATCGGTAATAGTGCAAGTAGCTTTGATTTGTGTCAGTCCAAAATGTTTTAAATCTAAAAACAAAATATCAGTCCCAGCCGCCGCTCTCGTTTTGGAAGCAACACGGGTAAGAACCTGCGAATTGTCATTCGCAACGTTATCAATAGGGTAGATGGTCACAAAGGTAGTTCCATCAATGGAGCCAGTAAATGCCAACGCGCCGGAGCGATTATTAACCGTCCCCGCTTCTGTATAAAACAAGGTGACTTTTTTGGCGTATTTAACGTCGATTGCAATAGGCGTGTTGGTTTCAGTTATTGCGTCTAGGATTGGTTTTAGCGTTGCTTGTTTCATTCTTCTTCGATTAGCAAAGTTATACTCGCGGTTCCGTCTGTCGTTTCGGTGTTTTTTACCTTTATGTAGTGATATCCTCCGTTTTCTAGGTCTAAAGCGGCAAGGATTGAAGCATTGTCATTGGCAATAGCCACGCTTGCGGCCCTCGTGACGGTTTGAGCGTTGGTGGTAGCGGCATTGGTTATCAGGAACAAAGCAACGTAGGTCGTGCCATCAATCGATCCGGTTGCAGAAAAAGTAGACGTACCTCCGGCATTTGCCGCTCTGGTACATAAAAGAGTCACTTTTTTGGCATATTTAACGTCGATTGCAGATGATTCTTCGGTAGCGGTTGATCCAGATAAAGCAGTAACAAGTCGGGAAGATTTCATATTAATTCAATAAATTGATTAAATCCTCCGTTTTAGCGGTGGCTTTGAACTTGATCCCTTTTTCACGTAGCTTTTCCATTACTTCTTTGCGGGAAAGTTCCTCTTTTGGCTCCTCTACTTCTTTTTCTTCTCTTTCCTTGACCATCTTCACCTGTTCAAGGGTCATCCATTTGCCCTTGTAGCTGAATAATTGCGGCATACTTTTGATTTAAAGATTTAAATTTCGCGTTAAGGGGGACAGAACGTCCCCCCTCGGCGAACTCTAGTTCTCTATCTTTTCCCCTAAGAGTTGCCTAACCTCTTTGTAAGCCCCTTGGAGCCGCACAAGTTCCTCTCGAATCGCGCTCATCTGCTGATTGAGCTTTTTTCCCTGCTCGTTGAGCTTTGCAAGCTCTTCTTGCTGGGCGTTAAACTCCTTTTCAATCTCAGCTTTGCGTCCTTCGAGGTTGACCTCTGGTTTCTTCATTGGGTTATCTTAAACTAATTAAAAACAGCTACACTAAGCCATATCAAGCATCAGGCGTACCTGCTGTCGCGGTCGCGCCTACATTAGAAATCTTGTAAGCGATCCACTTGCCACTTCCACCGCCAACAACGCAGACAAATTCAATCGTGTCTGTTCCGGTTACGGCCAGTTCCACGTTTGCTCCGCTTACGTTATTCACAGCTTGGTTGGCAGGATCAGCCGCTCGCACCTCATAGCCTGTACCGTCTGTGGACGGCAGGAAGGTGATCTTGTTTCCAAGTACCGGCGTCGGCAGGGTGAACCACTTATCCGCGCTATCCGATGTCGGCACAACTACTCTCGTACCAGCCGCAATAACAGCCGTAGTAGTACCGTCAGCTGTAGCGGTTCGAGCCGTAGCCGTAGCCTGAACGCCCAAGGTTGCAGTTACCGCGCCCGTCAGGGTAGATGTTCCGCTAACCGTTAGGTTCTCATCAAAGACAACGTTACCGTCGTCAACCTTTAACGCTTCAACATTCGTGCCGGTGGCAGAGATATAGAGAGCGTTGTTGCCAACCTGTCCCGCTCCAGTTCTTTGAATGATCTCTACAACATTGCCGTCCGCGTTAGCGAAGTTGGATGTCGTATCAATCCTCATAACTGTCGCGCCTTGAACCAGTGCTCCGGTATGCGCTACGTTGAACGCACAACCTTCGTTGTCAGTTCCAGTAGCGGCAGACGATACATTGACCGCCATACCAGCGACATTCGTACCCATTGCCAAATTGACAGCGTTTCCATCCGAAGCACCAACCGAGTACGTTACGTCTAAAACATTGCTGTTTAAAACTCCCGTCTGATTGATGTCTATGATGTGATCATCAGTTCCAGCGTCCGTTCCAGCTCCTGTTACCAGGATAACCGGAGACGTTCTAGCTCCTGCCGTTGTGATTAACAAGGCATTGCCAGCCAGATTAGTTCCAGTCGTAACGCTGATCGCGTGTCCGGTGTTGGCCGCTACCGAATATTCAATATCAATACAGTTTCCCGAACCTGCCCCGCTTAGATTGATGTCAAAAATCAATCCGGCATCGGTCTGGTCGGAGTCAATCTTGATAAGATCATCGGTTCTAGCTCCCGTTCCACTTATGGCTAACGCTGATCCTGCGACATTGGTTCCCATCGTTATTCCCAAAGCATCTCCATCAGAAGCCGCCGTGTCGTAAGTCAGTTGGACCAAGTTACTGTTCAGCAGTCCGCTTTGAGTAATGAGAATCACATGATCATCAGTTCCGCCATCGGTTCCACCTCCCACAATGTTAATTACAGGGGCGGTTCTCGCTCCGGCTGTGGTGATCTGCAAAGCATTACCGGCCAGGTTTGTACCCGTGGTAATAGCAATTGCGTCTCCGGTTGCCGCACTTGTCCCGTAATTGATGTCAATTGCGTTACCGGTGTGAACTGCATCAACGTCAATCTCGATAATGTTCCCGCTTCCGGTGTTGGTCTGATCAATATTGATCGCGGACACATTGCCTGAACCATCGTGTTTCAAATCAACCAAAGCCGCCGTTCTAACTCCGGCTCCTGCATCGATGTAGATAGCCTTAGCCGCTACAGCCAAGTTCATATCAATATCGAACACGTTGCCGGTTACAGCCGCGCCCATATCAACATCAACAATGTTTCCCGAAGATACTCCGGTAACAGCGATGTCGATTAAATCAGAAGCGCCAGTACAGTCAGTTGCTATCTCCACTAAAGGCTGAGTTCTAGCTCCCGATCCTTCAACATGAAGGGCGGTCAAAGCTACTGCATTGTCAGCATTGACAAAGAGAGCATTTCCGGTAGCCGCCGCGCTAAAAGCAATGTCTACCACGTTTCCGGTGTAAACTCCGCTTACGTCAACGTCTATCACGCCTGTATTGCCCGTTGATCCTTCGTTAATGTCGATAGCCGGAACAGTTCTTAGTCCCGCGTTTCT
>Ga0074195_1004983_pt1 | contig 10401 bp, 8 predicted proteins | sample EPASupsiteHSE623_FD_64525 | JGI IMG/M metagenome (GOLD analysis project Ga0074195, IMG submission 64525) | Bioremediated contaminated groundwater from EPA Superfund site, New Mexico - Sample HSE6-23 | ecosystem: Environmental > Aquatic > Deep subsurface > Groundwater > Contaminated ... | reverse complement strand
TTTTCCAAGTGATACAGATCAAATATGGAAATGTATTAAATTTGCCGATTTATGTCTTTATAAAGCAAAAGAGACTGGAAGAAATAAAGTTATAAGATTTACAAAAGACCTTCTAAAAGGTACAGATAAAGATAATTATTAAAGTTGAAACCTGCATATAAAATTATATGCAGGTTTTAAATTAATATTTCCTGCTCTATAAACCATCTTTTTAAACTATTATATAATCCCATTGAAACATTGTTTTCCTTACAAAAAACATCAAAATAATCTAATGAATTTTCTAGTTCATTTACAATACAATATTTTGCTAATTTTACAACTTCAATATTCCCATAACACCAAACACCCATTGGATTATCTTTTGTGACAACTACATCTTGAGCAAAAATAAAAAAATCATTAACAACTGCTTTTTCTTCTATTCTTGGCAATTTTTTAGAGTCACTTGTTTTTTCATTTGGCCAGTTTTGTCTTTTTTGCCAAAAATCACTTGTGTATCTTTTTTCTAATAAATAAAACTTTTTTCCCACTTTTGAGAATTTATCAAAAATAAATTGCACCCTAGTTTTATAAAAATCAATAGCTACTTTTTGTTCAATTTCATTTTTATTTATAATTGTATTAATCACATAAGGTGCAATACTTGACATACTCATAGCTTGAAAAGCTCCATTTCCTGAAAGTGGGTCAATACTTGAAGCACTATCTCCGATGAGTATCATTTTAGTATTGATTATTTCTTTATGAATTTTACTAAATGAATCTCTTTTTACAATTTTACCAACTGGTTTTGCATTCAACAAACTCCAAAAATCTGCTTTTTGCACTTTTAAAATTTCTAGTAATTCATCAAAATCATTTATTTTTAATGCTAACTCTTCATCACAAGTAAATTGGATATAACCCTTTTTATTTCCCACATAAGCTTGCCAAATCCAACCATCTTTTGTTGAATCAATAGAAGTTCTATTTTGTGATAAATTATCCATCTCTAACTCTTGAAGAAGAGAAAAACTTTTTGGGCCAGAGAGATATTCATCTTTGAAAGGAGTAAATCTTCCTCTAGCATCAACTACAAAATCAGCACTTATTTCTATTTTTTTTTCATCTATTTTATAGGTAATTTTTGGTTTTTCTTCTCTACAATCAACTGCACCTATTACTCTTGATTCTATTAATTCAATGCGATTATCTTTTGCATCTTCAAGTAAAGCTTCATCTAAATTGGCACGGCAAACTACATATTCATAATTTACATTTTTTGAATTACTTGCCCAGTTTGAATTTCTTATTGATTGCTCTTTTAAAAGTGAAGAAGCTTTTAGACAAGAACTTGAAATTAATCCATCTTTTGTTTTTTCACTAAATCCCTCATAAGCTATAAAAGGTCTTGGTTTATAAAAAATCTTTACATTAAATCCAAGTTTTTTAAGGCCAGTTGCTGTTGTAACTCCTGCAATTCCAGCTCCTAAAACTAATATTGTTTTATTTTGATTCATTTTTACAACCTTTTTTTATTTCATTTAAAATCTCTTCTTTACTTAAATCTTTTTGTAACTTCTCACAAAAATATTTTGTAAATTTTGCAACGGCAACACTTGAACCTCCAACACCCTCAACCTTTGAAAATGGGTTTGCACCAAAAAGTGATTTTTTTATATCTAAACAACTAATTTTATTCTCAAAACATTCTCCATCAGAAGTTACACTAATTACCTCATCGTAAGAAGCTGGAAATACAAAATCTGCTCCACTTCTTGGGAAAGAGGAGATAATTATTACCCCTTTTGAATTTAGTTTTTTACATAAATCTTCAATCTCTTTATAGTTAGTTTTTAGTCCTAAACTCATATTTATTACATCTACTTTTTTATCCAAAAGATAAGTTAAAGCTCCAACTATATGGGAGGGTGTTGTTCTTAGATTCTCATCAAATACTTGAATATCATATAGTTTTATATTTTCATTAGAAAATATTATTTCTCCAATAACATCTCCATGTTTGTATTTTATTTCATTTTGAGTTGTTGTGAGAATTTTATTATTCTCAACTTTTATTGCAACTTTTTCATGGGTTTCAAAAGTGCAACCACTATCAATTAAAGCTACAAAAATATCTTTAGGCATTTAAATACTCCCTTAGATTTTGATTTTCTAAGAGATAAACTTTTTCAAAATTATTTAACATATTAAGATGATGAGTAATAGCAATAATAGTTGAATTTGGAAAAAGTTTTGCGATATTTTCATAAAACCAAATAGTATCTTTTTCATCTATTGAAGAGGTAAATTCATCAAGTATTATTACTTTTGGATTTAATAAGATTATTCTAGATAGTGCAATTCTTTGTTTTTGACCACCTGAGATATTATCCCCTGATTCATAGATATTTGTATCAAGTGCATCTTTTAAATTTTCAAACCAAGAGTTCATTCCTGTTAATTTTAGGGAAGTTATAAGTTCTTCATCAGTGGCGTCTATTTTTGCTAAAAGTAAATTTCCTCTTAATGTATCATCAAAGATTATCGGCGTTTGCTCTAGTTTTACAATATAGTTTGAGAAATTTGCATAATCATTTTTTCCTATTTCTTCATTTCCTAATAATATAGTTCCACTTTGAGCACTTTGTAATCCACAAAGTAAATCTCCAAAGGTACTTTTCCCTGCTCCATTTTTACCTATAATTGCAATTTTAGAATTCTGTTTTATCTCTAAATTTAATTTGTTAAAAATTTGATTATTGCCATATGAAAAACTCAAATCTTTTACACGAATATTATAATCATCTGTTTTTAACATCTCTATTTTTTCATCTTTTGGTAATATTTCTAAAACTCTATTTAGGCTTACTTTTACTTTTGGAAGATTATTCATAACTCCTAAGATTGTATGAACAGGAGCTAAAATCATTCCAAAATAAGTTAAAAAAGCCATTAATTCACCAAGTTTTAACTCATTTGTAATTGTTAAATATCCTCCATAAGAGATAATAATTGTTTTTCCAAGTAAGGAAATAAGTGCAGGAACTTGTGTGAAAATTAGATTTAATTTTTTGTTTTTGATTACAACTTTTTTGTAATTTTCTTGAATTACATCAAGTTTTGAAATTGTCATTTGTTTTGCACCAAGATTTTTTAGAACTAAAATATATCTAAAACTCTCTATAAAAAACTTACCAATATTTGAAGTACTCTCTCTCATATTTTTTGTACTGTCATGCATATATGGATAAAGAGGTTTTAGGCAAAAAAATTCTATTGGTAAAAAAATTAAAATAAGTATCATTAGTTTTATATTATATGAATAAATAATAAATGAGATAAATACAAGACTAATGATAGTTGAAAATATTGCAAATAAAGAATCAGTATAAAATCTTTGAAGTTCACTAATATCACCTTGAACCCTAGACATCAAATCAGCTGAATGGTATTTTGTCATAAAATTCTTATTATGTAAAAAGAGTTTATTAAATACTCTTTTTCTAAATTCAAACAAAATATTCATAGAGTTTGAAGTGTAATATATTTCATTTATACTACTTATAATCATTATAAAAATAGTTAAGAAAAATGAAATTGCTACTAAAATAAAAAGTTGATTTACATTTGAAGTAAGAATTGCATTATCAATTATATGTTGCATGATAAAAGGTTGGATTGCTCCACCTAAAGATACAATAATTGATAGGCAAAAGATAATAATAAACCCTCTCTTATTTTCTTTTAAGAGAGGATAAATTGTATTTTTAAACATATTGTTTTTATTCACTATTTTGTATGAAATACTTGAAGTGCAGCTGATCCCATATCACCTGATAATTGAATGTTTCCTAGTTTTTCTAATGTGTTTGCATCATAAATTGCAATGTCATCTAAACAACCACCTAAATAAAGTTTTTCTCCATCAGCTGATGGAACAACACTATAATATGTGTGATCATTTAAAACTCTTTTTAAAACTTTTTGTTCTTTAATATCAAATTTTGTTAAGTCATTTAATGTACCATACAAGATATTTGGGTCTTTTGGACTTCTAATTGCGGTAAACATTAAAGTTTCATACTCTGTAAATTCAACTTGTGTTATAGCTTTAGTTTTTAAATCTACACTTGTGATTCCCCAATAAAGAATAGGCTCTTCTTCTGGTTTAGTTTCATCTTTTTTCTCAGTAGTATATAAAGCTGTTAATTCACCTTGTTGTTGACCAATTAAATATGTAGCTGATGAATCAGGATTGCTATATCCTTCTTTCCCCCAATCTCTCATTTTTTTAGCGATTTTAACATCTCCAGTTTTTGGATTTATCTCATATAAATGAGTTCCTATTCCAAAAACTGTTCCATCTATTGCTGTATAAATCATTGTTGTTTGTCTTGGTATTTTAAAACTCTTAACAGCTTTTGCATCTAAGCCATCTGATACATTATAAACAGAGAACATTGAATCAAGAACCGTATATGTATCATTTCCCATTTCTGTTCTATTATAAATAGCATATACTTGTTTTCCATCTTCATTAACTGCTATTCCAGATAAAGACTTAGCTCTTACATTCCCTTGGGTTAAAGAAGTATGGAAAACTTTTTTACAAGTTTCAACTTCATATCCACCAATTTCTTCCCCGTATCCACCTAAAACATAAGCAATTTTATAATCAGGTGATAAAACTATTCCACCAGGGGAAAAGCTTTCATCTGTTTTACATTCATTAATTACTTTATTAGATTTTAAATCAACTAAAACTATATTATTTGGTCTTGTTTCAGCAACCAAATAATCATGGTCTGACTCTAATTTCACATTAGCAGCATTTAGATTTGTAACAATAGATGACGATAATACTAATGAAAAAGTCAATAATCCTAAACTATTTTTTATTATTTTTTTATTTAACATATTTTAACCTTTACTTATATTTTTGGATATACATTGTCTAATTCTCGCCAATCATCTTTACTTGATGGTGCTTTATCAGCCCATTTTTTGTAACTAGATGATGTATCAGGAACTTGTGTTGGCCACCAACAAGGATCTGAACAACCATATAAATCTGCTTCTAAAGGTTGACATAAACTTGCAAGTCCTCCATCACTATCAACTTCCCATCCTGGGTCAAATGTAGTTACGCAACCTACAATACTTGACATTGCAATAACTTCATCTGTAGTTCCTTCTTTTATTGCATCATCAAAAAGCTTTGCTTTTTGTGTTATTGGTTTTAAATGTTTCATTTTTATTCCTTTATTTAAAATATTTTGTAAAGAATTCTGGATTCCCTGCTTGAATTCTAATATATGCTTCTACTGCAAAATCAATCCAGTTTCTCATATCATCACAATAGTGTAATACTGATTTTTCTGGTGTTCCATACTTTATATAACTCTCATGATAACAACCACCAGCACATAAATTTCTAATTCTACATGTTTGACAATTTGTATCTTTTTCATTGGCTCTTTTTTCTAAAAAAGTACCTAAAGCTAATTTATCAAGTCCTTTTTCGATATTTCCAAATGATGGATAATCAGAACCTGTAAATCTATGACATAAATCTATATCACCTTTATATGAAACTGATAAAAGTCCAACTCCCGCTCCACAAGGTAGTTTTTTCTTTCTTCCCTCATGAATATCAATTACAGTTCTATGTAAATTTGAAAAACCATTAAAATTGCCTTTAATAGCCTCTTTTATATAATCTTCACCTAGTTCTTTAAATCCAGAAAATACCTTTGCTAAATCATTATCAGATAAATTGTAAAAATCACTATCTCCTGAAGTAACAGGTGCAAAACCTACTTCTTTAAAGTTTAAGTCATATCTTAAATGATTCCAAATAGCTTTTATATCAGTTACACCTTTTGTAAGTGTTACTCTTGCTCCTACTGTTCTATTTTTATAAACAGCAAGTAATTTAGCAACATTTTTAACAACTTTTTCGTAACTTCCTTTTCCATTTTCATAAACTCTTGTTTTATTATGTAAAGCTTCTGGTCCATCAATACTAACTGTTAAATCTACTCTACTATCATGAAGATAATGAATTATCTCTTCTGTTAGTAGTGTTGCATTCGTTGTCATTGAATAACCAATTTTCAAATCTTTACTTTCAAAAAACTCATTTGCATAAGTAATAATTTCTTTGATTAAAGGTAAATTACTAATAGGTTCTCCACCAAAAAAAGTAATTGAATACTCTTTTAAATATGGAGACTCTTTGTAAAACATATCAATAGCACTTTTTGCTATTTCAAATGTCATTTGTCCACCATTTTTCAAAGATGTTAAATCTGCTTTATAACAATATGTACAACTAAGATTACATCCAGAAGTTACATTTAATATCAGTGCTTTTGCAGGAAATTTTTCAATTTTTGTATCTTCTACTTTTGCGAAAAATTTTCCACCTAAAATATTTAACTCTTTAAACTCTTCAACTATTTCTTGGTCATATTTAAAAATCTCTTCATTATTTTCTATTTGTTTCAACAGCTTTGAACTCTCTGCTGAAAGTTCAAATACTGATGAAGTTGGAATATGAAATAAGAACTCTTTTGAATCAACATTTAAAATATGGTAATTAGTTTTTATTAAACTATAATTATTAATACTCATAATAAATTCTTAGTTAATTGGTGGATTTACATATTTTGGAACAGTAACCATTAAATGAGCTTTTTCACTTAATTCTTCTTGTCCATTTTTATATGTTGCAACTGCACTTAAATTTCCAGCATTATTTGTCATCATTTTTCTAGCTTTATTTGGTCCTGACATATTTGGAGTGAATTTTCCTGTATTTTCATCTATTACTCCAGCATATTCTAAATCTTTCTCTTCATGTGCTACCTCATCAAATGCTTCAACGCTCCATTTAACGGGTATTACTCCTAGATTAATATCATCAGAAGTACCTTTTTGTCCATCTTTACCATTTGCAAATCCAATTGCTTCAAAAGTTGCATATTGTTTTAGTATTTTATCTTTACCTTTATCTCCACCAATTCTTGCAATTGCATATTCTGGAGTAATTGTTAAATAATCAACTTTATCGTATACAACTAAGCTATTTTTGAATACTTTAGTTCCAATTTGAATATTTCCTTGTGATAATTTAGCTTTTTTATTTGCTTCAACTTCAAGAACAATCTCATTTTTAGTGTGTTTAACTGTTTTTAGAACTTTTAAACCTGAAGGAAGTTTAACTTCACCTGATAAATTTGTTCCAACAATAGAAAGAGTTGCTTTTTCTCCTGCTTTTATTGCACTTGGGAAAATTCCAGCAATTGAAACCTCTTTAGAATCTTTAGCAATACCTTTTAAGATACTTCCATTTTCATCATGTAAAGACTCAAACATTCTTCCTTCAAATGTGTTAGTTTTAGGATCTATATGTAAGATTTGTCTATATGCAACACCATTTTGAACAAATGAACCTCTAACTTCTGTTCCACCATAAACAACAGCAATTCCTCTTGCTTGTAATTCTTCACCAGAAGCATATTTATAATCCATCATTAATGCATATGATTCATCACTACTATTTAATAATGTAATTGTTGCAGTAAAATCGCCCTTACCAGGAGTATGTCCATAAGTAATCCATTTTGATGGTAATTTATAATTTTTTATAGATTTTTTGTATTTATCAAAGTTCTCTTTGTCTTTTCCAAAATTTTCAGCTAAATAAGGAACAACCTCATTTTCAGTAACTCCCAACCAATCTTTATCTCTTGTTTTTGCTTGTATTTCAAATGATGTAAATTGTCCAACGTGGTAATGAACTAATTTTTTCCATTCAACAGCTGTTCTTCTTTGTAAACCAATTCTTGATTCAGAGTGACATCTAACACACATTTCAACTAATAAATCATCTTTTCCTTCTTCTGTAACATTTGGTGTTTTATCCAAAGTATAAGCATAAGGTTTAATCTCATCAGGTGTTAATCCTTGATAATCAGAAAGATATTTAATTACATTTGTTTCTTGATCTCTTGTAATTGATAAACCATGTTCCCTTTGCATTCTTTTAACAGTCATATACCAACCCTCAGGTGTTTTTCTTTGGTCAGATATTCTGCTTAAGCCATCGTCTAAATTGCCTACGTGACAGGCTGTACATTTACTATTTATAATCTCTTTTCCTACTTGTGCATCAATTGCAAACAATGGTAATGAAGATAATAAAGCTCCAAGTCCAATTTTAGATAATCTTTTATAGTTCAAGATTTGCTCCTCATATAAAATTTCTTACACTATTTAATTTCTTGTAAGTGTCTGCCGAATTATAGAAATCTAAACCTCATTTGTATAGTAATAAAACGACAACAGTGTATATTTTATATGCAACAGATGTCGTTTTTTTACTATTAGAAAGAAATATTAAATGATAGAATTCGATTAAATAAAAAGGATTCTCATTGTTTGAATTTAAAACATTTATTCCACATATTGAATTAGAAAAATGGATAAAATCTTATTGGATAGTTGACTATAAAAGATCTAATCTAATTAGAGAAAAAACCATTATTTCTTATGACAATGTATGTTTAGTATTTATGATTGATAGTTCTAATTTAAAAAGAAATGGCATATATATTTATCCACCAACTCTAAATAAACAAGTCATAATCTTTGATGAAGATTTATATTATATTGATGTATCACTATATCCAGGAGTATTTTATAAATTATTTGGAATTCCTATTTCAGAACTTGAAAATAAAGTTTATACGATAGAAGAACTATCTTTAAAATTTGATTTATCTATTCTTGAAACATTATTTAATGTAAAAGGTAATATTAATAGTACTATCTATCATTTGGAGAATTATTTATTTAGAATTTTTAATGATTTTGAAGAAGATGCTTTTTTAATGAATATATATCAATTAAATAAAAACCATAATTTAGATAACTTTTACTTACAAAATAGATTATCAGTAAGACAAGTCCAAAGAAAAGTAAAAGATTTTACAGGAATGAGTCCCAAATCTATTGAAAGAATAAATCGATTTTATGACACTTTAAAATGTATAAAAAAAAATAAAAACTTCCTTGATTTTGGAAATATTGCACTTGAGAATAATTTCTATGACCAATCATCTTTTATTAAAGAATTTAAATTTTTCACAGGACTAACACCTAAACAATTTTTAGAAAATACTGATAACTTTCTTCAATATAAATGTAATATTTTTTGCTAATTTCTTATTTTTCAACCATAGTATAATGCAACTCTAAACCCTTTGAAGTTGCTACAAATCCATTTACATTTATAGTTCCCTCATGTACCATTTTATGATGTTCTTTACATAATGGAATTAGATTATATTTATGATTTGCATTTATATGTCCAATAAAACCATCTTTATTTGCCCTTGCTTGCTCTTTTATGTGGTGAACGTCATCACAAGATTTTCCACAAATTACACAAGTTGATGCAAAAACATTGTTGTTATATTTTGATATTTTTCGCTGAGTTAATCTTTCGATTGAAGAATAATCATCAGTTAATTTTTTTCTTATTTCATTTGCTAAAGATAAAAACTCTTTATCCATGTGAAGTGATTTTGCATACTCTAAACCATACATAGATGAGCCACTTCCATAGGCTAATTTTCTATCAAAAATAAGTTTATCTTCGTCATCTTTATACATAACAGATAAATGAAGTGCAATAATATTTTTTAGTTTTTGTATCTCTTCAATCTCAGGTAATTGATGTAAGTGGGTTGCAAAAACAAAAATAGCTTCAAGTTTTGAAAGCTTTAAAATAGAACTTGCAACTATACTTAATCCACTCATAGTTTCCGTACTATGTGAGATTTCATCACCTAAAATAAGTGAGTTTTTACTAGCCCTATTAAAGATATTTTTTAACTCCAACATCTCAACAGCAAATGAAGATAGCCCTTTTGCAATATTATCAGCCCCTGAAATTCTTGTATAAACAGCATCAAAAATTGAAAATCTCATAGAATGGCAAGGCACATAAAATCCAGCTTGTGCCATGATAACTGAAATTCCAATTGCTTTCATAAGTGAAGATTTACCCGATGAGTTAATCCCATAAAGCAAAACTCCATGCATTTTATTGTCATATATATTTATTGGATTTGAGTTTTTGATAATCACATTATCTTTATACTCTTTTGAAGCAAGTGATAGTTCTCCCAAAATAATGTCATTTGGTACGTAAATCCCCTGCTCTTCATTTGCTTCAATAATTGGATGTCGTAAATCAATTAACTCAATAAAGTTTTCATTATCTTTTGTTTTTACTATTTTTGGGCAAGAGTAATTGTATTTTTTTGCTGTTTTTATATTTGAAACTGTTAAATCAACTTCTGCTATAAACTGCACTAACTCTTCAAGTAAATTTGCAAATTTTTT
>Ga0074195_1004982_pt1 | contig 10405 bp, 8 predicted proteins | sample EPASupsiteHSE623_FD_64525 | JGI IMG/M metagenome (GOLD analysis project Ga0074195, IMG submission 64525) | Bioremediated contaminated groundwater from EPA Superfund site, New Mexico - Sample HSE6-23 | ecosystem: Environmental > Aquatic > Deep subsurface > Groundwater > Contaminated ... | reverse complement strand
CGTGCGGACGATCTGTCCCCGGGCATCGGAGAACACGGTCGTATCGTCGTCGATGAATAACGCCTGCGTTTCCTCTCCTTCATCCGGGACCAGCGCCGCCTCGGGTACCAGACTGCGTATCCGGTCACGGATCGGCGCCCCCGTCCGGTCAAGCAGGGCCCGCAATTTTTCCTTGGGAGCGATAAAGACCGGCGTCATTCCGTCGGTACGGACCGCGCCGACATCGAAAACGATCTCTTCGCCCTTGAACGACGTCACCGATTCAATGTCCTGCATCACGATCTTCTCGAGATCGTGCCGTTTGACCGGCGGATAGTTACCGGCGAACCTGAGGATCTCGCGCGCCGGCACGATGACATCAAGATAGTCGTACGGCGCCAGTCCCGCGGCCGCCTCGTCGAACGAGATCACCGTGAACTGACGCGATACGGTCCGGTTATACTCCTTCTCGTAACCGAGCACGAGCAACCGGTCGTTCTGTATCCTGCAAGATGCGAATCGCATGCCTTCCCTCTCTTTTCAGCCTTCGCGGTAAAAATAAATATTAAAGTTCTTGTCGACCACCATCTCAATGAGCGCCTCCACACCGTCGCGCTCACCGTGCACCCGGATACGGTAGAAGCTTCCTTCGGCGCTTATCTGCGAATTGATCGCCGGCTCCAGATCGATCCCCTCTTCCCGTACCGCCGCGACAAAATCCTCGGCCTTGTAGAATCCGTCCCGGGCGCGCCGCGAAAGTATCTTTCCCATGAACTCGCGCATCATGTCCTCGTTGTAGAACATGCCGATGTTCTTGTCCTTGGCATAGCTGCGAATGAGCGCTTCGAGTATGATCGGTTGCGCCTTATTGACATTGATGCGGCCGCTCGAATAGATCGTGATGTTCGGCGCCAGCAGGCGGAACACCACATCGTCCACCCCGTAGACCATCCGCAGTTCGTTTATGGTGTCGAACCGCGCGTTCTTGACGCCGTATTTCGGGATGAATTCATCGTACAGCGACCGTTCGTCGCCGCCGAGCAGATAGCGTTCGTCGTCCCCGTCGATCCAGTCGGCGATGTTGGCGATAAGTTCCTCGCGCGTCACGAATTCGCGGCGAGAGGTATTCTCAAGGAAGAGGAAATCGTAGACCTGCGGTTCGACGAGGCCCCACAGCATCCGCGCGACCCCTTCCTTTGCGCCGCTGTCGAGCAGATTGATGTTGATCTTCGTATCTTCGTTCTCGAACTCGAGCTTGAAATCGCCGGGAAAATCGAACAGCGGATCGCCTTCATCCACCGGCGGAGCGAACCCCCCGGCCGTCGTCGTTCCGCCCTCTCCCATCGCCCCGGCGCTGTCGGTCGCGCCGCTGCCGGCGAGGTCGCCGATATCGGCGAAGGGCCCGGCGGCGGTGAAGGCGCGTAGCATACTTGTGTCGAACGGTATGATGTCCCATATCTCGAAGCTCTGGATGCCCAGCGATTTGAGCGTGCTCGACTTGAGCAGCGTCTCGACCTGTTTCTGCAGATCGAACACGATCGCCGCGAAGGCGAGCCCCGACTGGGCGAGCGCCGCCGCCTCGGCCTTTTTCTTGTAATTCATCGCGAGCTCGAACTCGGTGCGCGCCTCGTAGTTCATGTCGGTGACGATGGGAAGCATCACGGCGATCATCACCACGACCAGCAGCAAGGCTATTCCCCGGGGCCGCCGGAACTGAGTGATCATGTCGTTCAGCATCATCTTCATGTCAGAATGTGAATGGTTTCTGCATTTTTATATTCACCACCGATTCGACGCGGAATTCCTTCCGGTCGCCATCCGTCTCGCGCACGAGCATCGTGATCTTCACCTTGGGCGGCAGCGTATCGGCGTTATCGGTCCCTTCGGTGTCCCACCGTTCACGCCACTCGCGGTTGGTCGCATCCCAGAATTCGAAAGTGATCGACCGGAACCCCGAAAAGACCGGGAAGACATTGCCCCCTTTCTCGGGAAAACCGTCGACCCACGAACTTTCGCGCCGCATCAGCGTCGGCTCGCCGTCGATGGTATCGCCGTAGTATTCCACTTCGGCCTGATCGCACTCCTTGCCGCCCGCCCGCATCTTGACATGGTTGAGCGTCGAGAAGGTCAGGTGCGACACCGGCGAATCCTCAACGCTTTTGAACATGGTTATATGTGTCTCCTCCGGCATACCACGGTTGCGGGTCAGGTAGGAGTTCTGTATGTCGCGGCGCATGAGATCGAGCGCGAAATAGACGCGCCGCAGTCCTTCGGCCCGGTCACGTATCCGCGTCCGCCCTTCGATAAGATTGGAAAAAGAGAAATAGACCGACGATACGATAAGCGCCAGTATCGCGGTCGCCACGAGCACTTCGATCAGGGTGAATGCCTTTTTCGACATGTCAGTTGCCCCCCGAGACCGGTATCTGCATCGTGCCGCGTCCTCCCGTCGGAGTGTTCCACACCGGCGACGATTGCCCGCCCGGCGCATTGTTCATGGAAGGATTATTGAACCAGTTCGGCTTACGTCCGCCTTGATTCGACGGGGTCGCCGGGTTTTGCCCCGCCTGTTCGAAATCCTGCACCGTCGTATCGGCCGGAATAAAGATGACGAAGGTCACCCGTTCCGATTCCCGTTTTCCTTCGCCCCACCACACCTCAAGCGTCAGTTTCCGTATCTTTTCCTTTATAAAATCCTCTATCATCGACTTGGCGCCCATCAGGAGATCGGCCCCCTGATCCTGTGCGCTCTGCTCGACCTCGCCGGTCGCCGACCCTCCCGACACATCAGGTATCGGTATGTGCACACGCTTGATGCTGTATTTCCATTTGAAGCCCTCATAGGCCTTTTCGTCGAAATCTCCCTCATCCTCCTTGTCGGCGGTCGGCAGGCCGTCCTTTTTTATATCCTCTTCTATGTCGTGCAGTTTGAGCCGCGCGAGTTCGGTGCCGAGATAGATGTCGGCGACCCGTTCCGTGTAGTAGTAGCTGTGCGACACGATGCGCGACACCGAAAGGAGCAGGCCGGAGAGTATCGCGATGGCGACCGTCACTTCAAGCAACGAAAACCCGCACGTCGCGGGAATGTCGGCCATCCGGTGTTTCACGCTACTTTCCTTCCTCGTCCTTATCCTCTTCCATTTCGGTGTGAAGCGCCTTGACCTCTTCGCCGAAATCGCCCTTCTGGACCTTCGTCCCGAGGTACATGTCGGCGGCGATATGAAGAAAACTCTCCTCCTCCCCTTTCTCGCCGATGGAGAGAAAGAAAGGAGATATGCGACCTTGCGGGAAGAAATAGATGTACGCCATCTTTTCCTTTTCTTTCTGATCCTCCTCGTCACCTTCCGGCGTCAGTATATCGGGGGTGTGATAGGAGAAGAACTGCGTCCACTGGAGCGATGAGGGCAACGACCGTTTCTCGGAGACCGCCGAGAACTCGGGCTTCAGCAGTTCGCGGATATTGCGCCGCTCGGGAACGAAGTTCTCCCAGTTGTAGAGATCGTCGGCCGCCGCATCATCCGCTCCCTGCATCGAGAGCAGCTGAAAGAAATTCTGTCCCGCAGCCCCGCTGCCCGCCTTGAGCGCGCTCTGCGATCTTTCGGCCTCGTCGTAATCCTCAAGCAATGACGCATTCTCTTTCTCGTAACCCTCCTGTTCTTTCCCGGTCATCAGGAAAAAGGGAGTGTCGGTCTTCTCGGCCCAGTAATCGCCGCTCTGCAGATTTATCGCGATACGGAGATATTCGTTGCGCCGCACCGCATTGATGAAGGTCTTTTTCATGAAGGCGTTGAAGATACCCAGTTCGGAGGCCGCCTCCGAGCGCGAAATGTTGGCGACCGCCGGGATGGAGACCCCGGCGATGATGGCCATGAATGCCAGCACCACCATCATCTCTATCATGGTGAAACCGCGGGTCACGTTCATTATTCCTCTTCGTCCCAATTGGTGATGTCGTCACCGCCACCTTCACGGCCATCCTTGCCGAACGAGTAGAGATCGAACGCGTCGGAATTATTCGATCCGGGATTGATGTAGACATACTCGTTGCCCCACGGATCCTTGGGCACCTTCTTTTCCTTCAGTATCTTTTCTTTGACGAGCGAATCGAGCCCGTCGGGATACTTGCCGAATTCGCTTTTGTAGAGGTCGAGCGCGTTGGCGACGGTCTTGATGTCCATCCCCGCCTGTTTGGTCTTCGCCCGATCGAGATAGCTCATGACACCGACCGAAACGGCCCCCATGATCATCGCCATGATCGTGATGACGACCATGATCTCGAGCAGTGAAAAGCCCGCCGATACGGCGCGTGACCTAAACAATCCCTTAACGATGTCCCGTACCATGATGTTCCTCCTCCGTGTTATTGGACCGCTTCGTTTATCTTCAATATCGGCATGACCACCGCAAACACGATGAACCCGATGATGACCGCAAGGAACACGATCATGATGGGATTTATCATCGAGGTGAGCCGTTCGAGCGAATAACCGACCTCTTTCTCGTACGACCCAGCGAGCGTTTCGAGCATCTCTTCAAGTTCGCCCGACTTCTCGCCGATGGCGATCATCTGTATGACTATCGGCGGGAATTCGCCGGACCGCTTGAGCGGCACCGCTATCGACTCACCCTCTTTGATGTTCTCGCGCGCTATCGCCACCGCATCCTCAATGACCCGGTTGCCGATGACCTTACGGACGATGTCGAGCGCCGCGAGTATCGGGACGCCCGAAGTAAGGAGTGTCGAGAGCGTCTTGGCGAACCGGGATATCGCCACCATCCGGTTGAGCCTGCCGAATAGGGGCATCGTGATGAGGAGCCGATTCCATTTCAACTCGCCCGTCGAAGTCTTTTTCCAGCGGCTGAACCACCAGAAGCCGGCTCCCGCCAGGAGGAGCATCAGCCACCACCAGTCGCTCACAAAGGCGCTGAGCCAGATAAGGATGCGCGTCTGGAGCGGCAGGACCATGTTGACATCCTCGAACATCTTCGACAACTTCGGGATGACCACCGTGAAGAGCATGCCGACGACCAGTATCGCGACCACGAACAGGATGATCGGGTAGGTCATCGCCGATTGGACCTTGTTGCGCAGGTCCATCTGCGATTCGAGGAAATCAGCGAGCCGCAGGAGCACCGCCTCGGTCGCGCCCGACTCCTCGCCCGCCGCGATCATGTTGCAATACAGGGGACTGAACACATCGGGGTAATCGCGCGCCGCACGCGAGAAACTGTAGCCTTCCTGCATCCTCGTCTTGACCAGCACCAGCACCTCGGCAAGCCGGGGATTTTCCTGTTGCTGTGCCACCGCTGCGATCGATTCGACCAGCGGTATACGCGCCTTCTGGAGTGTCGCCAGAAGACGGGTCATCGAGGCGACCTCGTCGAGCGCCACCTTCTTGCGTTTCATGCTGAACATCGTACGGAGAAGCGAGAGTCCTTCACGGGAGACCTTTTCCTGTATCTCCACCACGAACCAGCCCTCGGACTGGAATTTCGCCTTGACCGCATTGCGCGAGGTGCTTTCTATCGTTCCTTTCTTCTCGCGCCCCGCGCGGTCCATTATCTTGTAAGCATAGAGCGCCATTTAGGTATCCACCTGAGTCCGCAACAGTATCTCGTCGGGCGAGGTCACCCCCTTGACCGCTTTCATGGCACCGTCCTCGCGGAGCGTCAGCATCCCGGCCGCGGACGCCACCTTTTTGATGACCGAGGCATCCTGCCGGTTCACCACCGCGCGCCGGATATCGTCGTCAATGATAAGCAGTTCAAAAATACCCTGCCGTCCTTGAAAACCGGTCTGCGCGCACTTGTCACAGCCGGCCGCCTTGTAGAACGTGTGCCCGCGATACTCTTCAGGATCGAGTCCCAATTCGCGCAGGACGGAGGGATCGGGATGATACGGCTCGCGGCAGTGAACGCAGAGTCTGCGGATAAGCCGCTGGGCCAGTATGCCGATGATGGTCGAAGAGATGAGGAACGGTTCGACCCCCATGTCGATAAGGCGCGTGAAGGCGCTCGGTGCATCGTTGGTATGCAGCGTCGAGAAGACCAGATGGCCGGTGAGCGACGCCTGTATGGCGATATCGGCCGTCTCTTTGTCGCGGATCTCGCCGACCATGATGATGTCGGGATCCTGGCGCAGGATGTGACGCAGACCGGCCGCGAAGGAAAGCCCGATCTTCGCGTTGATATGGATCTGGTTGATCCCTTTGAGTTGATATTCGACCGGGTCTTCCTCGGTGATGATCTTGACATCGGGCGAGTTGATCTCGGTCAGCGCCGAATAAAGCGTGGTCGTCTTACCCGAACCGGTCGGACCGGTAACGAGGAAAATACCGTGTTTCTTGTGTATCATCTGGCGCATGATCTTGAGATCGCGCTGGTTGAAACCGCAGTTATCGAGCGACAACTGCAGCGTCGTCTTATCAAGGATACGCAGGACGACCGATTCACCGTGGACCGACGGCAGGGTCGATACGCGGAAATCGATGTCGTTGCCGGCTACCCGTATCTTTATGTTGCCATCCTGCGGTAGCCGTTTTTCGGCGATATTGAGACGCGCCATGATCTTGACGCGGGTGATGAGCCCCGCCTGCGCCGCCTTGGGCACCTTTTGGATGACGTAGAGCTTGCCGTCGCGCCGGAACCGGACGATCATCTCGTCCTCGAACGATTCGAAGTGGATATCGCTCGCCCGCTCCTTTACCGCCTTGGCGACCATGCTGTTGACGAACCGGATGATGGGCGCCTCGTCGTTCGAATCGATGAGATCGGGCAGCGCCGTGTCCTCGTCGGACCCCATGTCACGGAACTCCTCCTCGTTGAGCGAGCCTTCGGTGGTATCGAGTCGGCTGTAGGCATTATTGATGAGCTCGGTCACCTTTTTCTCGTCGGCCGGGACCGGTATCACATCCTTACCGTACAGCAGATATAGCTGGTTCTGCAGGAAATAATCGTCCGGGTCGACCGTAGCGACCACCAGCCGTTCATCTTCGATGTAGAGCGGGATGGCGCGGTATCTACGGGCAAGGTATATGGGGAAAAGAGTCAAAAGTGTCGGGTCCTGACGCGACAGGATGTCAGCTCCCGTGACCGTCGCACCCGCCTGTTCGGCGAGCGCCAACCCCAACTGCTCGGCGCTCAACTGCCCTCCCGCGACCAGTATCTCGCCGATCTTGCGCGCGTCACCTTCTCCCTGACGGCGGAATGCTTCCTCGATGACCGCTGAAGAAGCGAATGCCCGCTCGATAAGTATCTCGCCAATAAGCTTTCTCATTTCTCTTCCTCGATCGCCGGTACCGCCTCCGACGGCGGGATAAGGCTGTCCTCCGCGGCATCGATCCGCGGTTCCGGTTCGGCGGCCGACGCCGGTGTCGCATCGCTCCCTGTCCCTTCAGGCATCGGTACGTTCTCGCCGCCTTTGGACGGCTCTTCGCCCGATACCCCATCGGGCTTACGCCCCAGATCGATCTCTTTCTGATAGCCGTCGGGGCCTATCATCAGTGCCCGTTTACGGTTCATACGCTCGACACGTTCCTTCTCTTCTTGTTCATAGCGTTTGTCCTGATCAAGAAGCCGCGCCATGGCAAGAAGAGCACCACGCTTCTTCTCTATGGTGATGTTCCGCTCATAATCGGTGATCGAACCGTAGAACTTCTTGGCGAATTCCTCGCGTTCACGCATCTTGCGTTTGTAGATGCGCTCAAAATCCTCCTTTCCCTCGACGATATGGGGGGTAAGGATGATAAGGAGATTGACCTTCTCCTTCTTATTCTTGGTGTACTTGAACAGGGCGCCCAGAAGCGGGATATCGCCGAGTATCGGCACCTTGTTCTCGCTTTCGGTCACGATGTCCTTCATCAGACCGCCGATGACCACCGTCTGTTCGTCCTCGGCATTGATGATGGTCTTCGCGGCCCGTTTCGAGGTGGTATAGCCGTATTGGGTGTTCGCGCCAAGCTCGGTGACCTCCTGATCGATCTGCAGGGTCATGTAGCCCGATTCGTTTATCTGCGGTTTTATCTTGAGCTTCAGCGCGACATCCTCGCGCTTGTAGGTTATCTGACTGCCCGCCGTCCCGGATATGATATTGCCCGACGGGAACGGTATCGTATCGCCGACCGTGATCTCAGCCTCTTCGTTGTCGGTGGTCAGGATATGCGGTGCCGACATGACGTTGACGTTCGAATCGTTCTTCATCGCATTAAGCAGGATGCCGAGCGAGGGGATACCGGCCACCGGACTGATACCCGGTATCTGATCGGTCCCGGCGATGGTCGGACCCAACAGGCCGGCGACCAGACCCGGCGTCGGGGTCGAAAATGCCTTGGCGAAGAATATCGGTATCTTCTCTCCACCGATGGAGGCCTCAAAACCGCCCGAAGCGTAGGAGTTGCCGTATTCCAGGTCCTCCGAGACCTTGACCTCCATGATGACCGCTTCGACGAAAACCTGCTTGCGGCGGATGTCAAGCTGCTCCACCACCTTTTTGAGATTGCGGAAATCGCGTAGCGAGGAAACGATGACCAACGAGTTGGTCGCCTCGTTGGCCGAGATATTCACCTCGCCTTCGAAGACCTCGGTCCCCTTTCCCGCGCCACCTTTGTTCTGCTGCTTGCCGCCTTTGGCAAGAGTATTGAGCGTGGTGACCAGATCCTTCGCCTTGGCGTTCTGAAGCTTGAGCACATGGATCTCGCCTTCACCCTCGATATCGCGATCTATCTTCTTGACCACCTGCAGGACCAGTTCAAAGGTCGACTTGTTCGACAGGATGATGAGCTGTTCATTGCGGTCATCGGCCACGATCTGTACATACATCGAACTGATGGCGCCTGACGCATCACCCTCCGCCGGCTGCGGTTGACCTTCGGCCGGGGCCGCCGACTGTTGCGGCTGCCCGTCGTTCGCCACACCGCCCAACACCGGGGTCTCACCTGCCTTTTTCTGCTGCTTCCCGGCGGTCTTGGTAAAATCTTTGAAGATATCGTCGATGAGTTTTTTCGCATCGCTGGGAACGATGTGCGTAAGGCGGATGAAATGCAGACGCGCCGTATCGGCATCGGCCGGCATATCGAGATCTCGGGTAAGCTCCAATATCTTTTTGATGTTCGCCGCATAATCGACCAGTATCATGGTCTTGTCGTCGAAGATGATCGATTCGCCGCCCTTGTCGCGGAATATCTTGACCACCTTATCCATCTCCTGCGCCGGCACATATTTGAACTTGAGGATGGTCGCCACCATCTTGAAGACGTTGGGAATGTTGTCCTCTTTGACCACCGATATGCCCTGAGAGATCGTATCCTTCTCGTTCATGATGAGAAGGAACTTACCATCCTGGACGACCGATATGTTGTTGACCGCGAGCAGGGTCATGAAGGTCCGCCACGCCTCGTCGACGCTGACCGGGACCGGGGACATGATGGTGACCTTCGACTTCGCGAGCCGTTCCTGCAGGATGAAATTCCGGCCGGTCGTTTCGCTGAAGTATTTGATGACCGCGAGCAGATCGGTATCATTGAAGTCAAGGAACACCTTGGCGTTCTTACTTATCTTCTTGGTGTGTTTCGCCTCTATCTTGAGCGTACTCTCGGTTCCCTCGCTACGGGTCGGATCGTCGCTCGGCGCGGATGGAGCAACCGTGGATTGTTCCCCGGAAGCATTGCCGGAACCGCCACCTTGAGAACTCCCCGACTGAGGAGATCCCACCGGGCGTTCACGTTCCTTTAGGCGCGCCTTCTCTTCTTTCTCGGCCTGCTCCTCGCTCTCGCTTTTCTTGCCGTCCTTCTTGCGCTTCTCGATCTTCCGAGAATCCTTGGTGATATTCTTCAGCGAAGGTGCGGGGGTGAATTTGATCGGGAATTGTACATCGTTGGGCTGTTGAGCGGTCGCCGTCATGACAAGACCGACAACAACGAGGATACACAACACTGCGTTCCGCATGATGACTCCTATTTACTCCACACTATAATCCATGGTCTCGCGCTTGCCGCGCCGCACGATATCAAGGCTCAATTTATTCGCATTACGAAGCCGCGAATAGGCCTCAAGCGCCTTGTCGGGGCTGGAAAGCTCTATGCCATTGATGCTTTTTATAACGTCACCGTTCTGAACACCGATCTTTTGGTACAGGCCGCCCGGCTTGATGGAGAATATCTTAAAACCACCTTCCTGTCGGTCGGGAACGATGCGTGCTTCGGTAGCAAGGCTGTTGAGATTAGCCGTCGCTTTGTTGAGGTCTTCACGGCTGAGCCGGTACGAATTGGGACCGGTCTGTTGAACATTCATGTCGCTCGCTCCGCCGGCTTGTTCTTTCGGCTTGTTCACCTCGGCGATGGCCGGTTCTTTGCCGACATTCTCTCCCAGACAGCGGATAACGCCCCGGGGTTTGGACGCCCCGAGAGTACGCCCGATCGCGGCCAACCAC
>Ga0074195_1004981_pt1 | contig 10405 bp, 10 predicted proteins | sample EPASupsiteHSE623_FD_64525 | JGI IMG/M metagenome (GOLD analysis project Ga0074195, IMG submission 64525) | Bioremediated contaminated groundwater from EPA Superfund site, New Mexico - Sample HSE6-23 | ecosystem: Environmental > Aquatic > Deep subsurface > Groundwater > Contaminated ... | reverse complement strand
GGGCGGCAGCTGCGCACCACAGACTTTGCACGCCGCCGGTTCCAGACTCGCCCCGCATGAGGGACAAAACTTAGACCCGACTCCTACTGGTTTGCTGCATTGGGGACAAAATGGCTGTCCCGCTGCTGGACCAGGAGGAACGTTGCGCGGTGAATTTTGGCCGCATGGATCCCTGTATCCATCATGACCATGGTGATGATCGTAACCGCCGCGATGCCTGTCACCATGATGTCCGCCGTGATGCCCGCCCAATAGCCTAAATAAATCATGAAAGCCCATAATAACAACCTCCACTAAAAAAATATAGCCCATCTTTTTCGCAATAATTTGGTAAATCCTCAATATCACATACATGAATATATGTTCATACGTATAATGATAAGGGGTCCTGAAGCTACTTGTCAAGTCCCCCTCAGCCTGGCCGGATTTGCTGCCACCTATTGTCATTCTAAACTTGGTTTTTCATTGGCACTGTTTTACCGATTAGTATGCCAAATGAATATATTAAATATTTGTCAGTACTTAATCACTTTTCATTTTGGCCCCAAATTAACTGTAGGGGACTTCGTTTCCGGCTAACCGAATCAACTGTATCCATACCGGTACGCTCGTGAAGCCGTTTATAAAAATTACCAGCAGACGTCAATTCCACTCTTACTGCCACGCCCGCACAATCAAGCATAATCTGGAAAAAGATTCAGAATAATCTCTGTCTCGCCGGGAATAGTTAAATATATCGATTTGTCATCTATACTGAAACAGAGGTGATGTCGTATTCATAGCAATAATGGCCGACCCTATCGCACTATATTGGGAATAACAATTTCTTTACTTCTTATTGCATTCTGCGTCACTTCCCCATTTCGTCAAATTTACACTCTTCCCTCTCATACCTTTCTATTCGCCGATGATACGCAACTTCCTGTTAACACCATACCTTATCTTATTACTGCCAATATCACTCCGCTTGGGAATGCCCCAGCCGAACTGCCAATTTCTGTCCCCGTTTTCTCCCCTCTGGAGCAAACTAGCAGCCATGGCTCCCTCGATTTTAAGCTTTTTGGCATTGTGCCCCTGCGAACAGTTCAATTTGATATTCTGCCACCAGTCAAAGTCATTCCCGGGGGCCAGTCCATCGGCACATCACTCCATTCGCGAGGTGTCTTAGTCGTAGGGTACTCTCCCGTCCCAACACCATTCGGTACAGCAGCCAATCCGGCTCAAGACGCCGGAATACAGACTGGTGACGTCATCCTTAGTATAAATAATACCTATATGTGTACGGAAAACCAGCTTGCAGAAACTGTTGACACAGCAGGGAAAAATGGTCAGTCTCTGAATGTGTCCGTACAGCGCGGCGATCAAGTCCTCTCGCTTTCGCTCTTGCCGCTGCTATGCCCGGAAACCGGTCGCTACCGCATTGGCCTGTTGGTACGGGACAGTGCCTCAGGAATCGGTACACTAAGCTTTTACGATCCCATTTCCCGCGTTTATGGTGCCCTTGGCCATCGCATTACCGACAGTGATACCCTGCAACCAATTGATTCTGAAGAAGGCAAGGTCGTTCTTGCTTCTATCCAGGCTATTCAACCAGGAAAATTGGGGCGGCCTGGCGAAAAGATTGGGGTAATTGCCAATGGCGGCACCCTCTTAGGTGATATACAAAAAAATACCCAATTCGGTATTTATGGCCGGCTGAGCTTTTTACCTCAAAATAATTTATATCCCAAGGCCATTCCGGTAGCTTCCCGGTTGCAAATTCAAATAGGTCCTGCTGAAATCTTAACCGTAATTGAAGGGACTACGGTGGAGCGATTCGCCATTGAAATTGAAAAGGTTAATTCCCAGGATTATCCTGCCAGTAAGGGCCTTGTGATCAAAGTCACCGACCCCAGGCTGCTCGCCAAAACGGGGGGCATCGTTCAGGGTATGAGTGGCAGCCCTATTATTCAAAATGGCAGGCTGATCGGTGCCGTCACCCACGTCTTCATCAGCAATCCCCAAAAAGGCTACGGCTGTTTCGCCGATTGGATGCTCATGGAGAGCGGTTTGATTCCCAAAACAGAAAACCGGCTTTCTTCACGGCCTTCCTTTTTGTCTCCTCCCATAAACTGAAATAGATCTATAAACAGATATTAGTTCTCGCAATTGCTTTGCCGCAAGGAAAATGCCGGCCCATACCGGGACGGCACTGTCAGCTTTTCTTTAATTATGGTAAATAGCTAAGCGGATTATTCGGTGCGCCATTCACCCGTACTTCAAAATGCGAAACCGGCCCTGTCGTATAACCAGTTTCGCCAACTCTGGCGATAGGCTGACCTTTGCGCACTATCTCGCCTTCGCTGACCAGGAGTTCTGAGTTGTGACCATACAGCGTAGAATAGGTACCATTATGTTCAATAATAATTGTTTTACCATAGCCGCTAATCCAACCGGCTGTAATAACAACACCGCCATCGGCGGCTATAACGGTGTCACCATAATCAGCACCGATGTCAATACCGGCATGAAGACGTTGATTGCCAAACAGCGGATGGGTTCGCCAGCCAAAAGGGGAAGTAATCGGCCCTGAAGCCGGCCAGATGTATCGCCCTGTCACCTGTCCGCCGGTTGGTGCCTGACCGCCTTTTCGCGCTCTTATCATTGCTTCTATGCGGCTTGATGCCTGCTGAAGTTCATCATAGGCTTGCTGGGCAGAGCTTTGCTCAGCTTCTAAGTTGTTCAGCACATCCCGCTTAGCCTGATAACGCGATGCTACCATAGTACGCTTTTCCACCGCCTGTTGACGAAGAGTTTGCATAGAAGCCAAATCGCGTTCAAGCTCGGCTTTCTTCTGTATAATTAATTCTCGTTCAGCCTTAGCCTGAGCAATCAGTTCCATGTCGGTGCGAATTACCCGTTTGAGCAGTTCATACCGGGTAATAAAATCGCTAAAATTTGTTGCACCAAATAACACATCAATATAACTGACCTGACCATACATATAAATATCACGCATCCGCTTATTCAGCACCCGGGACCGGTCAGAAAACTTGCGTTCTGTTTTTTGGAGCAATTCGGTGTTTTCCTCTACCCGTTCTTGTGTCGCCATCAGCCGGCTCTCTACCGACTTTAATTCGTTTGTATTCCGCTCCAGATCAGTCTCAATGGCATTAAGTTGGCCAGATACGGTCTCAGCCTCTTGTTTGATTTGAACTACCTTACCCAGTTGTTCCCGCATCTTGCGGGCCAGGTTTTCCAACGTATTCTCATATTGCTCTGTCTCTTCAGCAAATGCTACCGGAACCGGGGCAGCGAACCCGCCGCTTATCACGATCAGTAACAAAATAGCAGTTGCCTGTCTTTTCCAGTTTTTCATTTTTACCCCCAACGAATATCTTCCAATAAGCATATAAGCATATAAGCATAAAATACAATAAAGTGACAAAATAGTATTCGTCTTATCGAACGTAATTCCTTCCAAAAAAAAAAATTAGCTGCGAGCTAGTTTTACGAAAATGAGTCGTAAATGGACTGGCACATATAAACCCGGCCACATTACCAGCATACTATGCAGCTTCGTAAGCTGTATATCACTGCTTTTTAAAACGTCAACCCCCAAAGCATTTAAAACTAAGGACGGGATGATTACTCATGCTTGATACTTCTATGCGTCTCACTACATTACTGGCAATAGCCACTGTTTTGGTACTTATCGCTTTATTCTTAGATTATTCACATATTCTCCGGCGTCCTTGGCGCCCAGCACTAATTTTAGCTATAGTAACTATCATTACCGGTACCTACCTTACCCTAAGTGCTGTTTTGCCTACAAGTTCCTTTTACGGACCGATTATCTACCAAGGTCCACAAACTACTGATAAAGTAGTGGCTTTAACCTTTGACGATGGTCCAAATCCGCCTTATACTTTGCAATTATTGGATGTACTTACTAAGTATAACGTAAAAGCAACCTTTTTTCTTATCGGACAAAATGCCGAAAAATACCCGGAAACTGCTAAAATAATCTCCCAAAAAGGCCATCTTCTAGGAACCCATACCTATACCCACACAGATCTCCTTAAAACGGCTGAAACCCAGATCGTAAAGGAACTGTCCAAAAGCGCAGATATTATCGAAAACGTGACCGGAACTCGCCCTAAGTTTTTACGGCCTCCACACGGTTTTCGCGATTCACTGGTCCTGCAACTTGCAAAAGAGCAAAAGCTGGATATTGTGCAATGGTCGGTTATGGCTGAAGACTGGAAAAAACCCGGTGCAGACGTCATCGCTGACCGGGTTTTAAGTAAAGTAACGAATGGTTCTATTGTGCTGCTACATGACGGTGACGGACTAAGAGGCGGGGACCGCAGTCAGACTGTGTCCGCTGCGGAAATCATCATAAAAAACTTACGGCAACAAGGCTTCCGATTTGTTACAGTGCAGGAGCTTCTGAATTAAAGCGCCATCGCCATAGGGACGGGGTTGTTGTCACGTTAAACCCTTGAAACTATTCCTCTATTAATCCCTGTCAATCTTTCAATTTGCCTTATGGATAAACTATACTTCTCTTTTATCTCTTTAAGACATTTATCCCTTTTCAATGGGTCAAAGTTCTGTATCTCAGTTGCATATTTCAAGTTACATACTTCTTTTATGATATTCATTGCCTCTTGATCCGTTATCCGTTGTTTTTCTTCAATATCTAGGCATTTTTCTTTATTTGTTTCACTGTTATATTCAATAAATCTTTTTACTGCTCTTCCCTTATCTTCACTAAGAATAGTAAGCACTACATTAGTTTCTATTAATTGCGCTTCTCCCGTATATTCCTTATAACTACTCCACTTATATTGTATATCGCTACCTACTTTAAGCGGATTTTGGTGTATGTATCTCACGACTGTCAATAAATAGCTTTCATCATCTACTGGCTCACTTTTAAATCTATCCTGAAAGAGATTCCCTATTCTTTGATATTTTAGATTATACCAATAAACATAACTTCCGCATATTCTGCGCATTATCTGCTCTAATGGTTCTCTACCGACTTTGATTAATAAATGAACATGATTCCCCATGAGACAATATGCATATATTTCATACCCGCTTTTGTCCTTATACTGCATTACTGTCTGCTTAAATTTTATATAATCTTCCTCATCTTCGAAGATATTCTGCCGATTAATTCCTCTCATGATTATATGATAGATCCCACTCTGACTTTTCTCTCTGGCTTTTCTTGGCATGAATACACCTCCAAGTTCACATTACTATAGACTTGGAGGTTTGTCAATAACCCCGTCCCCTTGTCATGTAAAAATAGACACCAGTTCAACTAGTGTCTATTCATTTTGGCGGCAAGTAAAGCTGATATACTGTCGCTCTTTAATTATTTGATATTGATTATCATTATTAATGATAATCGAAATTTTCCATTACTGTCAATAATTTTTAATTAATAAATCGAATAAGAGTTTTGGGGCTGAAGCAGATAAGAAAAGAACGCAGGGAGCAATCCATTCTATGCAATTTAAGTAAATCCATTAAACCTCGCATAATCCGCTCCTCCTTCTTTTTTTGCAGGAGGTAGCTTGCCATGGTATAATCTGGGTACATATAATCATGCAAAGGATGTGGTTTGTCTGATATGGTTAGTGGGTCTCTTATTCTCAGGAATGCTGGTTTTAGCTGGCGCTTTTGCAATAACAGAACCTGACGCAAACGTCGCCAGTGACGCTACAACGATCTTGGCTTGTGCTTTTTTAACATGGTGGTTTTATAAAAAATATAAAAACTCAAAAGAAACAAAGAGAAAAAACGACAATCTAAAAGTGGATGACTTTGAACCGTAATGCCTTCTGCGGACACCAAAAATGACTGGTACAATAAAGCCGGGAGGTGCCCTGCATAATAGGCCGACGATTCGGTGCAGCGTTCAAAAGATGAAGAACTAAACGGCAGTGCATTTCGCCGCTATGCTGCGAGCTCAGAAGAAACTCTGTCCGCATAGGCCAATATGGTTCACATTTTCCTTCAAGCAAGATATACTATAAATAATGGACTTACTTAAGTGGAGGAACCTGCATGGAAGAAATCCTGAAGCAGATTTTAGAAGGACAAAGGCAAATTTTAAAGCGCCTAGACCGAGTAGAAAGCCAACTTTCCAAGGTTGAAGGCCAGCTTGAAGAGAATACCTCCATCCTTCGCGTGCTTGAACACCGTAGTGAAGTACAAACAGCAGAAACAGAAGGTCTAAAGCTGACTACTGCAATTAATGAAGCGATAGAACGGTTAGATGCAAAATTTGATGTATTAAACACCAGACTGTTCCAGCAAGAAACTGCACTACAGCTTATCAAGAAAGCATAGTAACCATCAAAAGACACAGCATTGAAGATATAGGCTGTGTCTTTATCTTTCAGCCACGGGGTCAGACTTGAGTTATTTTGAAAGAACCGCATTTAGAAAGCGCGGGGTGTGCTTTACGGCTTCCCGGAACAGTCTTGTTTCCTCCAACAGTCGTCCCCACCGGGATTTATATATCTGCGCGCCCTTTTTTGCGGCGGCAAGCCGTTTCTTCAAATCGGCAATATCGCTCTCGGCGGTTACGCCTTTTTTTGCAAGGCCGGACACGGTTTCCCACTCTGCCGGGGAAAGCTGAATATTGCCGCCGATGGTCTTTTTCGTCATACCCTCAATGTCGGAAAAAGTGGCGGCAGCTTGCTTCGTAACCGTGATTTTTTCCTGCAAGTCTGAAAGCCGTTCTGCCTGTTTTACACTTTGGGGCTAAGTCATTTCATATTGTTTATGGGAAGAACCAGGTCAAGCTATTTTTTTGCCACGCCACATATTGTTTTATTGCCGTGTTTATATTCTGTACCGGCTACATTTCCATAAAACTGTAAGTCGCGGAAACCCGCCTCCTGCAATTCTGTTCTTAATTCCTCAATCTCGAAGGTATGCTCCCAATTGTTATAGCAAGTTGTTTTACTGTCTGCCACAACAATATACTGGCGAAGAAATGTATTGTCATAGTCGTAACGGTAAAGCTGCTGTAACAGGAGATAAGGGGCTGAACTCCAAAAACCGCTTTCTTCATAATTCCAAATCTTACATTCCGGTTGATCTTCATATTCGGCAGGAGTAAAAACATCAAATAGAAAACACCCGGTTGGCGATAACGCATTGTAAATCTTACTTAACATGGCTTTGCGTTCTGTATGCGATAAAACGCCCAAATCACAATAAATCATTGTTATCAAATCGTAGCTGCCCTTAATTGGGGCTTGAATATAATCGCCGTTTAGGTATGTAATGTTGAAATCCTTTTCTATGGCCATTTTCTTTGCGTATCGTATTGAGTTTTCTGAAATATCGAAGCCGGTAACCTGATAACCCTTTAGGTGAAACAGTTCTGCATAGATACCGGGGCCGCAGCCTAAATCCAAAAGTCTTTTATAGGACGGTGGAGGTAGTGTGTCAGAAATCCAATGAGCAGATTGTTCTACAAAATTCAATCTACGGGTTGCGGATTCAAAATCGGGATTCAGGTGTGCTTTTAGCATACTCTGCGAAATATGCGGGTCATCCCAGAATTTCGCTTTACTTTTTTCAAAGAGGACTGGTTTTTTTAAGTACGGTTTTACTGCCTTAATCATTCTAATTTCTACCTTTCCTCATAGATTTTCACAACAAAAAAAGCTGTGGAATCTTCCACAGCCTCAAGGTTAGTTACTCTGTGGAAAACAAAAAATAATCATCTTAAGAAATAAGAACATAGCCTGTACTAACCCACAGATTTCCTTGTTCTTATGAAACTAATGATTATTTGGTTTCCACGTTTCACTTATATTACTGATTTTGTAATATCAAATGCGCCGGACTGAACCAACCCCTTTACTTGATTATAGCTATGTTATACACTACATGATTGCGCCATACTGTTCAAGTCAAATATGTGCGATTTTCATTGTTTCGCTAATCCCATCAACAAAAGCCCTTAGGAAATTTCCCTCGCCAAGCTGAATTACCCGCTCAGGTAAATTGTTAGCAGCAACTACCTTCAGGTCGGATGACGGTATTAAATTTTTCAGGGTTGCAGCGTTTAATTGATTCAGACTTTTCACTCCCTCTTTTGTATATAACGCATTGCATATTTTGCAGGTGCCAGCGTTGTCAATGCACAACCGCTGGCGCCTGCAAACTTCTTAATGGGGAATATATAGATTAAAACAGGCCAATAACTTTAAGGTATCGTTCCGGGTGTTCGGAAATGTCCTGAACAGTAGCCGGAATCTCTTCTAACGGTACTGTTTTTGTGACAAGAGCGTCAACATCAACTTTTTTCTCAGCAATAAGACGCAGGCTCTCAGGGAACATCGCAACACTGTTACGGGAGCCAATGATGGTAAGCTCCTTTTTGGTAAACAACGCAGTCGGCAGCGGAATTTCATTCTTGGGCCAACCGACAAAGGAGATGCGTCCGGCATAGGAAACATAGTCAATCGCACTGCGAATGGCCCGGGCATCGCCTGAGGCCTCAATTACAACCTCGGCCATGCGCCCCTTCGTTATTGCCCGGATTTTCTCAACAGCGTCACTAGTAACAGGATTAACCGTGTGTGTTATTCCCAATTGCCGCGCCAGAGCCAGTCTTTCCTCAACAGGATCGGCAACAACCGGGATGGCTCCCAGAGTAAGTGCATATTGCGCCGCTAAAAGACCGATAGGGCCGCAACCGGTAATGACCACATGCTCACCAGCCTGGGTCTTAGGCTGGGTAACAGCATGCATTGAGATAACCAGCGGTTCAGCCACCGGCAATATGTTCCAGGGGATACTATCAGGCGCTTTATGAACAAGGTGGCGCGGATGAGAAAAATACTGAGCCATACCGCCATCAATATGCACACCCAGTACCGTCAGGTTTTCACAGCAGTTCGTATGCTCAATCGAGCAAGGATAACAAGTGCCGCAATAAACATAAGGCTCAAGAACAACCCGGTCACCGACAGTAAAGTTGGTTTCGTCTTGAGATATTTCAATAATCTCACCGGCAATCTCGTGACCGATAATCCGCGGATATGAGACAAGCGGATTAGTACCACGGTAAGCGCCAATATCTGAGCCGCAGATACCTGCGCTCCTGACCTTAATTAGAATTTGGTCTTTGGCACGCTGTGGCTTTTGTATTTCTGCGATGCCTATACTGCCTGGCTCTTTAATACATACAGCTTTCATGACAGACACCCTCCTATAGATAGGTTCACGTATCGTGCTGCTAATTCTGCAGTCTATTTGACCATGTTCGCCAGCATCAGCGACAGCGGAGGATAGTAAGTTGTAATTGCCAAGGTGACTAAAAGCGCCGCATAGAACGGTACAATTTCCTTTAGGAATTCATCCATCTTAACGCCGGTCAGCTTACAGGTTAAATGCATCGTTATGCCAATCGGCGGCGCAATCGCGCCAATGGACAAGTTGAAGATCATGGTAATACCGAAATGGACCGGATCAATACCGAGGGCATGCACGGTAGGCATCAGTAGCGGTGTGAGCACGACAATCGCGGCATTCCCATCCAAGAACATACCAAGCACCAGCAAAAAGACATTGACAATCAGCAAGAATACGGCGGGATTGGTGGTGAAATCTGTCAAATAGACCATGACGTCGTTAGCAACACCTTCCCAGGTTAAAATCCAGGCAAAGGCTGCTGAGGCCATCAGCATAAGCATGATAGCACCATTGGAACGGGCTGCCTCCAGCAGGGCTACTTTCACATTTTCCCAGCTCGTTTCCCGGTAGGCAAAGCCGATGATCAGAGAATAAATAACGGTAACCGCTCCCGCCTCTGTCGGTGTAAAAACACCGTAACGGATACCGCCCAGGATAATAACCATCAGCATCAATCCCCAGAATGCCTCTTTGGCAGCCACCAGCACTTCTTTTGGACTGGCAGCCTTGGTGCGTGTTGGTTTATAGCCGCGTTTACGAGCCACATAGTCCACAGCCACCATCAGCAGAAATGTAAGCAAAAGCCCTGGCCCCATACCGCCCATGAACAGTTTGCCAATGGACGTGTCAGAGACAAAACCATAAATGATGAGTCCGATACCAGGAGGAAGGATCGGCCCTAAAAGTGCCGATGCAGCGGTTAAAGCCGCAGCAAAAGGGCGGCTGTATCCATTTTTCACCATTTCCGGCACCAACACTCTACAGATCATGGCAGCATCAGCCAGACCGGCTCCAGATGGACCGCCGATCAGCGCGCCCAACACCACATTTGTCTGGGCCAGACCACCGCGCAAATGACCGGAGAGCACGTCCGAAAGCTTGAGCAGCCGCTCAGTAATACCGGTATAGTTTAATATCGATCCCAGCATCATGAAAAAGGGAATGGCTAAGAGCGGCACATTATCCG
>Ga0074195_1004980_pt1 | contig 10406 bp, 6 predicted proteins | sample EPASupsiteHSE623_FD_64525 | JGI IMG/M metagenome (GOLD analysis project Ga0074195, IMG submission 64525) | Bioremediated contaminated groundwater from EPA Superfund site, New Mexico - Sample HSE6-23 | ecosystem: Environmental > Aquatic > Deep subsurface > Groundwater > Contaminated ... | reverse complement strand
CGGTCGTATGCTTTTTCTTCATCAAAGCCTTTTTTCAACTCTTTGGTTGTTTTCAGCAAATTGGCAAGGGTTGCTATTTCCGTTTTCTTTGGGTCGGCAACAAAAATTCCCCGCTTTTTCAATTCTTCAATCAGGTTTACTTTATGAATTTCGAAAACGAGGAAAGGATTATTGTCGATTTCGCGGCTCACCATGTAAATAACCGCGGCCAAATGTTTGCAAGGCACCGCCCAGTCGGGGCACGAACATTGCATTTTGAAGTCTGTCCACTGCCGGGGGAAAACTTTCAGCCCGGCTGTTTCGGCTATGGTCAGCATTTCCGGGTCAAGCTCGCGGTTCAGCAGTTTGGAGATCAGTGCAGGACGTTTGATGATTTCAGTCATGAGAAGTTCGACCTGATCCTCAAAAAACGGCGGAACAATCAGGCTCACTTTGTAAGGCGACGGGCGACTGCCGGCCACTTTGGCATTAATCACGTTCTCCCTGATCTTCACTTCTTTCACATGCCCGCTACGGGCATACGAAGCTCCCCGCGGAAGGCGGTTGTCATAATCCACGTTTTCCAACGAACGCAGCCAATGCTCGCCCCACCACGTTTTTCCAAACTGAATTGTCATAGATTTCCTGGTTATTTTTCGTTTTGTGACGTAAATCTAGAAAAAATGCACGCTGATTTAATTTTTTAATGAACTTTTTGATGTCATCTCATGAATCTTAATGGCAGATTTAACTTTTTATCTAAGGGTCCATATGACTTAACAACCTGCAGAAACACCTGAATAATGGAAAACAGAGTTGTTATGGATTGACTATGTCAATTGAAAAAATGTTTAAATGATTAAATGTTTGCATATAAAAATGTTTAAAATTGTATTGAAAATATTTGTTGAAAATGAATTCTTTATCAAATGAGGTATTAGCATTATTAAACAAGAAGCAGGAAGCTGCTTTTGAGGTAATGTTCAGCTTATATTATCCTCGTTTGGTCCATTTTGCCAAAGAATATGTTCCTTATGAAGATGCAAAAAACCTGGTTCAGGATGCATTTGTCTCTTTTTGGGAAAAGAACCCGGTTGTTTCAAATGAATTTCAACTTCAAAGCTATCTGTACACAAGCGTAAAGAACAATTGTCTAATGTGCCTTCGGCATGAAAAGATTGCCAGGAATTTTGTTGACAATACAGAAAACAGAATACACAATCAGATTCTCTTTCCTGCATTGGAACAGTTGGATACATCGGTAACGACTTTTCAGGAGATGGAGGCAATAATAGAAAAAACACTCTCCGAATTACCTCCCCGTTGCCGTGAAATATTTATTTTAAGTCGTTTCGAAGGGAAAAGGAACAACAAAATCGCTGAAGAGCTAAACATTTCGCTTAAAGCCGTAGAAGCGCAAATAACCAAGGCTCTCAAGGCATTCAGAGTGACATTGAAAGATTTTCTCCCCATTCTGGCTTATCTGCTAACCGCCAATCATTAGGGCCCGGAACATCTTCTTTTATTCCAGCCAGGGACCTGGACTTATAGTCCTTCAAAAAAAAAATATTTTGCCATAGGGTATTTGCTTTTTCGTTCATTATATCACCATTCGAATACAAATGGAAAAAGAAAAAATCATAGAAGAAATAATCAGAAGCGAATCTTTTCATCCTTCCAAAGAGCTTTTAACCTGGATCCGGCAATCTGCGGAGAATCAGGGAGAATACGTCAGGTATAAAAACATTTGGGCTTTATTGCAACAGGGCAAAGAAATGGATGAAAAAGATGTGGCAAAAGATTATCAACGAATCAAAGCCAGGATAAAAAGTCATCAAAGCAGATTTAATTCATTCAAATTACTGAAATATGCTGCGGTAATCACTTTCGCGCTAATAGCCGGATACCTGTCTCATTCAATAAACGGAGACGAAAAAGTCGCCATGAATGAAATTTCAGTTCCCAATGGGAATCGTAGTTTAATCGTTCTTCCTGACGGAAGCAAAGTATGGTTGACCAATGGCTCAAAATTGATTTATCCTGAAAATTTCGAGGGAAAGACAAGAAACGTAAAATTGGAAGGAGAGGCTTTTTTTACGGTCACATCCAATAAGAAAAGGCCCTTCATACTCAACATAGGGGAACATCGGATAGAAGTTCTCGGAACTGAATTTTCAGTAGTTTCTTATCCCGACGATGATTTTATCCATGTCAATTTAGTAACAGGAAAAGTTCAGATAGACGTAGCCGATAAGAAACAAAACGGAAATTATAAATCATACATGTTGCAACCGTTACATCGCTTAGTATTGAACAAGGCATCAGGGAATTTAACGTATTCGGAGATTCCGGACAGTTTTTATAAATACTGGAAAGAGGGTATCTATGAATTTAAAAATGAATCGTTTGAAAGCCTTGCAAAAAAAATAGAACGAATCTATAGTGTTAAAATTATTTTTGAAGATACTATCGTCAATCACCGCACATTTACCGGAGCATTTCATATCGACTCCAATATTTATACCATAATGGAAACATTTAAGCGAGCTTGCGTGAAACCATTTGAATACTCAATTGACAAAAACCGGATTTATTTAAAAAGTGTAAAATAAAACCTGCCTATGAAACAAACTAACGCTTATTAAAAGCGGGAAATGCGACCAACATTTCCCGCTTGTTCCGGAAACATAACCGTGTTTCCTTTTTAAAATCAATAACAAGCCGGAAGGCTTTATTACCGAACTTTAACATTTCAAATTTATGCAAAAAATCAGAATTAACAATGAGGTCAGAGAGACTCCTCATTTACTTAAATTATTGAGAGTTATGAAAATTGTATGCTTTCTTCTCATGATCACTCTGGCTCAGGTTTCGGCTTCAACGTATTCGCAATCAGCTAAGTTGACGTTGAATCTTGAAAATGCAACGCTTTCGGAACTTTTTAACGCCATTGAAAAAACCTCGGAATTCCGTTTTTTTTATGACAATACAGAATTAGGATTGTCAAAAAAGATGACATTGACAGCAGAAAATTCCAAAATAGAAGAAGTTCTGGATAATCTGTTCAAAGATTCAGATATCACGTATGAAATTCTGGACCGTTATATTATTATTAAATCAAAAGGAGTTGAAAACGGCATTCAAGGAGTGCGCTCACAGCAACAACGAAAAAATATTACCGGCACAGTCACAGACATTCGTAACCAACCATTACCGGGCGTCACAGTGATCGTAAAAGGGACCAGCCAGGGAACTGTTACTGATGCCGGCGGAAGTTATTTCATCCCGAATATTCCTGCCGACGCAATTCTGCAATTTTCGTTTATCGGATTAAAAACACAGGAAATCGCGGTCGGAACTCAGACAAAAATTAATGTAGTGATGACGGATGAGACGATCGGGATCGAAGAGGTAGTTGCAATTGGATATGGTACGGCCAGAAAAAAAGACCTGACCGGAGCTGTTACTGTTGTTAAAACTGAAGAATTGGGTAAAATTCCTACCGCTGATCTGGGATCAACCATACAAGGAAGGATTGCCGGAGTGAATGTCATTACAAGCGGCTCACCAGGGGCTGAAGCAACCGTATATATTCGCGGACTGGGATCTATCTACGGAGACACAAAGCCGCTCTACATCATCGACGGAGTACAGACCAATTCCATGGCCGGCTTAAATGCAAAAGACATTGAAAGCATGCAGGTATTAAAAGATGCCTCATCTGCAGCCATCTACGGAGTCAGAGCCGCAAACGGGGTCGTTATCATTACAACAAAAAGAGGAAGCAACAAAATAGTAAAAGCAGATTTTTCAGCTGAATATGGCATACAAAGTTTGACTAACTTCTTCGATGTTTTAAATACACAGCAATATGCTGACTATACGCGTTCTCTTTATCAAAATGCAGGTACGGCTACTCCGAATTGGGTCGACAATGCCTCCGTGCTAAAAACAGATAATGACTGGCAGGATATCATGTTCAGAAATGCAAAACTTCAACGTTATGACTTTTCTCTTTCAGGAGGAAATGAAAATTCCAATACTTACTTTGCTTTAGGCCTTTTTAATCAGGACGGTATTATCATTGGATCAGGCTTTGATCGTTTTAATATCCGTTTAAACAGCGATTACAAGTTAGGTAGAATCAAGGTGGGTGAATCATTTAACTTGTATCGTTCCGTCAGGAAAATTGTTGCAGATGAATCGCTTACCAACTATGCAATAACTGCCCCTCAAATACCTGTATATGATGAAGACAATCTGAATGGTTACGGCGCACCGACTGCTGCACTGACAGGAGGGAATAACAATGCCAATCCTTACGCGGTAAGTCAGCTGATTGATACAAAAAATAAGATTTTCGGAGCTCAGGGAAATATTTTTGCTGAGATCAGTATCCTGAAAGGACTTTCTTTCCGTTCAGATTTGAACCTTTCGGTCATTAACAGGAATAACAGACTTTTTCAACCTGACAAAATTGACCAGGGTATTTCTGCGGTATATACCAGAGACAGTGAATTGAATGAGGACCTTTCCGAGGAATATTCCTATAACTCGGAAAACTATTTCAAATACAGCAATGCCTTTGGTAAACACCGGATAAATGCAATGGCCGGCTATTCATTTTCAAAAAAGCAGGCCAAATATCTCCACGCCGAGTCAATCGGTCTGGCCCCCGGAACCGAAAATGTAGATAATGGTACCATCACAACAACCTACGAAACGATCGATGAATCGGCAGTCACCTCTTTCATTGGCAGATTAAACTATTCTTACTATGATCGTTATATTATTTCAGCAACAGTCAGACGTGATGGGTCATCTGCATTCAGTGAAGACAACCGTTATGGTGTATTCCCTTCTGTTTCATTAGCCTGGATTATATCAGAAGAGAATTTTATGAACAACATCGACTGGCTGGATAATTTAAAGTTACGGGCCGGTTACGGAGAACTGGGACGCGAAGCCGGTAACTATTGGTCCACTCTTAACAGCAATGTGGATTATCCCTGGTCGGAGGGTACAGGCACAGGAGTTGCCCCAACCGAATTATCCAATGTGGATCTCAAATGGGAAACGGTGAAACAGACAAACGTTGGAATTGATTTTACTGTCTTTAAAGGATTATCCGGTACAGTTGACTACTTCATGACAAAATCGGAAGACATGCTGGTTAAAGTACCTGTTCCTCATAATACCGGCATTCTTGAAAATTCATGGGACAATGTGGGATCACTGGAAAACAGAGGATGGGAATTTTCTGCTTCATATAAAGGGAAAATTAACGACTTCTTTTATCAGCTCGGCTTTAACCTGGCAACAATTAAGAACAAAGTGACAAACCTGGAAAATTCCGGAATAATTTATGGAAGCCTCAATTCCAGTACGATCACTAAGACAGAGGAAGGTCGTCCTATTGGTGAGTTTTATGGTTGGCAAACAGAAGGTATTTTCCAAAATACTCAGGATATTGCTGATCATGCCACTCAGGGCGGCGCACGTCCGGGAGATATCATGTTCAAGGACATCAGTGGCTCTGAAGGGATTCCTGATGGTGTGATTAATGATTATGACCGGGTTGTGCTTGGAAAACCTACTCCTGATTTTGACTATGGGATCAGCCTTAATTGTAATTATAAGAAATTTGACTGTTCATTTTTCTTTCAGGGAGTATATGGCAATGAAATTTACAATTTGAACAAGTATACGTTGTCATCTACTCACAAAGACCGGAACCGTACCACTGATGTGCTGAATGCCTGGAGCGGCGAAAACACTTCAAATACAATTCCTGTCATTGCGGCTACTGATCCCAACAGTAATGACCGTTCTTCGAATCGCTGGGTTGAAAATGGGTCTTACCTTCGCCTGAAAAATGTCCAGCTGGGCTATACCTTCAATGGAGCACTACTCAATTCACTCAAACTGACAAACTTACGCGTCTATTTCAGCGCCACCAATTTGTTTACTGTTACAAAATACTCAGGTTTGGATCCGGATATTACTTATACGAACAGTTCTGATGCTTTATTACGAGGTGTTGATTACAGTGGAAGTTACCCTAATCCTCGTAATTTCTCTCTCGGAGCGCAACTAAGTTTTTAATTATTAAAAATGAAACAAATGAAAATACTTAAGACGATCATACTGGAATCGATGTTGATACTTGGTATAGCAGGTTGTTCCGACGATTATTTGAATATCTCTCCTACGGACAGCGTTGTTACATCAACATTTTACAAAACCGACAATCAAATGCTTGAAGCGTTAACGGCCGCTTATTCTTCCCTGGGGAATCATTATTTCTACGGAAATGAATATGCGGTAAAACGTTTGCTGGCTGAAGAAGGAGTTGGCACTTCAGAAGCCGGAATGCTTGATATTCTGGACTTCGTTTTCAGGAATACGGACAGTTTTATTGAGAACATATGGGGTTCATGTTATCAGGGAATATACAGATGTAATTTAGTCATGCAAAAAGCTCCTCTGGCCGACCAGATCCAATACCCGGAATTGCTGGACAGGATTGTTACAGAAGCTACTGTGCTTAGAGCTTTGTATTATTGGCACATTGTTACTTTATGGGGAGACGCTCCGTTACGAACCGTTGATAACATGGATGAAAAAATAATTGCCAAAAGTGACGCTGATGTTATTTGGCAGTTTATTGAGGATGATCTGACCAGTGTTGTATCTTCCGGCAATTTACCTGCGTCATATGCCGGTGGAAATTACGAAACACTTACCGGAGGAAATGAAACAGGAAGGATTACTCAAGGCGCAGCGATAGCCCTTCTGGGAAAAGTATTGCTATACCGTGAAAATTACACCAAGGCCGCCAGTTATTTCTCCCAAATTATTGAATCCTCAACTTTTAATTATTCACTTAACCAAAATCTTGAAGACGTCTGGTCAGTAGCAGGTGAAAATACTCCGGAAATGATCCTTGAAGTGATGTTTAGTAAGACTTTAGGAGGTACAGGTGCTACCAATACAGACGGAGCAGGAACTTCTGAAGGCGGTTACAGAAGCATATTTATCGGGCCTGGTCAATTTGGCGCATGGGATAACGTTTATCCTACTCAGACCATGGTTGATGAGTTTGAGCCAGGAGATCCTCGTCTGGAAGCATTTATCTGGAGCGACGGAGATGTGGTGAATGGTTATGGAATATATGATCCGGATCTGAATAAAGGAGATTATTCCATAAAAAAAGGAATGGGAACCAACTTTACGGATTTTGTATCCGGCGGTTTTGATGAAAACATACCACTGATCCGCTATGCTGATGTACTGTTAATGTATGCTGAATGTCTTGCTAATGGAGCAACAGGAAGTAAAACTGCTTCCTATTATGTGGATATTGTTCGTAAACGCGCCTTTGGAGCAAATTTTAAATCAGTAGAAACCCTGATGGCAGAAAAGGGATGGGATATCATGACTGCGATTAAACATGAACGTTCAGTTGAGCTTTGCTTTGAATATCATCGTTTTAATGATCTTGTGCGTTGGGGGGATGCCCTTGTTAACGATGATTATGAAAGCAGAGGCATTAGTTCAAAAGGATTATATCTGCCAATCCCTCAATACGACATTGATAACTCAAACGGCGTATTGATTCAGAATTCTGACTACTAACAAGTAACTCAATGGTATGAACACAAGAAAATGGATGTAATAGATATTCAGATATGAGAAGGATTCATTACATCCATTCTTTATACCATCATTTTACCGACCATTATGGAAGTATTTAACACCCGGATGGTCAAAAAAAGAAAATTGAAGGAATAGCACAAATGCCAGGGAGTTACATCCCTCGCTAAATTTTGTTAATTCTGCAGTTCTGTCAGGTGGTTCATGTTGGATTACTTTTTGATGCGCTTTGTTTTTCGTATCTTGTCACTATACGACAGCACTTATGACAGACAAAGAATTCAACAGAAAACACGCCGGTATTTGCCGGAATCTGGCAGAACGCAGACTAAAACCAGCTTTTGACCTGCTGGAAAAGGTTATTGCCGAAAATGGTCTCGCTGTTTTTTATGACAAATGGCGGGAATTGGACCAAACCTACCAGTTCATGCTCAAATACACCGTTGAAGGCATTCAGGATCCGGAACGGCAAAAGGTATACCGGAAACTGATTGTTTCAGCATTTGAATTGGCCGATCAGATTAACGAGGCCATCCGGTTAAAGTATTCCCCTTCCATTGAATATGAGAAAAAACGGATGTTTAAAAGCCAGACTATTATCAACCTTGAGTCGTTTTGTTCAGATCTGGAAAATTATTATTCAGCCGTGGAAATACAAAACCCGGCAGGGAATGAAAAAGCGGCCCCTGATGAAAATCTGGAAGAAGCTGTCAAACACCGGCAGCAAATAGCCCGCCTGTTTAATCATGTCTGGTTTTCCGACCGGTTGAATTCCGAAGAAACCGGATCCTTGAAGAAGTTTTTTGCAAACCCGTCTATTCCGCTTCCCTATCAATCGTTTCTGGTTTCAGCGGTCACACTGAGCCTGCAACGCTATTTCGATGAGGCGAAGCTCAGCTTGCTTTTCGACGCTTTCGAAACGGACGAAACACCAGTGAATCAACGGGCGCTGGTGGGTTTGCTCATCACGCTTTCCCAATACGATACCCGCATGCCATTTTACCCGGAAATCACCGGCAGGCTGGAAATGCTGAACGAAGACCCGGAATTCAAGCGGAACCTGGAACGGGTCATCATTCAGATGATCCGGAGCAAGGACACTGAAAAGCTTCAACAACGGATCCGTGACGAGATCCTTCCCGAAATGATTAAAATCAGCCCTACGCTGAAAGATAAAATCGACCTCGAAAGTCTGATGGAAGAAGGACTTTCGGATGATAAAAATCCGGAATGGAAGGAAATTCAGCAAGGACTGGTCGATAAAATGGAAGAGTTTTCCAAACTGCAAATGGAAGGAGCCGATGTGTTTATCGGATCATTTGCGATGCTAAAATCATTCCCGTTTTTCAATGAACCTCCAAACTGGTTCATGCCGTTCTTTATTGAAAATCCGGAGATTCGGGAAGCGATGGATATTTCGGACGAGATCAACCGGAGTTTTGCCGGAATGATCAGCAAAGCTCCGGTATTGTGCAATTCAGACAAATACTCCTTCTGCTTCAGTATTCAAAACCTCCCCAAAACCAATCGCGAAATCCTGGCCCGGGGGATTAAGGCAATGATGGATCAACTCCATGAAATTGAGCAGGAGGAAGAACTGATCGTACCCGATAAAAACGCAGAGTTTGTCTCGAATCATTATATCCAGGATTTGTACCGTTTTTACAAGCTCCACCCCCGGAAAAGCGATTTTGATGACATTTTTAGCTGGCCGTTCGATTTCCACAATAAAATTGTCCTGGGCCTTATTTTAAAGGAAGATAAAAAGGTGCTGCGGAATATTGCAGAATACTATTTTTCAAAGAATTATTTCCGGGAAGCAGCAGACATTGTTGAATATCTCTTACACGCTGAAAAGGACGGGGAACTTTACCAGAAAGTCGCCTTTTGTTACCAAAGACTGGGTGATTTCGGGAAGGCTTTGGAATCGTATCAGAAGGCTGATCTGTATGATTCAAACCGCCTGTGGAACCTGAAAAAAATTGCCCTGTGCTACCGGAACCTCAAACAACCCGGCAAAGCATTGGAATACTATCAGCAAGCAGAAGACCTTGATCCCGGCGATTTAAATAATCTACTGAATGTGGGGCACTGTTTGCTTGAGCTGAATCAGTTCGATGAGGCTCTGAGCTATTATTTCAAAGTGGAATATCTGGCTCCCGGAAACAAAAAAGTATGGCGTCCTATTGCCTGGTGCTCTTTTCTGACCGGGAAAAAGGAGCAGGCGGAAACCTATTTTCAAAAGCTCATGGAAGAAGAACCCAACAAACACGATCTGATGAATATGGGGCATGTTCAATGGAGCCTCGGTAACCGGAAAGCAGCCCTGGATCATTATAAAAGATCGATCTCCGGAAATGGTTTTTCAGAAATCGAATTTATGGGCGTATTCAACGAAGACCTGCCTCTGCTCCTCACACAGGGCATCGATCCGGACGATGTTCCCATTATGCTCGACCAGCTCCGTTATTTTGTGGAATTATAATAGGATATCGCTCTAAACATGCGTTCAGATTCATTTCATTCCCTATATTTGCTTTCCAAATCCAAAAATCAATTTTGATCCAGTCAGTCGGAAATGCAGGAGTCGGAAAATATTATTCGCATTGAACATGTTTCGCACGCGTTTGGCGAAAAAATGGTTCTCGAAGATATCAATCTTGATGTGCGTAAAGGTGAATTTGTCACCATTCTTGGCCCGTCGGGCTGCGGAAAAACAACTTTGCTTCGCATTATAGCCGGTTTTCAGAAAACTTCGGAAGGAAAAATAT
>Ga0074195_1004979_pt1 | contig 10408 bp, 4 predicted proteins | sample EPASupsiteHSE623_FD_64525 | JGI IMG/M metagenome (GOLD analysis project Ga0074195, IMG submission 64525) | Bioremediated contaminated groundwater from EPA Superfund site, New Mexico - Sample HSE6-23 | ecosystem: Environmental > Aquatic > Deep subsurface > Groundwater > Contaminated ... | reverse complement strand
AAAATCCGGTTTTTGAGAAGGTGATTCCGTTTTATGTCAGCCAGATTTACTACAAACAGGGCAAATACCGCGAAGTTGTTGCTTATACAGCGCCAATAATCAATACAGTTTCGGCTGATCAGCAACCGGAGTTGGCCAGGATTCTCGGAGATTCGTATTTCCATTTACGCGAATTCAAAGAAGCGATCCAGTTTCTGGAATTTTTCTTGTCGGATAAAAACAACCGTGGACGTGAAGAAAATTACATGCTGGGGTATTGTTATTATTTGAATAGTCAGGAAGCAAAGGCCATCCCTCACCTCGAAATAGCATCAAAAGGTAAAGATGAACTGGCACAAAGCGCCTACTACCATTTGGCCGATTGTTATGTGGCAACCAACGATAAAAACAAAGCTCGTCAGGCGTTTGAAGCGGCATCGGAGTTCGATTTTGATGCGAAAATAAAGGAGGACGCCCTGTTTAATTACGCCAAGATTACTTACGAATTGTCGTATTCGCCGTTTAACGAGACAATTAAAGCATTCGATAAATATGTGGCTTTGTACCCAAATTCGGAGCGAAACGATGTGGCTTACGATTATTTGGTTAAGGTTTACATGAGCACCAGCAATTACCGCGATGCCATGGCTTCCATTGAAAATATCAAGGTTAAAAGTCCGTCGGTTAAAAAGGCATACCAGCGGGTTGCATACTACCGCGCACTCGAAAATTTCAATAACCTCGATTACCCGGCTGCTATTGAAAACTTCGACAAATCGATTGATGCCGGAGACTTCAATAAAAACTACCGTGCACTGGCGCTTTTCTGGAAAGCTGAAGCCTATTTTCGTCTGAACGATTTCAATCAGGCCATTTCAGGATTTAGCAGTTTTATGAGATTGCCCGGGGCTTACTCCATTCCTGAATATAAAACAGCACATTACAGCCTGGCCTATGCCTATTTTCAACTAAAAGATTACGCCAATGCGGCCGATTACTTCAGGAAATACCTGAACCTGGAAGCCGATTTACGGACAGAGAAAGTTGCTGATGCGAATAATCGTTTGGGCGACTGTAACTTTTTGAACCGCGATTACACCTCGGCTATTTCGTATTACAACCGTTCATTGATGATGAATTTGTATGACGCCGATTATTCGCTTTTCCAAAAAGCCTTTTGTTTGGGTTTGCTGCGCGACTATACGGCTAAAATCAGCGCTTTGCAATCGCTTATTCAAACCTATACCAATTCATCGTATCAGGATGATGCACTTTATGAACTGGGCCGAACAGAGGAACGGATGAACCAGCCTTCGCTGGCCATCAATCATTATAAAGACCTGATCAATAAATATCCGCAAAGTAGTTTCCTGAATAAAACATTGGTACAGCTAGGCTTGGTTTATTACAATGCAAACGACTTCCAGACAGCAATTAATTATTACAAACAGGTGGTCGATCGTTCTCCGAATAGTCCTGAAGTTCAGGCTGCTTTGTCCGGAATGAAAAACTGCTACGTAGAAATGAATGATGTGGAAGCCTATTTTGCTTATACCGGAAAGTTAGGTGCAGGAGTTCAGGTATCGGTAAACGAACAGGATTCACTCTCGTATCAGGCCGCAGAGAAACTATACATGGCGCGTGATAAAAAAGCCAAACTGCAATTCGAAAGATACCTCAATCAGTTCCCAAGCGGAAGTTTTGTACTGAACTCGCAGTTTTATCTGGCTGAAATGCTTTTCAACGAAGGGGAAACTGCCAGATCGTTGGCTGGTTACGAATACGTTTTGGCACAATCCGATAACTCATTTACCGAAGCAGCTTTATCGAAAGCTGCCGGTTTGCAATACAATGCCAAAAACTACCAGCAGGCGTTGGCTTACTTCGAGCGATATGCCATAATCTCCAATTCGGGAAATAACCTGCTGAATGCCCGCACAGGGATTATGCGATGTCAATTTCACATGGCCAATTACGAGGCATGTGCCGGGACTGCCAATTTGATTTTGGGGTCGGAGAAGGTTTCGGACATCCTGAAACGCGAGACGAATTACAAACTGGCACTCTCGTATTATAATCTGGGCAGCAAAGACAAAGCTTTCCCGATTCTGCGCCAACTTTCAGGCGATACCAATTCGGCAGAGGGAGCCGAGTCGAAATTCCTGGTAGCCGAAATTTTATTCGAAAAACAAAAGCTGAAAGAAGCAGAAACCGAGATCATGGATTTCATCGATAAAAATTCACCTCATCAGTTCTGGCTGGCCAAAAGCTTTATGCTTTTATCGGATATTTACCTGAAAAACGGAGATGAATTTCAGGCCAAACATACGCTTAAAAGTATTGAGGAAAACTATCCGGAACAAAACGATGGCATTTTAGACACCACCCGCCAGAAGTTGCAACTGATTGAAGCAGGAGAAGCCAGTCAGACTAAAAACCAGAACAAACCGCTGGAAATCAATATCGGAGGTGATAAAAAATAGTGAATAATCAAGTAAATATGCCTTTTTGTAAAAACCAGAATTCAGGGCTCATAAAAACAGATCAACATGAAACGATATAATTTAGCTGGAAGTTTGTTAACCCTTGCTCTGTTTGTGGGGTGGGGCAATGCGATGGCACAGAAAGATACCCTTAAATTAAAGCAGGAAGTTGAGGTAACCAAAGCCTATCAGCCTACGATTATTGATGCAGTAAAAATTAATGATATTCCGAAAATTAAACCGGAACAAACCGAGGCTCCTACATTCGATTATTCGATTTACAGCAAGCCTGTTTTTTCGACGTTTGATGTAACGCCGGTTGCCGCTGCCAAAATGGTTGGCGAACCCAGGCCTGAGTTGGGGATGGGCTTGCTAAAGCTTGGTTTTGGAAATTACCTGACTCCTTACGGAGAGCTTTTCTTCAATGCCAAACCCGGTAAAAAATCAAATTTTGGAATGCACTTTAAGCATTTATCGTCGTACGGGAAAGTAAAACTATTAAACGAAGACAAAGTTAAGGCTCCTGAATCAGAGAATTTTGGGGAGATTTTTGGCAAACATTTTTTTCAGAAATCGACTTTATCCGGAAGTCTGGCGTTTGACCGAAAAGCATTTACTTATTATGGCTATACCGGAACTCAATTGATCGATGTTTTGAAAGAACAAATGATTCCGTACTACCAGGATAAACAGTTTTTTTCGAAAGGTACAGCCAACATACGCCTGAAAAGTGAAACCCTTTCGGCCTACGATTTTAATTATGATTTTGGGGTTAACTACCATTTGTTTAAAAGCAAAACCGGGCAGACAGAGAATCAGTTCGTATTATCCGGAGATATGCATAAGAAATTTGGTAATGCCTTTGGGATACTCAATTCCTCGCTTACCTATTATGCACTCGACAGTATCTGGAACACCTCGTCGAATGTTTACGGAAAGAAAAAACAGATTATGCTACGGGCAAACCCTGCAGTAAAGTGGGCAACCGACAACAGTAGCTTCCAGATCGGTTTGAACTCTACTTTATTTCTCGACAACGACACCAATGCCGATTTTCTTGTTTACCCGAAAATAAAAGCCGAATGGTCGCCGGTTGAGCGCATTCTTACTCTTTTTGCCGGGGTTGATAGTTATTTGCAGCACAGCACCTATTCCGGCATAGCAGCCGAAAATCCATATACCGATCCTTACCACGACATCAGAAATACCTTGCACGAATATGTTCTTTCGGGAGGATTTAAAGGAAAATTAAGCCCGAGAACCAATTATGTGGCGCAGGTATCTTACGATGTAGTTAAGGATCAGCATTTCTATGTCACGGAAAGCGTGAATTTGTTTTATCCGGAAGAAGCAGGCTCTAAAAGGCTTAATAACACCTTCAGTTGGGTGTACGACGATGTAAATGTTTTGAAGCTAACAGGGGAAGTATTGCATGCCGTATCCGATAATTTTTCGGTGCATGTGTTGGGTAACTATTATTCATACGATCTGAATTCGATTGAAAAAGCATGGCAGATGCCGAATTTGGATCTTACATTTTCAGGAGTTTATAAACCAACCGAACAATTAAAATTCACTGCTGATATTTTTGTGATCGGTGAGCGGACTGCGCTTATAAACGACGACTCTCCGGTTTCATCTTCTACTTTCCCAACAGGCCATGAAATTATAATGGATCCGATTGTTGATCTGAATGTGGGTGGCGAATACCAATTTTCAGATAAGCTGAATTTCTTTGTCAGGCTCAATAATTTTGGATTTCAGAAGTATGAGCAATGGCTGGGTTATACCAATAAAGGTTTCAACTGGTTGGCCGGACTCAGTTATTCGTTCTAATAAATCGGGTCGGATTTGATTCTTTCGGGTGATTTGGGCATTTGAAATAATCTCCAATGTAAGTCATTGTTTTTCAATATTTAAAAAGTTCATAAAATGTTAGAAAGTTTAACGTTTTATGAACTTTTTTGACGTCTTCCGGTACGACTTTTTTGCTATATTTGCGACTGATTTGTTGAAGTAAATCAATGGTGAAGAATTTATTGAAAATCAAATATCTGTTAGCTTACCTCAGCCGGAATTTATTTCGAAAAGCAGCGAGTGATTGTTTTCTGTAACTGACTTTAGTCCTTAGTTTTAGGGTTGAAGGGTGAGGCTAATGGGATAATTTAAATATTTTGATCGATGAGCGAAATGGAAGAAACCCAGAATTGGGGAGTACAAAATGCAAATGGAAATAATTATGGCGCCGATAGTATTCAGGTGCTCGAAGGTCTGGAAGCGGTTCGCAAACGTCCGGCCATGTATATTGGCGATGTAAACGAAAAAGGTTTACACCACTTGGTTTACGAGGTTGTTGATAATTCGATTGACGAAGCGCTGGCTGGCTATTGTAAAAACATTGATGTTTTTATTAACGAAGACAATTCGATAACTGTAATTGATGATGGTCGTGGTATTCCAACAGAAATTCATACCAAGGAGAATCGATCGGCACTCGAAGTGGTTATGACGGTTTTACATGCCGGTGGAAAATTCGACAAGGACAGCTACAAGGTTTCCGGAGGATTACACGGGGTAGGGGTTTCATGTGTGAATGCACTGTCGATTCTGCTTACGGTACAGGTTCATCGCGACGGTAAAATCTGGCAGCAGGAATACAGTTGTGGAAAGCCGCAATACGATGTTAAGGTAGTTGGAGAAACTGATCGTACGGGGACAACGGTTACCTTTAAACCAGATGCTTCTATCTTTCTCGTTACCGAATATAAATTTGAAATTCTTGCAGCTCGTTTGCGGGAGCTCGCATTCCTGAATGCCGGGTTGCAACTCAATATCACAGATAAAAGGGTTAAAATTGAAGATCCCAGCTATCAATATAAACACGAAGAATTTTTCTCGAAAGAGGGGTTGAAAGAATTTGTTGAATACCTCGATAATACCCGCGAACGCCTCATCGATGAAACGATTCACATCACGTCAGAAAAGGCTGGAGTTCCGGTAGAAATAGCGCTCCATTACAACACTTCTTTTACTGAGAATATTCATTCGTACGTTAATAACATCAACACCATTGAAGGTGGTACTCACCTTACCGGTTTCCGCCGTGGTTTAACCCGTACACTTAAAGCCTATGCTGAAAGTAGTGGAATGTTAGCCAAAATGAAATTTGAGATCAATGGAGATGATTTTCGTGAAGGTTTGACTGCAGTCGTTTCGGTAAAAGTGGCAGAACCTCAGTTTGAGGGTCAGACCAAGACCAAATTAGGAAACTCCGAAATTAGTTTACCTGTAGATCAGGCGGTGAGCGAGATGCTGGCCAATTATCTGGAAGAAAATCCACGTGCAGCAAGAGCCATTGTCAATAAGGTAATTCTGGCAGCACAAGCGCGGCATGCTGCGCGTAAAGCCCGGGAATTGGTACAGCGTAAAAATGTACTTTCCGGAGCGGGGCTTCCCGGAAAACTTGCCGACTGCTCTGAAAAAGATGCGGCTCAATGCGAGTTATTCCTTGTGGAGGGAGATTCGGCAGGTGGTACAGCCAAACAAGGACGTAACCGCCATTTTCAGGCTATTTTACCGCTGCGAGGTAAAATTCTGAACGTGGAGAAAGCGATGGCTCACCGGGTTTATGACAGCGAAGAGATTCGAAATATTTATACTGCACTAGGTATCACCATCGGGACTGATGATGATTCGAAAGCAATTAACCTTGAAAAGCTGAGATACCACAAAGTGGTGATCATGACCGATGCTGACGTGGACGGTAGCCATATCGCCACGCTTATCATGACTTTCTTCTTTCGCTTTATGCAGGAGCTGATTCAGCGCGGCCACGTTTATATTGCAACTCCACCGCTTTATTTAGTAAAAAAGGGAAAACGCGAAGAATATTGCTGGACAGAACAACAGCGTCTTCGACTGATTGATGAATGGGGAGAAGGAAAAGAATCCGGAATACACGTTCAACGTTACAAAGGTCTTGGAGAGATGAATGCCGAACAGTTGTGGTCAACCACCATGAATCCTGAGGCGAGGACACTACGTCAGGTAACTATCGAAAATGCTGCAGAAGCCGATCATATTTTTAGTATGCTGATGGGAGATGAGGTTCCGCCACGCAGGCAATTTATTGAAGATCATGCTGTTTATGCAAATATTGATGCCTAAAATAGATTGAAAATCCCGGCCAGAAACCGGGATTTCTTTTTTACATTCTGTAAAGAATCTACTTTTATCTTTTTACTTTAAACTTTTGCCTTGTTTATGAATATTTGTGTTTTCTCTTCGTCCAGCAACGCCATTGCTGATGTTTATGTGAGCGAAGCAATTGATTTGGCCCGGCTGATTGGCCAGTCTGGTTTTTGCCTGATAAATGGGGGATCCAATGTAGGAACAATGGATGTTATAACCCGCGAAGCAGGGAAAAACGGTGCAAAAACTATCGGTATTATTCCGGAGAAACTTCGCGATTTTAATCTGGCTTCCGTCCATGCCCACGAAATTATTGTTTCCGGAGATATGATGGAAAGAAAGTTTAAAATGAGGGAATTGTCAGATGCATTTATTGCTTTGGCGGGAGGATTCGGAACGCTCGAAGAAATTCTGGAAGTAATCACGCTGAAACAATTGAACTATCACAACAAGGCTGTAGTTTTTATCAATACCAATGGTTTTTACGACGACCTTTTCAGGCAGTTTGAGAAATCGTACGAAGAAAAATTTGCTAAGGAGAGCTATCGTAAACTATATTTTGTAGCCGAAAATGCGGAACAGGCAATGAATTACATTACGAATTATAAACCCGAGGAGGCTGTAAATAAATGGTTCGATGTTCCGAAGAATTAATTGGAAGTGATATAAAAATGGAATGTTGAGCCTTTCCCCGGTTCAGATTTAACCTCGATACTACCACCTAAAAGTTCAATAAGGTTTTTCGAGATGGCTAGTCCCAGTCCGGTTCCCCCAAAATTTACTTTTTGCCCATGTTCTGCCTGTATAAACCGTTCGAAAATGGATGCCTGTTGTTCCAGAGGAATTCCGATACCTGTATCCGATATCGTAAAATGGATCGTCTCTTCTTCCTTTCTCACATCAACGGAAATAGAGCCATGCGATGTAAATTTAATGGCATTGCTTAGCAGGTTATCGATGATTTGCCGAAGTCTTGTTTCATCGGTTTGCATAAAATCATCTGATTCAATATGATTGGTAATCTCAAACCTGATGATTTTATCTGGCTTGGAGGCAAGCAATTCGTGATAATGATTCTCAATTTCGGTTAAAAAACTCTTTAGCTGGAAAGGCCTTTTCTTAATGGAAAGTAAGTTGGCTTCAATCTTCGAAATATCAATAATGTCGTTAATTAAGTTAAGCAATATTTCGCCATTCTTACGGATTAGTTTAATGAATATGATACGATCTTCGTCATCCTGACTGTCGTCTTCCAGTAATTCAGAAAAGCCAACAATTGCGTTCATCGGGGTCCTGATTTCGTGCGACATATTGGCCAGAAATGCAGACTTGAGCCGATCGGATTCTGTGGCCTTTTTCTGCTCTTCAATCAGTCTTTTTTCTGTTTCCTCGCGCAGCATGATCATTTGATTGGCAGCGGCACCAGCACGTTTAAACTCGTCAAAATAGAATTCGGAAACGGTGAGTTTATTGAAGCTATTCTGCGATAAAAAGAAAAAATTAAAAAAACGGTCGAAATCTGATTTGTATTTTTTATTGAAATGGTAAATAATAACCGCTTCGAGAAATAAAAGCAAAATCAATATCAGTAGAATGATCATAACGCTTCGTCGTTGATCTTGCTTTAATATTTTTTGCTGATTGACGATACCTTGATTGATTTCATCCATGTAAAAACCTGCCCCAATTAACCAATCATATTCTTTGAATAGTTGAACGTAAGCGCACTTGTCAGAAGGGGTAGTGCTGTTTATTTTATTCCATTTGTAATAGAAGAAGCCTCCTTCCGGGGATTTTTTTGCTACATTCAGTTCCAGAATAAATACATTTCGACGCATGTCATCGGATGTCTGAAGAAAATTTAAATTACCGTTATAAACCTTCCCATCCATTACAATCGGAGTTCCGTTTACGTGGTTCAAAAAAACGTAACCTCCGTTTCTGAATCTTACGGTGGCAATTTTTTGTGCAATTTCATTCCTGAATTTGGGAAAATAGTCATCGACATATTGCTTGGAGCCAAAGTACCAGTTGAAGTGACCAAATTTTTTTACAAAAGTTATCTTTTTATGTGGAGCAGAGTCGGTAGTTTTGTTGGAAGTAATTGCATAATCCAGGAAGCCTTCATTTTTTGTTTCCAACAGCTTGATTTCCTGGTAGATTACAGGTATTCCATTGGCATCTTTGAACAACGACATATCTTTACCGCTGAATTCAGGATTTCTGGGATAATAAACACCAGTGCCATTCAAGGTGGAGATAAATACCTCTTCGTATTCCATTTCAAATTTCAGAGACGAGATTGTTGCTATGATTAAAGCTTTTATTTCTGCCTCAGATTTTAGACCTACATATTCCTGGTAGATCGACTCGGCAGTATTTATAGCCTGATTGACATTTTGCCTGATTTTATGGTTGATGTTTTGTTTGAAATTTTCATTCTGAATACGAATATATTCAAGCTCATTTTTTACAATTTCCTGAATATAGATTTTTTGATCCGTGATGTATTCCTGACTTTTTTGTGTACTTAGCCGGTTGAAATGGTAGGTTTGCATAACGATAAGCACTCCTCCTGTCAGTAGCGTTGTTGTAACCGTAATGATAATCAGCGTACGACTTAAATAAGTGGAGATGTTTGACGAAATCGCAAATTTCCGGATGAAGTTCCTCGACATGGTGGTAGTTTAATATGCGCTGTTAGTTTTTTGGCTAAGTAGCAAATATAGCAGAATTGATTGGTAAACGACTTTAAATAACAAGTTTAAATTATGGCATAGTTTTATCGTAATCCTGAAAAACTGTCATAAAATAAAGTTTCTAATTGAACGTGTTCATACCATATTGTTTCATTTTTTGTTGAGTTGTCGCAGTTATTTTGGAAAGACCTGATTGGCATTTAATTTGAATGAGGATGCAGTGTTTAAGTGCTGTTAAAATCTGTTAAACAATTTAAACAAAATGCAAATGTAATAACACTTTTGACGCTTGAACGTTATATTTAAAATTCGAATTTAAAAGTCAAAAATTTCTAACAACAAAAAGTAAAAAACGATGAATAACTTTAAGAAAGGATTATTTACCTTGTTGGTGGCTTTGGTTGGCGGTTTTATTGCTCTATGGGCCTATACACGCTATTTTGATGATCAAAAAACAGTAACTGTGCTGCAGGATCAATCGATGCGTTATGCCAGTTTACCTGCGGCAAATTCGGCTCCGCTACCTGATTTAACTTTTGCTGCCGAGAATTCAGTTCACTCTGTTGTGCATATTAAAGTAACTCAAAAAGGAAAGTATTACGGTTCGAATAATATTTTCGACTACTTTTTCGGCGATGGCGGTTATCAGCAGCAAGGACCAGCCAGGCAAGGAGCTGGATCAGGAGTAATTATTACCCCCAATGGATTTATTGTAACTAATAATCATGTGGTTGATGGCTCAGATGAGATTGATGTTGTTTTAAATGATAAACGTGAATTCAAGGCTAAGCTGATTGGAACCGATCCATCCACTGATTTGGCATTACTTAAAATCGATGCAACCAATCTTCCGGTACTTGCATTTAGTAATTCTGATGATCTTAAGCTTGGAGAATGGGTGTTGGCAGTAGGGAATCCGTTTAATTTGACCTCTACTGTTACCGCGGGTATTGTAAGTGCAAAAAGTCGTGACATTGGAATCAATCCTGATCAGATGCGAATTGAATCATTTATACAAACTGATGCGGCTGTAAATCCGGGAAACAGTGGAGGTGC